>Ga0209396_1001548_pt1 | contig 25393 bp, 23 predicted proteins | sample GOMGulsemesocosm_6_FD_184638 | JGI IMG/M metagenome (GOLD analysis project Ga0209396, IMG submission 184638) | Methane-oxidizing microbial communities from mesocosms in the Gulf of Mexico - GOM8C Gulf of Mexico (SPAdes) (version 2) | ecosystem: Environmental > Aquatic > Marine > Cold seeps... | reverse complement strand
AGTAACGAAAGATGGCTCGATACATACCGTATTTAATAAACAGACCAACAGACAGTAATATCGATGGCATAAGAATAAGCACGATATTAGTCATCGCAATATCATCAATAGAGGGATGACTAATAAAAGCAATAAAGAAACTAAATGCCAGCGCACAGGCGTCAAAGATTAATGCAATGCCTCGCTTAGTCGCGCGCGGTAAATTAAAAAAATAATTGGTACTATTCATTACAGCAGATCCAGAATTAAAGATAAGGGTTGTATCGACAACTTAATCTTGGTTTACAAACCAGACAAAGAGTAACATTATATGGTCGGATATAAAAAAGGCTAATAATGACATGCAATATTAGCCTTTTGAACTTGATTACGTTAGCATCATAACTGTAATTGCACTGCGAATAAGCGTTATTTCACTAAAGGAATGATATTACTTTCTTCAGCGTTCGCGAGTTTTTTTTCATTTGTTGCGAGCCAAAGCAGATCACAAATACCATCTGAGGGTGTAAAACCGGTAGGTGCATCCAGTAATAGCGCTCTTATTTTTTCATGCTGGAAATGATGGCAAGCGTGATCAAGGTTATCAAGTAATAGTTGCAGCGCCCCCCAAGGCAGATCAATCTCGTGGGCGGTCATGATCCTCTCATGATCCGTACCTGTCACGTTGTCACCGATCAACAGTTCTTCATACAGTTTTTCTCCGGGGCGAAGACCGCTGAATTCGATACTAACATCACCATCAGGATTACTGTCATCTTTGACGGTAAAGCCACTAAGGTGGATCATTTTTCTGGCTAAATCGACAATTTTAACTGAGTTACCCATATCCAATACAAACACATCGCCGCCCTTACCCATGGCCCCCGCTTGAATAACCAGTTGCGATGCTTCGGGTATAGTCATGAAATAACGGGTAATATCGGGGTGCGTTACAGTAACGGGGCCGCCATTGGCGATCTGTTTACGAAACAGTGGCACGACAGAGCCTGATGAGCCTAATACATTACCAAAACGTACCATGCAGAAATGGGTTTCATGCGCTTCTTTTGCCAGGGCTTGTAAGGTCAATTCAGCCATGCGCTTGGTCGTGCCCATCACATTGGTTGGCCGTACCGCTTTGTCAGTGGAGATCAGCACAAACGTTTCGACCTTAGCGGCAATCGCGGCTCTGGCGGTATACAAGGTACCAAAGATGTTATTACGTACACCTTCAACGACATTGTGTTCAACCATAGGTACATGTTTGTATGCAGCAGCATGATAAACGGTTTGTACTTTAAAGGTTTGCATAATGGCTTGTACGCGGTTTTCACGTTGTACTGAACCCATCATAGGTAAGATTTCTATATCTAACCCTTGCGCTTGTGCACTTAAGGTTAATTCACGATCAATGGCGTAAAGCCCAAATTCAGACAGTTCGAATAAAATTAGTTTCTTTGGTGATTGCTTGAGAATTTGACGGCATAGTTCAGAACCAATCGATCCGCCAGCACCAGTGACCATGACTACTTTATCTTTGATGTTTGCCGACATAAGATCATGATTAGGCGATACAGCTTCACGTCCTAGCAAGTCATCAATTTCCACTTCTTTGATATCGCTATACAGTTTATCGCCACTGACCAGATCGACCATCGCCGGTATCGTCATGACTTGCATTGCTAATGGCTCGAGTGTTCGTAATATTTCTTGACGACGTGTTCGACTGATACTCGGCAATGCGAGTAATATTTTTTTCGCTTCTTTTTGCTCGACTAATTTAGCCAGCACAGATGGCGAATAAACATGAATACCTTGAATACTTGAACCATGTAACGATTTATCATCATCTACAAAAGCACTCGGGTAATATTCATGACTTTGCATTAATGAGGTCAGTAATTGGCGTCCACTCACACCTGCGCCGTAAATGATCACAGGCTCGCCGATACGCTTAAGACCCGTACCCACAATTGAACGCAGTGCAACACGGCTACCACCAACAAATATAAGTGCAAATGCAGTATAGATAATAGGGACAGTACGGGGAATATTCACATTAAAGAAATAAGCAAAGACAACGATACTGATTGCCGATATCGCGATACCAATGACCACTGCAGATAACGCTTTAGAGCCCATATAGCGTAGTATTGCGCGGTATAAGCCTAATTTCATGAAAGTGAAAATGCTAATTGGGCATACTAATGTCACTAACATCCAGTACTGATTATTTAGAAATATATCAGTGCTATCTAGACGAACGAGTAACGATAACCAAAATGCAACAAGGATGAATAAAATATCGATAGCGACACTGACAAAACGTTTTTGGCTACGATTTAGGGAGAAGAGATATTGCAAAGAGGTCATTTTTCGCTCCGAATTGAAAAATAGATGACAACAAATTGAATTAGAAAAATAATTCGAACGGATAAAAATGGCCATGATGTAACATGAATTAAATTCACCGAAACATAATGGCCATCGATTTTTTATTATATATAATTTTAATAATGTAACGGTTTTAATCGTTAATCTAAATTGAGTTCTTTAATAAACGCTTTTAGTTCAGCGCCAAACTCTTGATTACGTAAACCATACTCAACACATGCTTTCATGTAACCAAGCTTTGAACCGCAATCGTGTAATTTACCGCTAATATGAAACGCTTCGACTGTTTCACTATCCATTAAAGTAGCAATAGCGTCAGTCAATTGAATTTCATCACCAGCACCAGCTGGAGTTTTAGCAAGAATATCCCAAATAGCGGCAGGTAAAACATAGCGACCAGCAACCGCAAGGTTTGATGGCGCATCTTCAATACTGGGTTTTTCTACCACAGCCGTCATCACAGATGATTGACCTGCAGTTAATTCAGCACCACCACAGTCAGCTACCCCATAACCAGAGACTAACTCTTTAGGCACAGGTTCAACCATGATTTGGCTAAAACCAGTTTTTTCAAAGCGCTGCATCATGCTAGCAAGGTTTTCGGTGCTTAAATCGGCTGTCGCATCATCCATCAATACGTCAGGCAGTACCACTGCAAACGGCGCATCACCAATAATAGGTTTAGCACACATCACCGCATGGCCAAGACCTTTTGCTACACCTTGACGGATATGCATTATCGTCACGCCTGGAGGACAAATAGCCTGAACTTCATCTAACAATTGACGCTTAACACGCTTTTCAAGTGTTGATTCAAGTTCAAATGAGGTATCGAAGTGGTTTTCAATCGCATTTTTAGAAGCATGTGTTACAAGAACAATTTCTTTAATGCCCGCTGATGCACATTCATTGACAATATATTGAATAAGCGGTTTATCTACAACCGGAAGCATTTCTTTTGGGATTGCTTTTGTCGCAGGTAGCATACGCGTACCTAAGCCTGCAACAGGGATAACAGCTTTAGTGATTTTTGACATGACAAACCTAGAGTTAAGAGTTAAGAATTAAGAATTAAGAATTTAATCTGAACCAAATAAATCACGGGTATAGACCTTATCAACAACATCAGCTAATTCATCAGCCATACGATTCGACACGATTACATCTGATTGCGCTTTGAATTCATTTAAATTATTAAGCACACGAGAATGAAAAAATTCTTTTTCTTCAAGTACTGGCTCATAAATAATGACTTCAATACCTTTCGCTTTGAGGCGTTTCATAATACCTTGGATACTCGAAGCCCGGAAGTTATCAGAACCTGATTTCATAATCAGACGGTAAATACCAACAACCTTCGGATTCCGCTTAATAATGGAATCAGCAACAAAATCTTTACGTGTCGTATTGGCATCAACAATTGCACCAATAATACTGTTCGGTACATCAGCGTAGTTAGCGCGAAGTTGTTTTGTGTCTTTAGGTAAGCAGTAACCACCATAACCGAAAGAAGGGTTATTATAATGATTACCGATACGCGGATCTAAACCAACACCTTCAATTATTTGGCGAGTATCTAAATTATGAGATTCCGCATATGAATCTAACTCATTAAAATATGCAACTCGCATAGCTAAATAGGTATTAGAAAATAACTTAACAGCTTCAGCTTCTGTAGAATCAGTAAAAAGAACTTCAATATTTTCTTTTTCCGCACCCTGAACCAATAATCCAGCAAACACTTTTGCTCGCTCACTTTTTTCACCGACGATGATACGGGAAGGATGTAAATTATCATAAAGAGCACGGCCTTCACGTAAAAACTCAGGTGAAAACATGATGTTTTCACAACCAAATTTCTCTTTGATAGACTTGGTATAACCGACAGGTACTGTAGACTTAATTACCATGACAGCATTTGGATTAATCGCCATTACGTCATGAATTACAGCTTCAACAGAAGATGTATTAAAGTAGTTATTTTCTACATCATAATCTGTGGGTGTTGCAATCACGACATAGTCAGCACCTTGATAAGCGACCTGTTTATCTAGCATAGCGGTAAGATTTAATTTTTTATTTATTAAAAAATCTTCAATTTCAGTATCTGCGATTGGAGATTTTTTGTTGTTAATTAATTCAATTTTTTCAGGAATAATATCTACAGCAATGACTTCATTGTACTGTGAGAGTAATACGGCGTTAGACAGACCTACATAGCCTGTACCTGCGATAACAATTTTCATATGAACTCATAGGTTATTGATAGGATACTAGAAAAGATCGTTTAGCTAACTAAAAATTATTTAGACGCTTGAATTAATACATCTCGAATTACTTTACAGGTCTTTTCAATTTCGTTTTTCAGCAATGTAGGGTGAACTAAAAACATTAAACTTGTTTCTCCGAGTTCAACAGCATTCGTCAAACGCACTTCTGGTCGCCAAGGCGTATTATCAAATGCTTTTTCTAAGTACACCTCAGAGCAACTGCCTTGAAAAGCAGGTATGCCATTAGCGGTGATAGCTTCAACAATACGATCTCGAGTCCAATCGTCGGCTAAATTTTCTGGACGAACAAAAAGATAATGCTTGTATTCAGCATGTTCGCTATATTCAGGTACATCAACTGTTCGAACAACATCCAGAGCATTTACAGCATTATCAATTGCATTACCGTTAGCTTGACGTTTTGCCGTCCAGTTCATCATACGAGTCAATTGAATTCGACCTATAGCGGCTTGCATTTCAGTCATCCGCCAATTAGTACCAAAGCTTTCATGCAACCAACGGAAACCAGGTGGATGTTGACGTTCATAGATTGCTTCATAGCTTTTACCATGATCTTTGTAAGACCACATTGCAGACCAAAATGCTTTGTCATTAGTCGTTACCATGCCGCCTTCGCCACCAGTAGTCATGATCTTATCTTGACAGAATGACCAAGCACCGATATGACCGATTGAACCGACTGATTTACCTTTATATTTTGCACCATGAGCCTGAGCACAATCTTCAATCACATAAAAATCATGCTGCTCAGATAATGCCATAATAGCTTCCATCTCCGCAGGCATACCTGCTAAATGAACCACTATCACGGCTTTAGTTTTTGGGGTTAACACTGCAGAAATAGACTCCGCAGTAATATTCTGGCTATTTAAATCAACATCAGCAAAAACAGGGGTTGCACCACTCGTCACAATTGAAGACGCTGAAGCTAAAAATGTACGAGAAGTCGTGATCACTTCATCACCAGCACCGATATTTAACGCTTTCAATGCAAGATCGAGTGCTAAAGTGCCATTACCTAATGCAACGGCATATTCACAGTCAGCAAAAGATGCAAATTCTTTTTCAAATTCACGACCTTCAGTTCCAGTCCAATAATTTACTTTATTGGATAATAAGACTTCAGATACTCTATCAGCTTCTTCTTGAGAAAAAGAAGGCCATGGGGACAATTTTGTATTTAACATATTAACTCTTTAAATTGTTCTAACCAAACATTTGCTTTGGTTTCATAATTTTCAGGTAAGGGATGAATGCGTGATTTTTTATGTAATAAACCTATAGAATCCCACCCCAAAGCATTAGGTGCAACAAAATCCTTTTTAGGATTATCAGCAATATACACTATTTTCTTATTTGGATTTTTATTAGCAATGGCTATAAATGAATCAGGAGAAGGTTTACCAGCACCTACTTCTTCAGAAATATAAATACCATCCAAAAAACCACCTATTTTTAATGCTTCTATTTTAAGACGTTGAGTAATTCCTCGACCATCAGTAATTAGATAAACAGGAATATTTTCATTAACTAATGTATTTAATATTTCGAAAGCACCGTCATGTAAAATTAAGTTAGGTTTATGATAGCGATAGGCTAAAATCAAGTGCTCTTTTAGGAACGCCGGTAGCTGATGTTTTTTTAACACATAATCAAATACATCGTTTTCGTTATTTAAAATAGCTTCAAAAAACGATTCATGAGTATCAACAGAATAAAGCGATTTAAGCATACCTACCAAATAACAGTAACCTGATAAGACATAATCTTTTTCTGAATAAAGCGTATCATCTAGGTCAAAAACAACTACGTCGTAATCTAATAGATTAACCATTTGAAACTAATACCTCGGCATCATAACGAAGCATGACAAGTTGATCTTCCCAATTATCTGTATATTCTAGCGGCTCATTTAAAAAAACTTCTCTTAACAGAAATTCAGGATATTTAGCTCCTGCTGCATTGCTTAATGGGAATCCCCCACCGAACCTTGGGTTAATTTCAATACCATAAATTTGATTTGATATTTTTGACTTGAAAATTTGTAATGTTAAACAACCAAAAGCATTATCTAGTTTAGACATAGGTCCTTTAACTAAATCAATAATTGCTTTATTTGTTCTTCCTTTACTTATTTCTCCTCCTCTAACTTCAACTCGATGACGAGGCACTATACAAATTAACTCACTGGACTGATTGTAATAAATATCTATTGTATATTCGTCAAATTCAGAGGCAGAAATAATTTCCATATACATCATTTCATTTTTAGGTACGTCCCAAGTATTAAGTTCATTTTGAGAATTTAAAATACGAATATTCTGACTTAAACTACCAGATATAGGCTTAGAAAAACATGGGAAAACAATATCATTTAAATCATAAGTTATTGGTACTGAGAAGCCTATTTTATCAAATAAATCGTGTGTTAACCGCTTATCTCTACAAGGTACTACAAGCGTACTACCTGAAACTACAATAGTAATACCTGAATCTAAAAATTCTTGTTTATATTTAGCTAACTTTAATAATTCAGTATCTATAGTTGGTATAACTAACTTAATCGATTGCTCTAAACATAAAGACTTTAATGCTTCTATATATTCTTCTTTCAAAACATGAGGAAGTACAAAACTTTTATTTAAGACATTACAAGCCGAAGACATTTTAGGATTCATGTCAGCACCAAAGACATCCCCATTAATGTGTAAATCAGCTATTGCTTTTGTAAAGGCTTTTACTAATGAAACTCTTCTTCCAGCAGAAAGAACAAGTATGTTATTTTTCATTATTTTTTTCCATTTTATTTTCATTACTACCTGTAAAAACAGGCATAGTTACATGATCATCAGCAGAGATACCTTCTTTAATAAATACTTTTTTGACTGTTAAAAAAAGGATTTTAATATCTAACCAGATACTTTGATTCTCTACATACCAAACATCATATTTAAATTTATCTTCCCATGAAATTGCATTCCTACCATTTATTTGAGCCCAACCAGTAATTCCGGGACGAACACGATGACGCTTTTCTTGCTCTGGTGAATATAATGGTAGGTACTCAACAAGAAGAGGACGCGGACCGACAAGACTCATATCACCTTTTAGTACATTCCAAAGACCTGGTAACTCGTCCAAACTTGAATCTCGTAACTTCGAACCAAAAATGGTTAACCGTTCTGAATCAGGTAAATACTCACCATTTTTATCAATAGAATCTCGCATGCTTCGAAATTTCATCATTTCAAATATTACTCCATTTAAACCAGGACGTTTTTGACGAAACAGAACTGGATGTCCTAAATTAAATGATACCTTCCAACTAACAACAAAGATAATAGGAAGCAACAATAAAATAGCTGTAAATGAAACTACGATATCAAATAAACGTTTAATCATTTATAGCATCCTGTAAAGTTTTTTCTAATCGCGCAGCCATAATATCTCTAGAAAAATGATTATATGCTAGATCATTGCATTGATTTTTAGCATGTGAATACTTCTGGTTATCACTTAAGAAATTTGACATGGCTTGAGCCGATTGAGTAAAATCAAGAGCATCCAGCACAAGTCCGCATTCAAACTCGTCGATAAAATCTTTCTGCCACCCTCCATAATTAATAGCAATAGGCGTTCCTGAAGCTAGTGCATCAAACAACTTATTTGCTGAGTTATGCCACATTTCTTTCACCGGTCCAAATAAGGACAGAGATAAATCAGCTGCAGAAAGAAGTTTAACAATTTCGGTTTTAGCTACAGGAGGTAAAATAAATAGATTATCATTATATACACCAAGCTCTTTTGCTTTATTAATAACAAAGCTTTTTTCCATTCCGTCACCAATAGCAACAAAACAAATTGAGTCATCAATTTGTTTCATTTTTTCAGCTAAAATTGGCAAATAATCAACTTTATTGATTAGTCCGAATGTTCCAGTATAAACAACTAATTTTCTATCTTTAAGAAAAGTTAAATTACTTTTCTTAAACGCCTCCCCTATTTCAATATCAACATCAAACAGTTCAGTATCACAACTGTTAGTTGCAAGAGTTACCTTATCTTTATTAATTCCGTGCCTAATTATGCCATCACACATACCTGGAGATAAGCCAATAAGTCTTGTCGAATTTCTATAAGTATACCTTTCAAGCCATTCTGATAAATTAATAATTAATTTGTTTTTTATGGCACCTACTGCGATAGGTAATTCAGGCCATAAATCTCTAACTTCAAAGACTAGAGGGACTTTTTTAAATTTAGAATAAACTAATCCAGGAATAGCGATAGTTAAAGGTGTACTGGTAGCAAAAACAACATCCGATTGTATTAGTAGTGCTTTTTTAGTAGATGATATAGAAAAACTTAAAAATTTAAAAATCCGTTTAATAAAAGAGTCATTATTAGAATATTCCTGGTGAAGAATATATAGTTTAACGCCTTCAATTTCTTTTTCATTCCAACCTTTATTCAATTCATAATTATTAGATAAGTATGCTGAAGATGTAACAAAGGTAACTTCATGTCCATTTTTAACTAAACGTCGGGCCATTTCATATGAACGTGTACCTGCATTTGACTCTGGAGTTGCGAAATACTGATGTAGATATAATATTTTCAATTTAAAAATCCAACCCTAATAGTTTCACATCATTAAACGACAATCCGTCTTTATCTTTAGCAGATAATATTATAGATTCAAATTCAGATATTATTGACCAATCAATATTTATTGATTTATCATCCCATTTTAATGAATATTCAAATTCAGGAAAATAAAACTCATCACATTTATATAAAAACTCGGTATCTTCCTCTAGTGATACAAAACCATGTGCAAATCCTTTAGGAATCCAAAGCTGTTTCTTATTTTCTGCCGAAAGTACAATACCAAACCACTTCCCAAAAGTTGCTGAATTTTCCCTGAGATCAACAACGACATCATACACAGAACCGCTTACAACCCGTACAAGTTTACTTTGTGCATGTTTAGCTTGAAAATGAAGACCTCTCAATATTCCCTTTTGAGATTTAGAATGATTATCTTGGACAAAATTAACGTCATAACCTATCAGTCCATTAAATTTATCTTTATTCCAACTTTCAGTAAAAAACCCCCTATCATCTCCAAAAACAGCTGGTTCAACAATTAACACCCCATTCAGATTTGTGTCAGATACTTTCATAATAATCCTTTTATTTATTGTGATGATAACTTTACTTTACAAAATATGTAGATTAAAAGTAAAGTAAGCAATACATTATTGTAACTTAAAATTGATGTTGAAAATCCAAATAGCATCTCGATTGAAAAAGCCGTATAAAGTACAACTTTTAAATATATATACCCCTTAACTCTAGTGCTAACAGCATATATAACGCCTAAAAAAAATAACAATATGCATGCACCAAAAAATGTAAAGTCGCTAATTAAAAAACGACTAAGTGTAAACACATTTGTATATGCATCTGGAGATATATAAGTAAATGAATCATAAAATCCAGCTGTTCTATCCAAAAAAAATAGCTTAGAAAAAAAACCTGTAAATATACTATAAAATGGAATTGTAGTTAGCTCACTTAAACTAGCATTATCAAACCAAATTGAGTATGCAGAAAATTGGCCGAATGTATAAACAATTATTTTATCAAAAATATATGCTAAAGATGAAATATCGCTTCCATAGCGTAACATTTGAAGTGCCATTGATAATGAAATAACTGAAAAGGTAATTAAAAGACCTTTTTTAGCCAACCCAAACTTCATTCTATTTGATAAGTTAGCATTTATAATCATCTTAAAAACAAATAAGCCTGAAATGTAAAACGATAATGAAAACAGCATAGAAGCTTTGGAGGATGTTATTACAGCACTTAATATTATAAGCAACAATGTGATTAAATTGGAAAAGTTATTTTTTAATGACTGTTCCCTTACAAAACCAATTATAAAACAATTCGCGTATAAAAAGCTTGAACTTATCACCTGCCATATACTAACACCACTACCATCATACCTAGCTTCAGATGCCATTTTAGTTAGTTCAATAATTTTAAAATTAAAACCAAATTGAGCCTATGAAAACAAAGTCCAACAGCACCTATTATATTAAAGGAAATTAAAAAATATCGGGGATCATTAACGATAATTTTAATCTTGCTCATATTGCTAGAAATAAAAAACCTTGGTATTGTAAAAAAAAATATTAAAACAATATGAGACATAAATGCATTAAGACTTATATAAAAACCACTGATATAAGAAAAAATCAAAGCCGAAAAAACCCAAAGTGACACATAGATAAATGCAACATACGCCAAATCAATTTTTTTTATTTTCCATATAGAAAGAGTCAGTATTAAAAACAAAATCGATAACAACATAATCATAGGTATTACCTTTCAATAAATTCAATAAATTTATTAATTCGTACTTTGTATTTATTTTCATCAATTGATGGCATATTAAATGATTTTAATTTATCAGCTAATTTATCTATATCATTAAAATCATGACAATCAAGAGATAAACTATTATCACTTAAGAATAACGGTTTTTCCCCATAAATAAAAACTGGTATTGAGGAACGTTCTGCAAGTAGCATTCTCGTGGTGATTGAGCCATTATATCTTATATTTGAAACATCATTATACGAGTACAGAACACCATCAAATTCATTGATAAAATTAATTAAGTCAGCGTTTAATATTTGATTGAAATCAAATGGTTTGAAAAATTTCACATTAACAATCGTTCCAAATTTCCGCTTTGCATCAACGCTTTCTTGAAGATAAATAGTGACTCCTGAAGATGCTAATTTAGCTATAGTTGCAGAGATATCATCAACACTTCTATTGGAAAAATCAGTATTACCTAAAAATATAATTTTATTTTTACGTTTATTTTTTTGACTAGAAATAACAAAAGAATCACCCGTATATATAAAGTCAGGGTTCACAAGAACGTTCATTTCTGGATTTATAAATTCACTTTTTATAAATATATCCTTTAAATAATTTGAAGGTAAAATAAGATCACTAAATCTACTGAAATATTTTCTATCTTCTTCAATAAATTTATTATCCTTCCAATCATCAACCCTTGTTCTTGTGGGGTAAGTGTTAACAATTAAAACCTTCTTACTAGTTAATTGTAACGAATCCAAAAACTTACATTCGCTTCTTAACGTTGTCCCCCAAAAAAACATGATCAAATCTGGATTTATTTTATTAATGTTTTTATAAATTTTATCTTTCTCTATTTCTGTCAACTCTCTCTGTATCTCACGCTTTTCAATAAAATTGAGAAATATTGACCGTTTATCCAGTTTTAACCACTTTACTATTCTTTTTACAGTCATTTTTTTACTAGAAATTATTTTTTTATCTTTATAATTTATTGAGTTAGGTAAGTGATCTAAACTATTGTTAAAATGAATTACATCATGGTTCATATCTTCAAGTAATTTCATATATGATTTAACGAAAATAGTAGAGGCTGAACCAAAGATAGCTATTCTCATCTATAAAACTCCTCGCATAAAAACTTATGCGCATTCTTTATACATTTATATTTAAATAAGCTATATTGTTTTCCTAATGTAGCACTTCCTACATGAGAAAATTGTAGTTCAGGTACATATAGACACTTCCCATCTAACTTCCTTACCTGTTCCGATATATATATTTCTTCGCCATAAAGAAATGGTAATTTTCTAATTGAGCCTCCAGACTTGAAGAAATTATTATTTAAAATAAATACCGAACCATGTGTACCATAGATATATTCATGCTCAGATCTTGAAATTACAGATTTTTTTTGAACTCTACCACTCAGCATTCTTTTAAAAAAAGAAATAAACATATGCGTAGTTTTGAAAAATATATATTGGGATAAGATAAAAGACCAGATATGCATATAAACAGAAGTTTTTCTATTAATAATATATGGATTTAAATCTTTATTTTCATCAAATACTGATGGTGAGATAAGCATTACGCCTTCCAATTTTAAGCTTAGTAATTTAAGACTAAAATCATTAGTATCAAAGACTATATCGTTATTCATCAAGCAAAAATACTCAAAATCTAATCCATAAACATTAAAATGGAAATCATAAGCATACGATCCTGCTGCCATATATCCTAAATTTTCCATAGGATATAGAAACTTAACATTTGATAAGTTTAAACTTATCTCCAATTCTCGACATTGATTTTTTTCCGGTGAATTATCTACAACATAAAGTATATCAATATCAGTTGGTTTTGAATTGATAAAGCTTTCAATATACTTTTTAGTTTCAGATACATTGTCATAATTAACCGTTACAAATACATTTTTCATACTAATTTTTTCTCGTAAAATAAAAAATCAAGATAATATAAATAATTAGAGATAATATTTGCATTACAACACTAGTCCAAACTCCGTATACTGGAATAAAAAAATATAATCCAGTGGCATATATTGTCAAACAGACTCCAATTAGCATGGACATTAATATTGTTTTGCCTTGAGCTTCTAATTTTTTATGCGCTAAAAAAGAAAATTGCCACAATGCTGGTATTAATAGTATAAATGTTGAATTATTGATTAAAACCAGATCGAAACCAGGAAAAAACCAAGTAATTAAATATCTAGAAACAACACTATAAATAAAGAGAGTAATTATAGTAAATATAGCTAATATCAAAAATGATTTAAACAATAATAAATCAAACTCTTTAACGTCATGATCAAACGTTCTCATCAAATAAGGATGCAGATACATAATAATTGGCGTAAAAACTAAACCAGCCCCCCTAATTAATACTTCGCTAATAGCTAAATAATCGGTTAGGTGCTCAGGTTGATACAAAACAAGGATTGCCCTCTCAATTGCAGGATACATTGTAGATAAAAGTAACCAAACAGACATAGGTATGCCATATTTAAAATACTTAGAGTATAACTTTTTATCTATATTCCAATTTATTTTTAATTTTCTTTTATACGCTACTAAGAGTACCGGAGTGAGTAATGAAGAAATTAAAAATACTAAAACAAATGAAAATGAAACTGTTAATTCAAGTATTAATATTACAATTAAAAAACAAAGCACAAGACATCGCAGAGATTCTGATATCAATACAACTTTAGATTCTAAGATTGATTGATAATATGAATTAAATACCCGATTCATCGCCAAGGCTATACTCCAAAGAATGACAAGATAAAACTCGAACCTAAAAAAGCCATAAAGCATAGCCATCAATAAAAAAGAAAATAGAAGAATTGAAATAAACCCTCCATTTATTAATTGGCTTTCTTTTTTATTAAATAATGAAAATCTTAGATTGGACTGGCTAATCCAACCTGAAACAAAGCTTGATATTGTTATGGATAAAGCACTATATAAAGAATATTTTGAAAATTCCTCCGGAGTTAAGGCAGTGTATAAAAATTTAGTTAAGAATAGTATTACAAAAGCAGGTATTATTTTACTTAAAAAAAAACACCTATATGTTTAATATGATTTTTCATTAATAATTTCTAATATTGAAGAATTTATGTCTCTTGGATTAATCCCTAACTCAGTTTTCATTTTTTCATTTAAAAAAGATGTATCATAAGGACGCTTAGCAGCCATTTTAAAACTACTACCAGAAACTTTTTTAACTCTTTCTAAAGATATGTTAAGTAAACTGGCAATTTTAATACCTAAATCATAACGACATTCAGAATGATCACCAGATAGATTAAACACCCCAATGTGACTATCTAGAGATAATAATTCTATTGCTTTTGCTAAATCATCAACATGAATCATATTAACAATATTATCATCGACTAGTGTTAAAGACTTATTGTTGAGTAACTCTCTAATATAAAAAGTAACCGGATTATCTCTTTGACCTATTTTTTTAGGTCCATAAACTGTTATTGGTCTTGCTATTACGTAATTACTTAATTTATTTATAATATATTCATCTGCCTTCAATTTACATCTGCCATAAAAATTCATTGGATAACAGGTATCAGCTTCTGAATAAGGTGCATTATCACCATCATATACGGCATTTGTAGAAATATGAACTAGTTTAATACGTGGGTGGAATGCCAACATATCACACAACTTAGTCACAAATAACTCATTAATTAATTTACATTTTTCTTGGTCCGTTTCACATTCATCTAAATTAGCCATTGCAATAGAGTTGATTAAAATAGAAATGTTATTTACTAAAAGTACATCTTCAATTTTAGATATATAATTATCTATAGACTCTGAAGTAATTAATAATTCATTATCCATTTCATATAAATTAGTTTTGTCAATCAAGTGTTTTTTAATTACACTTCCAATAAAACCTGTATTACCAAGTAATAAAATATCTTTTTTCATTATTTATTTCGTCCAATTAAAGATTCTAAGTATTTCCCATACTCATTTTTATTCATTGATGAAGCCATGATTTTTACATCATCATCTGATATCCAACCATTTCTCCATGCAATTTCTTCAAGACAAGCAATTTTCAACCCCTGCACATGCTCAATAGTTTGAACAAATGAAGATGCTTCATGTAAGCTCTCATGCGTTCCAGTGTCTAACCAAGCAAATCCGCGACCTAGCAGTTCAACATTTAGAGAACCATCTTCAAGGTACATTTGATTAATACTGGTAATTTCTAACTCACCACGTTCAGAAGGCTCTATTTTTTTAGCAAAGTCTACAACTCGATTATCGTAAAAGTATAACCCTGTGACTGCGTAATTTGATTTGGGTTTCTTTGGTTTTTCTTCAATAGAAAGCGCTCGCATATTATCATCAAAATCTACAACGCCGAAACGCTCAGGGTCTTTAACTTGATAACCAAAAACAGTTGCTCCAGTTTCTTTCGATGCGGTATTTTTCAGTATTTCAGTAAATGATTGTCCATAAAAAATATTATCACCGAGTACTAAGCAAACATTATCATCCCCAATGAATTTTTCACCGATTATAAATGCTTGTGCTAAACCATCGGGATTTTCTTGAATTGCATATTCAATATTAATACCGAAATCACTGCCATCACCGAGCAAACGTTTAAATCCTGCATTATCCTCAGGAGTTGTAATGATTAACACATCTCGAATACCCGCTAACATTAATACTGATAATGGATAAAAAATCATTGGTTTATCATAAATAGGAAGAAGTTGTTTCGATACACCGCGTGTTAAAGGGTAAAGACGTGAACCTGAACCGCCAGCAAGAATAATACCTTTCATCTTATTTTTCCTCATTACTTTCTGGTGCGCCCAGACGTTCAAAGCTATATGAACCATCTAATACACGAGACCACCATGTTTTATTATTTAAATACCATTCAACTGTACTTCGAATACCTGATTCGAAAGTTTCCTCTGGTGTCCAACGAAGTTCACGTTCAATCTTACTTGCATCAATCGCGTATCGAACATCATGGCCAGGTCTATCTGTTACATAAGTAATTAAGTCATTATATTGAACAAGCCCTTCAGGTTTGTTAGGCACTAACTCTTCAAGTAATGAGCAAATTGTTTTTACAACATCAATATTTGCTTTCTCATTATGACCACCAATATTGTAGGTTTCACCTACCTCACCTTCAGTCACTACTTTATATAACGCACGAGCATGATCCTCAACAAACAGCCAATCACGAATTTGCATGCCATTACCATACACAGGTAAAGGTTTACCCTCTACTGCATTTAAAATAACTAACGGAATCAGTTTTTCAGGGAAATGGTAAGGGCCATAGTTATTCGAGCAATTTGTTACCAAGGTTGGTAGACCATATGTTCGTTGCCATGCCCTAACTAAATGGTCACTTGACGCTTTTGACGCTGAATAGGGGCTACTTGGTTCATATGATGTTGTTTCTGTAAATAAGTCATCCGTTCCTTCTAAATCACCGTATACTTCATCAGTAGAGATGTGGTGGAAGCGAAATGCATCTTTACGGATTTTTTCAAGCTGACTCCAGTAAGAACGAGTCGCTTCAAGTAACGTATACGTTCCAACAATGTTGGTTTCAATAAATGCAGCAGGACCATCAATTGAACGATCTACATGTGACTCTGCAGCCAAGTGCATGACCGCATCAGGTTGATATTCCGAAAATACTCTGTCAAGGTCTTCACGGTTGCAAATATCGACTTGCTCAAACGCATAGCGGTCATTGTTTTCAATATCAGCTAATGACTCTAAGTTGCCAGCATAGGTTAATTTATCTACATTGATGATACTATCATTTGTGTTTTTTATAACATGACGAATAACAGCAGAGCCGATAAAACCAGCACCGCCAGTAACGAGGATTTTCATATTTTTCTCTTGTATTAAATTCTAAAATTAACTCACTAGAATGAGCATGTAAATGAAGACTAACGGACAAACATCACTTTAATATCTCAGCGATGTTTATACCACTGAGACATAATTATTTATTTTGAGGCATTTCATGTCGGGCAATCCCTTGTACAGCCTAGCTATTACGGTTTTTTAGTAAAAGGCCCCAATAGGTTACGCCTTATCACTCTCATAGCTATAGTTATAATAACCATACCCATAAGACGCACTCGCTTTCTTCTCAACTGCATTCAGAATAAAGCCTTTCACTTCAATCCCTGCCATTTCAAAGCGGTGACGTGCAACATCAATTTCTTTTACAGTGTTTTGACCAAAGCGGCCGACCATTAAGGTTGTTCCCGCTAGCGCACCAACAATACTTGGGTCTGTTACCGCAAGTACCGGAGGTGTATCAATAAGCACTAAGTCATATTCGTTTGATGCCCACGTTATAAAGTCAGCAAAGCGTGGGTGCATTAATAATTCAGATGGGTTTGGTGGAATTTGACCACGAGTAATAATATCGAGGTTTTCAATACCAGAAACTTTTATTACATCCTTGGTTTCTAATTTACCCGACAGCATTTCTGATAAACCATTATCCCAGTCAAGGTTGAAGTGACGTTGTAAATAACCTTTACGCATATCACCATCAACCAGTAATACTTTCTGGCCTGTTTTGGCAATCACAGCCGCAAAGTTAACCGATACAAATGACTTACCAATACCCGGTGCAGGACCCGAGATCATCACCACATTATTTTTCGCTTCCATCATGGCAAAGTGCATGCTGGTACGTAAACCACGTAAAGCTTCAATTGATAGATCCGCAGGGTTGGATTCTGCCAATAGAGTTTCATGCAGCTCAAAATTCTTCTTACGCTTATTGTGCTTAACCTTAACATCCATCTCCGCTTGCCAATCTGACATCGGAATGCTGGCATAAACTGGTAAACCTAATGCTTCAATCTCATCCGGGTTTTCTACCCCTTTATGCAATGCTGCGCGCACGAGTACAACAGCTACAGCTAACATGCCACCAAGTAACGTCGCTAATACTACAATCAGAGATTTCTTCGGTTTCACCGCTTTGCTATACGCTTGCGCTGTATCAATAATACGTACATTACCTACCGTACCGGCTTTCAAAATATTCAGCTCTTGCACCTTGTTTAATAACTGAATATAGATCTGTTGATTAACTTCAACATCACGCTTCATGCGTAATACGTCACGCTGGGTTTTTGGTAATTGTTGAACTTGTGCATTCAACTCATCTTGTTTCGATAACAACACTTGGCGTTTATCTAACAGCGATTTATAAGCCGGATGGTCCTTGGTAAAACGTTGGCTTATTTCACTTTCTTTAAAGGTTAATTCATTTAACTGCGATTCTAACGCCACCATTACTTTTAAGGTTGACTGCGCTTCCAAGCCTAAATCGATTGATTCATTTTCTTGGCGAAAACGATTAAGCGTATCTTCAGCAACGGTTAATTCTATTTTAATGTTTGGTAAATGGCCTTGTAAAAACGCCAAGCTTTTTTCCGCTTCTGCCGAATTACGTTTAACATTTTGTAAGAAATAGTTTTGGCTTACATCATTAAGAATGTTTTCAATTAAGACTTTATCTTCACCACTGAATGTTAACTGTAAAATACCGGTTTGTTTGCCACGTTCACTCACCGATAAATTTGTTTGTAACCACTGAATAGCATCAAGTTGAGAACGTTTAATTACCGAAAACTCATCTGTATTGTTACCCACTAATGCTTGCACAAATAAACGATAATCATTGCTTTGTGCTAATACACCAACAACGCCGGATAAAACCTTGCGCTCATTACCGTCATACAATGAATAAGCGCCTTTACTGGCATCATCAATAATCAAACTAAATGCAGATTTAGCATAGGCAGAAGCATAACTTGGAATTTCAAAACGGCTAATGACGATGTCATTCTGTTGACCGCTCATGCGTGCAAACCCTTTACCGGCAACAGGTAGATATTTCGGTGCAGTAAGTGTGGTTAAATTGAGTGTTTCAACGGTTTGGCTTAAGATCATACGTGACTTGATGATCTCAACTTCGGTAGTCGCAGAAGATTCACTGGAAAACAAATCCCCCATGTCACCAACAAGGGCAGACATGCCACCACTTTTTTGTTCTACTTGGATCAAGGCATCTGCTTTATAAACCGGTGTTGCTAATAGCGCATAGCTAATACCAAATACAGCAAAGATAATGGTAACAGCAATAATGCTCCAACGTGCATCGAGTAATATGCCGAATAATTTACCTAAATCGATTTCGTCCGCATCACCGCTTTGTGACGGCTGCTGTTTGTTGGTCTGATTGAGAGTATTGCTGCTCATAATTATAATCTAATTCCAATGTTTAAATTTAAGCGCTAAAAAGCGAGATTGTTGAGCAATCTCGCTTTACTAACATATCTTGTATTAACCTAGCTTTTTGGCCCAAGCATTTGCCGAGGCTTCAATAAGTTTATAAGCATGATCAAACGCTTCTTTACTCTGACGGTACGGGTCGGGTATGTCCTGTTTTTGCAGCCATTGGCTAAACAACATGGTTTTACCACGCGCTTCTGGGGCAATGTTGGTTACGGCATTGATATGCCCTTGTTCCATCACTAATATCAAATCAAATTCACGACACAATGCCGAGGTTAACTGACGGCCTTGATGATCAGCTAAACTAATACCGTGTTCTTCTGCAACCTGACAAGCCAGTTTATCGGCAGGTTTGCCCACCAGAGCCCCAACACCGGCAGATGCCACATTTTTATTCGGTAATAACGACTTAAGTAAATACTCGCCTGATGGTGAGCGGCAAATATTACCCACGCACACCACTAAAATATTATTAAACATTACCAAGCTCTCACATTATTGATGCCTTCAGTCAACTGATTAAAGCCAGTCACTGTCGGTAAGATCTGTCCGATAACACGGTTCCAACGGGTAATAGGTGCCGCAGTCACATAAACAATGTCATAAGGCTGTAATTCAAATTCAGTACCGATAACCAGCGCAGCCGCATTACTGATGTCTAATTGATAAATATCGGCAATGGTATTGTTTTTAGCTTCACTGCCGGTTTCAGCGCTGCGATTAGCACGTACCACAAAGATACCAGTCGCATCTGCAGCCAGTTGATTAATGCCACCAACATTGCTTAATGCTTCGGTAAGGCTCATGCCAGCACGGTCAATCTTTAATAATTTAGGCTCATTCACTTCACCCATTACAAACACTTTTTGGCCATCGTTACGTGGCACATGAACAATATCACCCGGGACTAACAAACGGTTTTGAGTTAAATCGCCACGTTGCATTAAGGCATGTAAAGACAGTTTTTGCTCAACACCTTGACGGGTTAAGGTGACATTACGCCAATCTGCATCTTCCGCCAAACCACCGGCATTGTTTACAGCATCAAGTAATGTTAATGGCACATTAGTAATAAATTGCTGACCAGGTTTATTGATTTCACCTGTGATGTAAGTTTTTTTCGAGCGGAATGCAGCAACGTTAACGTCAACCTGCGGCGTTTCAATATACTTGGCTAATTTTTTCGTTAACATCGCGCGAATTTCAACGACTGTTTTACCTGCTACCGGCACAAAACCAATATATGGATAGAAAATAGAACCGTCTGCATGTACCCAGTTACCCGACTCACTGGCACTACGGTAAGAACCTGCTGGAATAGTTAATTCAGGGTGGTCCCAAATAGTCACATTTAAAATATCACCCGCCCCAACCCGGTATTCATACGCAGCAAGTTTGGCATCCAATTCAGGATTAATCTGTGCACTTTGACGTGGTTTTTTATAAGCTGCCATCTTATCAGCAGTCAATGGATATAGATTAACACGCTCCAAAATATCAACGCTTTCTGAACTATCATTACTATTTGCAGATGTATTTTTATCGTCTACATTTAGGTAAGTGCCTGGTACAGTACAGCCAGCTAAAATAACTGGAAAGGCAACAGCTAGCAGCAATTTTTTATAATGCTTCATATGATCCATATATTAATTTTTTAAATTTGCGCGATTATACCGCGATGGTGAGAAAATAACTACATTGAGCAAGGTAACGAGGTACCGCTCACATTTATAGGTATGCTTTTCTATTTTTGTTTTATTCTGTTCTAAATAAATATGTTACGTTAGCCATATACATATTTTCGTATGTGTATATATACGACCTCAAACTCACAATAAAAAATACAATTATGAGGTAGTCAGCAATGTTACAACAACACAGAACAGGGACTTTTTATGTTCAGACGCTATGCTATTTTCACTAACAACTACCCTATGTTGCATAATATAAACTTAATGATCGTTATATTAATCATGCTGGTGAGTGTTTATCAATTAATTGAATATGAACAGCTAGCCTATGCTAACGGTATCGCCTTCGCGTTATTATCGGTGGCCATATTTGCGCGTGCATCTGATTATAAGCGTAAATTTTTAACGAAGAATAAATAGATTATTGTTACAAAAAGCACGCTACCGCCCTAAGGTTGCAGTACCCCAAGACCGATATTTTTCGCCAATTATTTATTCTAAGCCAATATGAAAAAAGTATTAGATAGTGTCGTTCTCTATCTAATACTTTTTTTGAGTTCAACTTATAAAGTTCGCCGCAATACTCGCACAAATAACAGGGTTGAGCAAGTAATGAACATACTCATTATTAGTTACCCCTCACAACTATAAAATATAATAAATAAAATTAGAAATAAACATCAAACCACAGATTTAATTAAAATTTAATTTAATTCATGCGTAAAATAACAGCTATCACTTATATTATAAAATCGTCAACATTTAATATGTAAGCAGTTGTAAGTAACGTAAATATCCTCACTTCATAGTTTGGCTATCATTTTCATAAATTAGCCAATAATTGCCATGAGGTTTGACCACTCGCCCAATATTTACGTTCAAACGGAGTCGTCGCTTCAACTGCTGTATAAGGCTGTAGGTCACAATCAACCTTCGCCAACTCCAACGCCCGTTGAAATTCTTGCAAGTATAACGGCCAGTTACTACGTAGCTCTAATTTACCACCCAGTGCTAAGATAGACGGGAATACCGCCGCACCATGCCAGCGACGTTGTAAATGTTTGGCTTTTGGCCAAGGATTTGGATATAAGATATAGTGCTTGTGTAATTGCCAACCTGCATCAACAGCTAAACGCCATAAATCGTTAAGGTCAACCTGGAATAAATGGTAAACTTGGCCATCTACTTGGTGAGCATGACGGTGCTGTTCGTTACGATCTAATCTGTCTGCAGACTTATCCATACCAAATACTAAACAGTCCGGATGTAATTGTGCGATCTTCGCTGTACTTTCACCCACACCACAGCAAGAATCAAAAATGATTGGGCGTGGGTCAGCTGCGGCAATCGCTTGCATCTGCTTAAATGCTTCAACAGTATGTTGACGGTATGGTTTACGAAATTTGTGGGCTAGATGCTTTAATACCACCTCGTCAAGATGCTCGTTCAAACCTGTTTGGTTGGTGGTGATCTCGCGGGAATTACCTGCAGCTTCGTCTTGTATTGCTTGTTGTTCAGTGTTCATTTTTATTACCGATTTTAAATATTAGTGATGACCCCCTCTTAGCTCCTTCCCCCTATTCTTTATTAATAAAAAGTAAGGGGAAGGAGCTAAGAGCAAGTCTTCTTTGTCAATTGAGCCGTAATGACAGCTCTTAACTTCTTAAACCTACACCTTTACTGATCAAGCGGTATACCAGCGCATAAAGCACTGCGATAAAACCGATGATGACAGCAAATGAATAGAATAATGGAATGTTTTCGATACCTAAGAAACCATTACGGAATGCACTGACCATGTAGATGATTGGATTCACGTGTGAAATGGTTTCCCATACAGGTGGTAATAACGATGTTGAATAAAACACCCCACCTAAATAAGTTAACGGCGTCAATACAAACGTGGGGATAATAGAAATATCATCAAAGCTTTTGGCAAAGATAGCATTTAATAAACCCGCTAATGAAAATAAGATCGACGTAAGCAGTAATGTAGTAATAATCACTAATATGCTATGAATTTGTAAAGGTACAAAAAACAGTGATACACAAGTCACGATAAAGCCGACCAGTAAGCCACGAGTAACACCACCACCGACATAACCCGCGATAATGATATAAGTCGGTACCGGCGACACTAATAATTCTTCAATATTGCCCTGGAACTTAGCGCTGTAAAACGACGAGGCCACGTTAGAATACGAGTTAGTGATCACCGACATCATGATCAAGCCTGGAACGATAAATGCCATATAGCTAAAACCATCCATCAGCCCCACGCGAGAACCGATCAGGTTACCGAAAATAACAAAATATAACGACATAGTGATCGCTGGCGGTACTAACGTTTGCACCCAGATACGGGTAAAACGGGTGATCTCTTTATTCAGAATACTGTTAAACGCAATTAAATAATTTTGTTTCATTTTATAACTAACCCTTTCAGTCACGGGTAAATAAACGGAGAGTTAACTAAAGAAAGACAACTGTTGTTGGCATAATGCCAACCCAAGCCCGCACTGACTAAAATAGGATGGGGTTACGCGCGTTGTCGTCTTTACTTAACTCGTAATCAATGTATATAACCAACTCAAATATTGTGCAATCAGTGGTACAAATTAGTGGAGAGTTAAATAAAGAAAGACAACTGTTGTTGGCATGGATGCCAACGCAAGCCCCCATGGATGGGTTTACGGCGCGTTGACGTCTTTACTTAACTCGGAGCATGCGATTAACCAGCTTGCACCAGTCTTCCCTGTTCCACTATATCCATAAACAGCGCTTCTAAACGATTCTCTTTATTACGAATACCTTGAACCTGAATATCCATTGTCGCCAACTGCGCAAATAACGAATTCAAACCACGACTCTTAGCCACATCCACTTCTAAAGTATGATCGTCCAATAGTCGACAGCTATAACCCTCGAACTCAGGTTTAACTAATTGACTGTTGATATCTAACAGATAGGACTCACTATTTAGTTTTGATAATAGCGTTTTCATTGAGGTATTCTCAATCAACAAACCTTTATCAATAATACCGATATTACGGCACAGCATTTCTGCTTCTTCTAAATAATGGGTTGTCAGAATAATAGTAATGCCCTGCTCATTCTTACGCTGCAAGAATTCCCACATGGTACGACGTAACTCAATATCAACACCAGCAGTCGGTTCATCTAGAATAAGCAGTTGTGGATTATGTACTAATGCACGTGCGATCATTAATCGACGCTTCATACCGCCGGATAAATTACGCGCCGCTTCATGGCGTTTATCCCATAATTCCAGTTGTTTCAATAATGCTTCACAGCGAATTAAGGCTTCTTTACGTGGTACACCGTAATAACCCGCTTGATTGACGATAATATTCTCAATCTTTTCAAACGGATTAAAATTAAATTCTTGTGGTACTAAACCAATATGGCTCTTTGCGGCTTCAAGGTCAGTATCAATATCAAATCCGAAGATTTTAACTTGCCCGGCGGTTTTATTGACCAGTGAGCTCATCACCCCGATAGTCGTCGACTTACCCGCACCATTAGGCCCTAATAGCGCATAAAAGTCGCCTTTAGCTACAGTCAGATCTATACGTTTAACGGCTTCAACACCGCCTTTATAGACTTTACGTAAACCTTTTATTTCAAGTGCTAACGTCATGTGATGAATAAATCCAGTGAAGAATGGGAGATGAATTATACTGGAATACGGTAGAAATGCGAGGGTGAACGCTTAACTCACCATGTAATCATGGCTCTAAAACTTGATGCCGAGTAAAACGATAACTTAACAGAGTCGCTTAAAATAAGATCAGCTGTTGCTGGCAGGGATGCCAGCAACAGCCTACATGGATGTATTTACGGCGAGCTGAAGACTCGACCAACAAGTACCAGCGCTGGTCTTAGAATTAGAATTTAACCTTCTAGCGGTACCACTTTACCTACGTAAGGTAAGTTACGGTATTTTTGACCATAATCGATACCATAACCAACCACGAACTCATCAGGGATCTCAAAGCCAACCCAATCAACCGGTACATTTACTTCACGACGAGACGGTTTGTCTAATAGAGTCGTAATAGTGATAGATTTAGGATCACGTAGTTCAAGCATTGTTTTAATCTTGCTTAACGTGAAGCCAGTATCAATAATGTCTTCAACGATAAGTACATCTTTACCTTTAATGTCGCTATCTAAGTCTTTTAAGATACGTACATCACGGTTACTTTCCATTGAGTTACCGTAGCTTGATGCTGTCATG
>Ga0209396_1001546_pt1 | contig 25406 bp, 22 predicted proteins | sample GOMGulsemesocosm_6_FD_184638 | JGI IMG/M metagenome (GOLD analysis project Ga0209396, IMG submission 184638) | Methane-oxidizing microbial communities from mesocosms in the Gulf of Mexico - GOM8C Gulf of Mexico (SPAdes) (version 2) | ecosystem: Environmental > Aquatic > Marine > Cold seeps... | reverse complement strand
CTCAAAATAAAGATGAACAAGCATTACAAATTCACCAATTTGTAATGCAAAAATATGCTGATAATCAAGAAATCAGTGCTGTTCAGTTTGCTATGATTAGCTACTTTCTGAGTAAACAGCTATACAAAATGAAGCAGTATAACAAGGTCTTAGAACATACAGAACAGGCTCTAGCAAGCAGCAGTGTATGCGATAATCTCTTACTTATGCTAAAAGCCTTAGTATTATACAAGCTAGGCAAAACAGAGATGTCACATAACGTAGCTCATCAAGCGCTAGACGCAACAAGTCACGTGCAACAAAAAGAAAGCATAATCCAGCAGTTTCAAGATGAAACAGGAATATGTCTAGAAAGCACAGGGAATCAGGGGTAAAAATAAGATAAAAAAAACCCTAGCAATAAATTGCTAGGGCTTACTCTAAAACTTACTTAAAGATAAACTTTAAATTAAGCTTCAGCTACAACGTTCACAGTAACGTTAGCGAATACTTCGCTGTGTACTTGAATGCTGATTTCGAATTCACCGATGTTACGTAAAGCGCCTTCAGGAAGACGAACTTCACTTTTAGCAACTTCAACACCAGCGGCAGTGATCGCATCAGCGATGTCACGAGTACCGATAGAACCGAATAATTTACCTTCATCACCAGCTTTTGAAGCAATAACAACAGCTTCTAGAGCGTTGATTGATTCAGCTTTAGCTTCAGCAGTAGCTTTAACTGCAGCAACACCAGCTTCTAATTCAGCACGACGTGCTTCAAAAGACTCTAGGTTAGCTTTAGTTGCTAGAACCGCTTTACCTTGTGGTAAAAGGAAGTTACGTGCGTAACCAGCTTTAACGTTAACAGCATCGCCTAAGTTACCTAACTTAGCGATTTTGTCTAATAGAATTACTTGCATTACCTTTCCTCAGAAATAGTGAGTTAGTCAAACGACCAAACAATAGCTTACTTATGTAAGTCAGTGTATGGAAGTAGAGACAAGTAACGTGCGCGTTTAATCGCACGACCAAGTTGACGTTGGTACTTAGCACGTGTGCCAGTAATACGACTTGGTACAATTTTACCGCTTTCAGTTACGTAATTTTTTAACGTAGCGATATCTTTATAATCAATCTCCGAAACACCTTCTGAAGTGAAACGGCAGAATTTACGACGACGGAAAAAACGTGCCATAATTAAAATCTCCTAAAATCTTCTCAAAAAATCGGATAACTCAATGTTATCCAACATACTAGTTAGCTAAAACGCTATTATTCAGCAGCTGGTGCTTCTGTAGCAGCAGGCGCTTCACGGCGTTCTTCTTTAGCTTTAGCCATTGGAGAAGCTTCAGTTACTGCACCTTTAGTACGCATGATCATGTTACGGATCACAGCGTCGTTAAAGCGGAATAAGTTTTCTAGCTCATCAATAACATCTTGGCCAGCTTGGATGTTCATAAGAACATAGTGAGCTTTATGCAATTTGTTGATTGGGTATGCTAGTTGGCGACGACCCCAGTCTTCTAGACGGTCGATAGTACCATTTGCTTCAGTGATAACAGCGCTGTAACGCTCGATCATGCCTGAAACTTGTTCACTCTGGTCAGGGTGAACCATAAATACGATTTCGTAATGACGCATCGTAAGCTCCTCACGGGTTTAATCAGCCTCGTCTCTGGCTTAGTCGGTCCATCGAGGCAAGGAACGTATAGAAAATTGACTAATTTTGAGACCGCGAATTATATAGACTCAGTCAGTAGAATACAACCAGCAATTGGTGATAATCAAAATTAAGCTACTGATAAAAGAATATGCGAGTAAATCTTGATTGTTTCTGCCATGATTGATTATCATCTATTATCTTATTCCTGTTAAATAACTTATATAGAACTCACTTATGCAGCAAGAACAGTCTTCACCTCGCCAGAATATTGAGTTAGCGACTCTAGCTCAGCGCCTTCAAGCCGCGATTCTCGATAAAATTATTTTTCCAACTATTATGTTGGTACCGTTTATTTTAGGTTTTGACTTAGTCAATGTTGAAGCAGGAATGAATGGTGTATTAGCGGTACCATTTGCCACTCAAGTTAAAGTATCAATATTAGAGATCGTGCTATTCATGGCTCTGAATAGCTACCTTTTGAAAGAATACGGACAAACTTTAGGTAAACGTATTGTTGGTATTGCAGTGGTTGGCGAGGATGGTAATAAATTATCACTGCAAGATATGATCACTAAACGTTATTTGCCATTTTGGGTTGCCGCGTACATTCCCATGTTTGGTTTTCTAATCATAATAGCCAACGCACTGGCTATTTTCCGTGGAAAAAGACGCCGTTGTTTACACGATGATTTAGCAAAAACTATTGTTATCAAGTTACCAAAAGGCATGCGTATCGTTGAACCACAAGCTGGTGATAACTCTCCTGCAGGTCAAGCAACTGAAAGTAAAGCTAGCGATACCATGGATGCTTAATAACATGTAACACCATAATTTTTGATAATAAAAAAGCGCCCTCAGGCGCTTTTTTCAGTTTTATAACTACGGTATTACAGCTATAAATTATGGCTTAGCTTGACGCTGGCGTACCACTTCAAATAAGCACACCCCCGTTGCAACGGATACGTTCAAGCTAGAAACGCTGCCTGCCATTGGAATACTAATTAGCTCATCACAATGTTCGCGCGTTAGACGACGTAAGCCTTTCTCTTCAGCGCCCATCGCAATTGCTAAAGCACCGTTTAGTTTAGGCTGATACAAATCTTGCGTTGCTTCACCAGCTGTACCAACAATCCAGACACGACGATCTTGCAGTTCACGCATCGTTCGCGCTAAGTTCGTCACAGCAATCAGTGGCACGGTCTCAGCAGCACCACAAGCAACTTTACGTACCACAGAGGTCAGTTGTACTGACTTATCTTTTGGTACGATAACGGCGTGTACACCAGCTGCATCAGCACTACGTAGACACGCGCCTAGGTTGTGCGGATCAGTAACACCATCAAGGATCAGTAGCAACGGACTTTCATCTTTCGCTTCGATACGATTTAGCAACAGATCAAGGTCGTTTTCATTCAGTTTCTTGCCTTCTTTCACGCGGGCAAGTACACCGTTATGACGGCCACCATCACATTTGTTATCAAGTGTTTTACGATTAACAAATTGCACTGAAATACCGATGTTATTTAGCTCAGCTAACAATGGCGTTAGACGCTCATTATCACGATCTTTCAATGCATATACTTCGATGAAACGTTCTGGTTCATGCTCTAGTAATGAATTAACTGCATGAATACCGAAAATTAGTTCACTGCTCATTCTTTATATCTACCTTGTTACTATTATTTGTCCGTCGATAATTTGGCTCTTGCCGCTCTACCTAGACGTGGTTTCTTTTTAGCCTTAGCTTTCTTTTTCGCTGCTTTAGGCTTGATTGTTGCTTGTGTCGCAGGCTTGGCATTTCCAGCTGTTTTATTACTAGCATCAGCTGCAATTTGCGGCTTTAATTTAGCCTCAACACGCGCCTTGTCTTCTGCTGAGACATTAGCAGAGACATCTTGCGCTTTTAACTTCAGTTTATTTCTTCGTTTACCTTTATTCGCTTTAGCATCACTTCCTGCTGACTCTTTACCCGCACTATTTTTTACAGTGTCAGCTGTCGTAGCACGATCTTTGGCAATATTAGCGCCTGTAGATTTGCGCTTACCTGAAAAAGTAGCTGGTTTGCGTTTTGAACGACGAACTGGCTTAGTTACACCACCTGCGCCTTCAAGTTCAAGGTCAATCTTCTTATCATTCATGTTGATTGATAGAACATGGACACGAACCGCATCGCCTAAACGATATTCTTGGCCGCTTGAATCACCGCGTAATACCTGACGACTACCGTCAAATGTATAATAATCACCGCGTAAGCTAGTCACGTGAACGAGACCATCGATATTAAGGTTTTTAATGCGCACGAAGAAACCAAAACCAGTTACCGCAGCAATCACACCATCAAAGTTATCACCCAGATGATCTTGCATGTATTCACATTTCAAGAAGTCTGACACATCACGAGTGGCATCATCTGCGCGGCGTTCTGTGGTTGAACAATGCTCACCGAGTTTCTCAACTTCTTCAATCTCGTAATTATAACCACCAGTCTTAGTCCACTTCTGACTTAACTGTTTAGTTTTATCACCATCTTGATGTGCTTGCAGCGCAATTTGATATTTGATTGCACGATGTAATACTAGATCTGGATAACGACGAATTGGCGAAGTAAAGTGACCGTATGCTGTTAATGCCAGACCGAAATGGCCTTCATTTTCAGCTTGATACACAGCTTGCTTCATCGAACGTAATAGCATAGTTTGGATCAGCTCTTTATCAGGGCGATCTTGGATCTTAGCTATTAACGCAGCGTAATCTAACGGCGTTGGTTTTAAACCGCCATCTAAAGTTAAACCGCTTTCTCCTAAGAAACTACGGAAATTAACTAGCTTTTCTTCGCCTGGCGTTTGGTGAACACGCAATAGCGCGGGCGCTTTTTGCTTCGTCACGAAACGAGCCGCAGAAACGTTGGCTAAGATCATGCATTCTTCAATTAGCTTATGCGCATCGTTACGTACTACAGGTACAATCTTGTCAATTTTACGCTGCTCATTAAATACAAAACGCGTTTCTAGGGTTTCAAATTCAATCGCACCACGCTCTTGGCGAGCTTGTTTTAGTACCTTGTACATGTTGTGCAGTTCTTCAATATGCGGAACTACAGCTTGGTATTCTTGGCGTAGCGGTTCATCACCCTCTAGCATGTTAGCGACTTTAGTGTAAGTCAGACGCGCGTGTGAATTCATCACCGCTTCGTAAAACTTATAACCCGACAAACGTCCCGCTTCTGAGATTGTCATCTCACAAACCATACACAAGCGATCAACTTGCGGATTCAATGAACATAAGCCGTTAGATAATACTTCAGGCAGCATCGGAATAACTTGCTCAGGGAAATACACTGAGTTACCGCGATTTTGCGCTTCTTTATCTAGTTTTGATTCTGTTTTAACGTAAGAACTTACGTCTGCAATCGCTACCCATAAACGCCAGCCACCACTTTTCTTTTTCTCACAGAAAACAGCATCATCGAAATCGCGCGCATCTTCACCATCGATAGTCACCAAAGGTAAATCACGTAGATCAACACGGTCTAATTTCGATTCTTCCGGCACTTCTGGTGCCAATTTAGCCATATCATCAAGGATATGTTGTGGCCAAACATGGGGTATATCATGGGTACGGATCGCAACTTGAATTTCCATGCCCGGCGCCATATTTTCGCCAAGTACTTCAATCACTTTACCTAATGCAGGTAAATTATAAGTAGGACGTTTTAATACTTCGACAACCACCATCTGGCCTTGTCGAGCACCATTTTTAAATTCATCGCTAATGCGAATTTCTTGTTTAATACGGCTATCATCTGGGCGAACAAAAGCGATGCCTTTATCCAGATAAACACGACCAACTAATTGCATAGGCTCGCTATCAAGCAAGCGTACGAAACGCGCTTCCTTACGACCTTTTGGATCTTCTTTAGCTGGCTGCGCTAAGATCTTGTCACCGTGAAATAAGGTGGTCATCTGACGCATTGAAATAAATAAATCTTTACCACCATCATCTGGACGGAAAAAACCGAATCCATCACGGTGGCCTAATACTGTACCTTCAAGCAGATCTAAGCGTTCTGGTAACGCATAAGTACGGTTACGGCAGAAAACTAATTGCCCATCACGCTCCATCGCACGTAAACGACGTCGTAAAGCTTCTTCTTGCTCTTCACCTTGTAGTTTCAAACCAGCAAATACTTGCGGGCGATCAATAGGCATATCTAAGCTACGAAGATAATCAAGAATAAATTCTCGACTAGGAATAGGATTGTTATATTTTTCCTGCTCACGGGAGTGGAAAGGGTCTTTACTCATAGAAGGTCCAAGTTAGGAGGGTAATAGCGCGTGATTATATAGAAGGATAGTGCTAAACACCTAACGAATCGAATCGAAACAGGTGAAATTAATTAGTTAATTATATTTTGCTGCCTTTTTCGCAGCAACAACTGCACTATTAGGCATTAATTTTTCTAACTGCATTAACAGATGCGTAACCTTAACGTGGGTTTCCGCGTTACCAATCACGCTATCGTAGAGATAAGTATAAGTTTGTTGATAGTCATACGGGCTGCCATGGCCACTCACTAATAGCTCTGCCAATTGGATTTTAGCAGGTAAGAAACCTAATTTAGCCGATTGTATAAATAACGGAATTGCGCGATTTGCATCTTGCTGGACAAACTGCCCTTGCACATAATATCGGCCTAACTGCTCTAACGCTCTCGGCTGACCTTGAAACGCCGCGGCGCGCATATAATACAAACCTAATTCGACATTTGGTTTTACACAGACGCCCCAAGCAAGCATATCGCCCCATAAAAACTCATAAGAAGGCAATTTCACTAATTCTGCACGAGCACGAATATCGTCGACTAGCTGGCAGTCATCTGCCTTAACACGTTGTAAATGTTTATTCGCCGAGATCAGCTCATTCAATTCATCATCGCTATAAAGTTCAATGGCACTCGGGAATTCGAACGCGGGTGGTTTTTTCTTTTGTTTTTCAGCTTCAATAGCCAGCTTGCCACCTTCCGTAATACGGCGTTCTTTATCGCCAATAGAGGCTTTGTTATCATTTCCTGCCGCGAAACTGTTTTTCGAAAAAATGGCGGGAACGACACCAAGCAGTGACAGACATGTCATTATAGAGATTAACTTTGATGATAATTTTAACATATCAGTTCCAACCCAAGTATCGAATAAAGCATGATGCTGCTTTTATATAATAATCACTCATATTATATCGTCAATTTTGCTGATACCTTAAATAAAAAAACCCAAGTTATACAACTTGGGTTTTATCTGGATACTCAAATAGCATTAGCTATCGGATAATTAACCAGCAACGAATTTTTCACCTAACGTGATGTTCGCTTGTAATTCTTCTAACATAGCATCGCGAGCCTTTGTTTCAAATTCGCTTAGCTCGCCGTATGGTAGTACTTCTTCAACACCGTTTTTGCCTAATAGTACTGGCTGTGCGAAGAATGTTGCGTGCTCAGAGCCACCGTCAACATAAGTACATTCAACGATACCTTCTTCACCTTGCAGTGCGCGAACCAAAGACAGACCGAAGCGAGCTGCAGCTTGACCCATAGATAGGGTTGCAGAACCGCCACCCGCTTTAGCTTCAACAACTTCAGTACCCGCATTTTGGATACGTGGCGTTAGTGTCGCGATCTCTTCAGCAGTAAATTCAACGCCTTTAACTTGAGAAAGTAACGGTAGAATTGTAACACCTGAGTGACCACCAATTACTGGTACTTCAACATCAGCTAGAGAAATGCCTTTCAGCGCGCTCACAAATGTTTCTGAACGGATAACATCCAGTGTTGTGATACCGAATAGTTTACGTTTGTCGTAAACACCCGCTTGCTTAAGTACTTCAGCAGCGATTGGCACAGTTGTATTTACTGGGTTAGTAATGATACCGATACATGCATTTGGGCATACTTCAGCACATTTACCAGCTAGATTCTTAATAATGCCAGCATTGATATTGAATAAATCTGAACGGTCCATACCTGGCTTACGAGCAACACCCGCAGAGATCAATACCACGTCAGCACCAACAAGTGCATCAGTAGGATCTGTACCAGCAAAACCAGCAATAGTAACGTCTGTAGGGATATGGCTTAAATCAACTGCAACACCCGGAGTTACTGGAGCGATATCATATAAAGATAGATCTGAACCAGCAGGTAGTTGAGTTTTCAAAAGTAGGGCTAACGCTTGACCAATACCACCAGCAGCACCTAATACAGCGACTTTCATAGACGTCTCCATTATCTTATATTGTTATTTGTTGAATAGAATATTCACAAGTTCCTTTAATCCCAGATACCTTACTGCAACATGGCGCAAAAAACAATTAACATGTCCGCACTGCTAGATAAATAATCTAATTTGTAAATACCAACTAATTTTAGTCTTACTAATAAGCAGTTAGATTATTTCGACTGAAACCGTAACGCACGCTTTTCCAGTAATTTAAACATAAACGCCAAGCTCGCATTCATCACTAAATAGATAATGCCCGCGGCAGAGAAGGCCATAATTGCATCGTAGGTTTGACCATTAATTTGATTGGCATAGCCCATCACGTCCATGATGGTAATTGAACTCGCTAATGAAGTGCCCTTCAACACAAGAATAACTTCATTAGAATACGACGGTAATACGCGGCGCAGCGCATGCGGCACAATCACAGATAAGGTCTGTAAACGATTCATACCTAATGCTTTACAAGCCAGCCAATCACCAGTCGGCACAGCCTCAATAGCCCCTCTGAAAAGCAGTGAAGAATAAGCTGCAGTATTAAAGGCTAATGCGATGATCGCGCAGATCTGTGCTTGGCTTAAATAGTCCCATAACCAACTAGCACGGATCCATTCAAACTGCGAAGGTCCGCTGTACACCAAAAATATTTGGATCAATAACGGTGTACCAGTAAAAAACAAAATAACCAAGCGCGCTAACTGGCTTAATATTGGGGTCTTATTGATTAATGCCAGCGTCATTAATGCCGCTAATATTGAGCCAAACAATAAACTAAAAAAGGTAATTTCTAATGTCGTTGCGAGGCCAGTAAACAACAACCAAAAATGCTCTAAGGTCATTGGGTTACCTCACTGTCTATGGGATTTGAACGATTAAGGTAACGCTCGATATGTTTTAACAACCATTGACTCAACACTGTGATAAAAAGGTAAATACCAGCAGCAACAATCAAGAAGGTAAACGGCTTATAGGTAGATCCAGACAACAGATCCGCCTGCTTCATTAAATCAGTGACTCCGATCAAAGACACTAACGCAGTATCTTTTAATAACACCATCCATTGGTTACCCAACCCCGGTAGTGCTAAACGCCAAGCTTGTGGCAATACAATACGTAAAAAACAACGTAGCGGCCCCATACCTAAAGCCTGAGCTGCTTGCTGTTGACCAGCGGGTACAGACTGAATGGCCGCGCGCAGTGTTTGCGAAGCATAAGCAGCAAAGATCAGCGACAATGCCAATACCCCACTCCAAAATGGGCTGATATTATAAAACTCATTGGTGAGTAGAAATAAGAAATGCGTCCCACCATAAAAAACAAAAAATACGACGAGAATCTCAGGTAAACCACGTAACACGGTAACCAATAAACTCACAGCTTTGGATATGAGTGACTTTTTCTGCATTTCTGCTGCGCAGAATAAAATAGCTAATAACAGTCCCACAAATAACGAGACTAATGCCAAACCTAACGTCACTTTGCTGGCATCGAGTAATAATTGCAACTGTAAGGTATTCATAAAAACTCCAGATTAGATAAACAAAAAGTGCCCCTAGAGGCACTCTTACCAATCAAATTTTATTATCTTTTAATATCGCTAATTAGATTTACTTAGAGTTACTTAGCGAAATATTTTGCATAGATCTTGTTGTACGTACCGTTAGCTTTGATTGCTTGCAGACCTGAATTGATTTTAGCTAATAACTCATCGTTACCCTTACGCACTGCGACTGCAAAACCATTACCAAAATATTTAGCATCAGTCACCGCACCACCGACAGTTTCGTATTTGCCTTCGGCATGTTTAGTTAGCCATTCGTGCGCGACTGCTGAATCAGAAAATACGCCATCAATACGACCATTTTTAAGATCTAAAAAGGCTTTTTGGTATGACGGAAAATTCAGTAACAGTACGTTTTCTTTTGCATAAGTGTCAGCCATGTATGATTGATGCGATGAACCGTTTTGCACACCTACCGCTTTATTGGCTAAATCAGCGACTTTTTTATACATACCTTTCTTTGCCACTAATACTGCTGAGTTTTCATAATAAACATCAGAGAAGTCGACTTGTTTTTGACGAGCAGGAGTTACATCCATGGCAGCAATCGCAGCATCATAACGACGGAATTTAAGGCTCGGAATTAAGCTATCAAAAGATTGATTAGAAAAACTGCATTCAGCTTCTAGCTCAGCGCAAACAGCACGGGCAATATCAATGTCAAAACCTTGGAACTCATTATTATCATCCATCATTTCAAACGGGGGATAAGTTGCTTCAGTCACAAAGCTAATTTTCTCAGCTGCCAGCGCCGAATTCGCCACAAAAGTAACCGTAGAAGTCAGTAATATTGCTGTTAGTAATTTTTTCATTGGGTACGACCTATTCCTAATATTTAAATGATCTAATGTTTCAAATAATTTTCAAATTGTGGTGTTTGCGGTTGTGAAAAATGCGCTGCACTACCAAACTCAATTACTTTTCCTTGCTCCATATAACATACTTGGCTAGCAACTTTACGGGCAAAATCCACTTCATGTGTCACCACAACTTGGGTGATCCCAGTTGCCGACAACGATTTAATGATTTCTGCAACTTGATTGGTCACTTCAGGATCAAGCGCCGCAGTCGGTTCATCAAACAATAATACTTCCGGCTTCATCATTAACGCGCGCGCAATAGCAACACGTTGCTGTTGGCCACCCGAGAGCGCTAATGGAAATACATCGGCTTTGTCTGCTAATTGTAGCTTTTCTAGAATTTGTATTGCCTCTTCACGAGCAGATTGTTTGGATAACTTTAAGATCTTAACCGGTGCTTCGAGTAAATTGTCCATTACAGTCATGTGCGGCCACAGGTTATATTGCTGAAATACCATGCCGACTTTCTGACGTAATAACTGACTACGCTTACGTAATTGCTTATCACTCACGCTCACAGGAAAGTGAAACTCTTCACCAGCAATACTGACGCAACCATTATCTGGTGTATCAAGTAAATTCAGTACTCTAAGCAGAGAACTTTTACCAGCACCACTAGGGCCAAGTAAAACTAACGTCTCACCCTTATCACATTTAAGGTCAACATTCTTAAGCACATCTAACTGCCCCCAAGCCTTACAAATACCTTTTAATTCTAGATTCATGATGGACACTAAATATAATTGCGTTCGATGGGAGTATAATAACCAAATAAACCACCAGATCAAGATAAAAATTCACTATAAGTGATTTTTTATTCACACTGGCATTTATGAAAAGATTCGATAGATTAATTACTACTTGCTGGTATGATGTGCATAATTATTCAGCAATCTGAATACACAATATTTTGTTATCCAACATGCATGACGCAACTACACATGGCAGATATATATATGAGTGAAAAACAAGATTTATTGGTTAAAGCATTCAAAGGACTACTTAAAGAAGAGCGTTTAGGGTCTCAAGGTGAGATTGTTGATGCCCTAAAAGAGTTGAATTTTGATAGCGTCAATCAATCTAAAGTATCGAGAATGTTAAGCAAGTTTGGCGCAGTAAGAACCCGCAATGCCAAAGACGAAATGGTTTATTGTCTGCCTGCAGAGCTAGGTGTACCAACCATTAGTAGTCAGTTGAAAAGCTTAGTGCTCGATATCACTAATAATGAAACACTGATCGTAATCCAAACAAGTCCGGGTTCGGCGCAGCTTATTGCACGTTTATTAGATTCATTAGGTCGCACTGAAGGGATTTTGGGCACTATTGCTGGTGATGATACTATTTTTATCACTCCAACCAGTGTAAAAACGATTGATGAATTAACTGCCGCAGTTAAAGACTTATTCGAATATATCTAGCTCATCTTAACTGAATAAAACGCGCAATGTTTATTGCGCGTTAAATCCGATTTAGAATAATAAGCCACACTTGAATCTACTCAGAAAACAATACCAGCTCATGTGAAACAACGGTAATATTCACAGCTTGGCCTATCTGCATGGGTTGAGGAATTAATACAGTTAACATCGTATCTCGCCCTGCAACTTTAATTGAACATTGGCAATTCATGCCTAAAAATTGTTGTTGAGTAATAACACCTTTGCCCTGATCGCTCATTTGTAATAACAGATGCTGCGGTCGTAAAGCTAGCTGTAACGAACTACCAACAGCATATTCTATCGCTTTCGAGCTAGTGATCAGTCCCAGTTCAGTCTCAACGTGATGACTATCAATCACAATGCCATCAACGTAATTAACCAAACCTAAAAAGTCTGCGACAAAACGCGAAGCGGGTTGATTATACAACTCTGTAGGCGTACCAATCTGCTCTATGCGGCCTTGATTGAATACCGCTAAGCGGTCGGCGAAAGCAAACGCTTCCTCTTTACTGTGGGTAACAAAGATCGCACTCATATTATGCGATTTTAATAACTCGCGCATTTCTTCGATTAAATGATGACGTACCTGACTATCAATATTAGAAAATGGTTCATCGAGTAATAACAACGCAGGCGAACTTGCTAAAGCGCGAGCAATCGCGACGCGTTGCTGTTGGCCACCCGATAACTGATGCGGGAAACGATCTGCAAACTCAGTTAAGTTAACCAAATCTAACACGTAATCGACGGTCTTAACTTGCTCTGCCTTGGCTAGCTTACGAATGCCAAATAACACATTAGCGGTTACCGTCAAATGCGGAAACAAGGCGTAATCTTGAAATATCATACCGACATTACGCAGCTCTGGCGCAAGATTAAGTTTATCACTGTCCACCAACTTGCCACTCACTTCAATATCACCTTGCGAAGGTGTGAGTAAACCAGCAATAAGTTTCAAGGTCGTGGTTTTACCGCAACCACTTGGACCTAACAAACATAAGATTTCATTCTGCGCTAAAGATAAATCCAGACCTGTTAATATCTCAACGCCTGCATAGCTACAATGTAAATCAGTAATTTTCAGCGCTGGTACCGCAATATCACCCGTTACTCTGGTCACTGTCGCTTGTGTAGAAATAATGTCAGACATCAATGTTGTTGCTCCAAAGAACGATTTAAGAAGATAAGCGGAATTAAACCAACCAAGACAATCACAATCGCAGCGAGTGCGGCATGTTCGAGCATTTCATCAGAAGCAAACTGATAAACATAAGTAGCTAGTGTCTCATAATTAAATGGTCGTAATAACAGTGCCGTCGGCAGTTCTTTCATTGATTCGATGAATACTAATAAGAAACCAGCCAATACCCCTTTACGGATCAACGGAATATGCACTTTACGGATCATGCTATTGGGCTGATGGCCTAAAGTACGTGACACTAAATCTAATGATGGTGAAATCTTATCAATACTGCTTTCGACTGAGCCTACAGCAATAGCCGAAAAGCGGATCAAATAAGCAAAAATTAAAGCAAACACAGTACCACTCAGCACTAAACCTGGTGTCCATTGCCATAATAATTCAGTTAAATCATTAATCATGAAATCTGCTGCAGATAACGGAATAATAATACCGATGGCCAATACAGTGCCTGGCAGTGCATAACCCATTGAGCTTATTCTGGCTGGAATTGAAGCCTGCTTAGTCGCCACTAAACGGCGGTATAAACCTAATAACACCGCAAAGGTCACCGCCAGTCCAGCGACGACTAACGCCAATACTAAGCTGTTTTGACTGTATTGAAAGAATTCTTCTGTCCAAGATTCAGCAAAGTAATTCCATGCATAATTAAGTAACACTAAAAACGGGATCAAGAAACCAGCACAGATTAATAACCAACACCATGCCATGGCAGCATACTTAGCAAAACCCGATAACGGATAGCGGATCTCTTGTTCGGGTAGCATGTTTTTTTGAAACATCTGCTGCTTACGACGGGCAAAACGCTCTAAGCCGACAAACAACAAAATGACAAACAAGGTCATTACAGATATTTTTGCCGCCGCACTTAAATTGCCATAACCAATCCAGGTATCGTAAACCGCCGTAGTCAGGGTATTCACGGCGAAATAGTTTACCGTGGCAAAATCGGCCACCGTTTCCATGGCAATTAAAGACAGACCTACAGCAATTGCAGGACGTGCTAGTGGCAAGGATACTCGCCAGAAACTCGCCCACGGTGAATGACCTAACACCCGGCTAGCTTGGATCAAACTGGTTGACTGTTCCAAGAAAGAAGTACGCGTTAATAAATACAAATAAGGAAACAATACTAACGATAAAACCGTTGCTGCACCGGGGATAGTTCGGATATCAAAGAACCAATAATCACTGACACTTTGCCAACCAAACCAACCACGCAGAGCGATTTGCACCGGCCCAGCATAATCAAACATATCAGTGTAAATATAAGCGACAATATAAGCAGGCATCGCCATTGGCAGCATCAGTGCCCATTGAAAATGTTTACGTCCGGGGAATTCACACATGGCAATTATCCATGCGGCAGGTAACGCGAGTACGCAACTGATTATCGCGACCAGAATGGTCAGCAACAAGGTATTTCGAGTGTAGTCCATCAGCACTGTATCATAGAGCTGCTGGAAAATAGCGATGTCTGGATTAAGCGCCTCTACGCCCAGTGCAATTACCGGTAAAGCCAAAGCGAACGCGATAAACCAACAACTAAAATGCCATGGTAAGGCTAATTTATGATTCAACAAATAGCTCCAGATAAATACGCAAAAAGGCTGGCCAGTTACTCATCACAAGTAATAACTGCACCAACCTTCCAATAAGAGATTAGCCTAAGGAGTATACCTTAGCTAACCTATTATTTTTATATTAAAAAGCGATAATTATAAATCAAACTTCACTTCATCAAGTAAACGTAATGCTGTTTTACGGTATTTAGCAATTTCAGCTAATGGACGTTTGTCAGCATCGAATTCACCCCAAGACGCCACTAGCTCAGATTTTTTAACGCCAACTTTAACTGGGTATTCCATGTTTACTTCAGCGTACATTTGCTGTGCTCTTTCACCAGATAAGTATTCCATCAATTTAACTGCATTAGCTTTGTTTGGTGCATTTTTAGCTAAAACCATACCTGAAACATTCACGTGTGCGCCACGGTTTTCTTGGTTAGGGAAATTGATGAATACTGATTCAGCCCATGCAACTTGCTTAGGATTTTTCAACATTTTACCAAGGTAGTAGCTGTTACCAAGCGCAACAGTACAAACACCTTCTTTAATTGCTTTAACTTGTGCGCGGTCATTACCTTGAGGTTTACGTGCTAAGTTAGCTTTTACACCTTCTAACCACGTTTTCGCATCTGCTTCGCCATGCTCAGAAATCATTGATGAAATCAATGCAACGTTGTAAGGGTGTTTACCTGAACGCGTACAGATTTGACCTTTGTATTTAGGGTTTGCTAGTTCTTCATAAGAAATATTAGCAACTTGACCGTATTCGCTACGTGATGTGTAGATATTACGTACGCGCGTAGTCAGTGCAAACCATTGACCATCTGGGTCACGATATTGTGCCGGAATATTTTTTTCTAATGTACCGCTTTTAACTGGCTGAGTTACGCCAACATCAACAGCTTCAACCAAACGACTGATATCGGTAGTTAACAGTAAATCGGCTTTAGAAAGACGACCTTCGCGCTTCATGCGGTCAGTCAGGCCTTTTTTAGCAAAAACGATATTCACTTTAACGCCGGTATCTTTAGTGTATTGCTCAAGAATTGGATTAAGTAAATTTGCTTGACGATTTGAATAAATGTTTACTTCATCTGCCGCTATAGCACTTGTACCTATTAATGAAGATAATACTAATGTAGATAAACCAACTAACGTCTTTTTCATCCTGAAACCCCTAAATACGAATCGTTCACATTAAAAATATAGCAAGAGTGTATAAGACTATTTTTCCATTCGCAAGTAAGAATAAGAATAATTCTCACAATTAATGAGGGATGTAAAAAAGGGGCTATAATTTAATAAATTAAATAGCCCCTTAATATTTCATTCACAGCATATGAGCTTTAAAGTTCTTCAGCGTTGGCCATGTTACCTTTGTCTTCCAGCCATACTTTACGATCTGGTGAGCGCTTTTTAGCAAGCAACATGTCCATCATTTTCATGGTCTCATCGGCATCATCAATAGTTAAACGCACCAAGCGGCGGGTATTCGGATCCATGGTCGTTTCACGCAATTGCAGTGGGTTCATTTCACCCAAGCCTTTAAAGCGTTGCACGTTAACTTTACCGCGCTTTTTCTCTGCTGCAATTCTATCTAAAATACCATTTTTCTCCGATTCATCTAGCGCATAAAACACTTCTTTACCGATATCAATACGATATAACGGCGGCATAGCAACAAAAGCATGCCCAGCATCAACCATGGCACGAAAATGTCTGACGAATAATGCACACAACAGCGTCGCGATATGCAGTCCATCAGAGTCAGCATCGGCAAGAATACAAATTTTACCGTAACGCAAACCGGAAAGATCGCTAGAATCAGGGTCAATACCTAACGCCACAGAGATATCATGCACCTCTTGTGAGGCTAAAACTTGGGTAGAATCCACTTCCCAAGTATTCAGGATCTTACCGCGCAATGGCATCACCGCTTGAAATTCTCGATCGCGTGCTTGTTTTGCTGAGCCACCAGCTGAATCACCTTCCACTAAAAACAGTTCCGAACGCATCGGATCTTGGCCTGAACAATCAGTTAATTTACCCGGTAATGCAGGGCCGCTAGTAATACGCTTACGAGCTACTTTTTTACTGGCTTTTAAGCGCTTCTGAGCATTGTTAATACATAAATCAGCCAATAGGTCGGCTTGGTCGGTATTTGAGTTCAGCCACAATGAAAAAGAATCTTTCACCACACCAGACACGAATGCCGCACATTGGCGTGATGACAAACGCTCTTTAGTTTGTCCTGCAAATTGCGGATCTTGCATTTTAACTGACAGGATATAACAGCATTTATCCCAAATATCTTCTGGCGTTAATTTAACACCACGCGGCAGCAAATTACGGAATTCACAGAATTCTCGCATTGCATCCAGAAGGCCCTGACGTAAACCGTTGACGTGTGTACCGCCAAGTGCAGTTGGGATCAAATTAACATAACTTTCAGTTACCGATTCGCCACCTTCAGGTAACCAAAGCACGGCCCAATCAGCCGCTTCATTGTTAGCCGAAAACTTACCAATGAAAGGTTCGTTCGGGAGTTTCTCCCACGGTTTTAGCGATTCCAGTAAGTAATCTTCAAGGCCCTTCTCAAAACACCAAACGTGTTTTTCTTTATTAACCTTATCATCAAACTTGATGTTTAAACCTGGGCATAATACCGCTTTAGCACGTAAATTATGCACCAAGCGTTTAGCCGAAAAGTTACCAGAATCAAAATAACTAGCATCCGGCACAAAGTGCACTTTGGTACCAGTATTACGGATACCAACAGTACCAATGACTTCTAACTCGGAAACCTTATCACCGTTCTCAAAAGCAATATGGTAAACCTGCCCACCACGCTTAATGGTGATATCGACACGCTTAGACAAGGCATTAACCACTGAAATACCAACCCCATGAAGACCGCCTGAGAATTGATAATTATCGTTGGAAAACTTACCACCAGCATGCAGCTTACATAAAATCAGTTCGACACCGCTAACACCTTCAACAGGATGAATATCCACAGGCATACCGCGACCATCATCAGAAATTTCTAATGACTGATCTTCGTGCAAAATTACCGTGATATGACTAGCATGACCAGCAAGTGCTTCATCGACACTGTTATCGATAACCTCTTGACCAAGGTGATTGGGACGAACTGTATCGGTATACATACCCGGTCGACGACGAACAGGCTCCAGACCATTTAGGACTTCAATCGAGCCCGCATTATATTCTTGATTCATGAGTTACTACTGCTTTTATATCTGGTTGAATGCAAGGAAAGTGACAATATCATTAAAGTGACGCTCAAAATTAACAAATGAATGATCTCCACCTTGTTCAACCGTGACTTTAGACGCTTGGTACTTTTCTACTGCTTGGCGATAGTCTAACACTTCATCGTCAGTTTGCAGTAATGCCCAAAGCATTTCTGGGTGAGTTAATTGCACACAGTCGAGTGCGCGTAATTCATCTATATGTTCAGGCACTAAAGTGTAACTATCGCCTGTATATAAATTACTATTATCACCGAGGTAATCTACTAACAGTTCATACGGTTTAACCGCAGGGTTAATCAATACTGCTGGACAGTTTAATTGTTGGCTTACCCGTGTTGCTAAATAACCACCGAGCGAACTGCCTACTACGCCAATTTGATATTCTCCATACTCAGCGATAATGGCTTCAATCTGCTGCCAAGCTTGTGTCGGATAGGGCGCTAAATGCGGAACAGCTAATTTAATATTGGGGTGATATTTTTGAAACCATTGTGAAATTTGTTGTGCTTTTACTGACTGTGGAGAGCTATTAAAACCGTGAAGATAAAGTAATAACATTTTTGGCATTGGACATTTTCCTTCATATAAAAATCAGAAAATCATGCTGACTTTTCTGCTCACAACAAACGTCTTTGCTAAATAAATCAATAACCGGTGGATTTTAGATCAGGATTAAAATCATTATTGGATAAACGCCATACTTGTGTCGTCACTTCACCATCTGGATGTAATTGCAGATAACGCCAACCAGGCGCTTGTCCATCGAGCGTGAAGTCTTCACAATGAGGTTTAAATTGGAAACACGTTGAAGGTGACGCCATATAAGTAATATCATCATAGACTTTATCCAACTGCTGATGAACATGACCAAATAGCACATGTTTCGCCTGTGGATGTTTTGCCAAAATAGCGCAGAATTTGTCAGGATTGCGTAACCGGTGTTGATCCAGCCATTGACAACCGACAGGATAGACATTGTGGTGTAATACTATTAAGGCAAATTTGTCCGGATGTAAACTTAATCGCTCATCCAGTAGTGCCAATTGTTCAGGGGCAAGGTAACCAGCCGGAGATCCTGATAATTGTGAATCGAGTAAAATAATTTGCCAATTACCGACCACTTGATATTTGTGCGGATAAATCCCTTCAGCCACTAATGCATCGTGCATTAACGGAATATTGTCATGATTGCCAGGCAACCAATAACACGGCTTATTCAAGCGTCGAATATGCTGAGAGAAAAATTGATAAGAGGCAATCGAGTTATCTTGTGAAATATCACCGGTGGCAAGTACAGCATCAAAGCTTTGCTGATTTTGCAACACAGCATCAATAACCTGACAGTAGCTTTCCTGTGTTTTTACGCCCAGCAGATCTTGTTCTGCGGTCGCAAACAGGTGCGTGTCCGTTATTTGTAATAAATTAATGATACCATCTGCTACAGATGATGGAGATTTTTCTACACCCAAAATAACCCTAATCCTTATTCCCTACATGACCAATTTCGCGACGAGCAAAAATAAGGATACCTTAAATCTGCATTAAAGATCTGTTGTCCAACACACATTCCAATCAATATAGCGTAAAATTCAATCGAATATATTGCGAAATGAGTAAAGCCAACGATTGTAGCGTTACTTCCAAGTCGTTTGCAATCTTTCTACATTCAATTGTAACCATTGCAAGGCAATTATTGTCGTGGCATTATTAATTTGACCGTTAACCACCATCTCATAAGCTTGATTTCGGCTCACCACGTGTACGCGAATATCCTCACCTTCTTCATCTAGCCCATGAATTCCAGTTGCCAAACCGGCATCTATTTCCCCCACAAACAGATCTGTCGATTCTGTCGTGCCACCAGGACTGGATAAAAAATTCAACATAAAATCACAACGCGCCACCTCAAGTCCCGCTTCTTCATGCGTTTCTCGTTTAGCAACATCTTTTGAGTTTTCATGCTCTTTATCCACTATGCCAGCGACAATTTCGAACAGCCAAGGATGCTGCATCGATTCAATAGCTGGTATGCGTAATTGCTCTATCAGTACCACTTCATCAGTAATGGGATCATAAGGCAATAAACCCGCCGCGTTACCGCGTTCAAAGACTTCACGCTCAATAATACCGCTCCAGCCGCCTGCGAACAGTCTATGTTTAAAGCAATATTTATTAATTTGGAAGAAACCATCGAACTTGTTGTCTTTAGATAAGACTTCTATGTCTGACACGGTGAATTGACTGGTTAATTTTAACCTTTCATTTTTCATTTACATCTCCATGAATATACTGATAATAGAAACTTAAAATAAAATATTCGAATCAAATATTAAGTGTTCTACTTGAAAGTTAAAGCTTTCAGTAAATTTCTAGTATAAGATTAAAATTGTACTGACTAGTACATATTGGTTATTATATTAATTATTACAGTACTCGATAATCACATTAAGTTATATCAGCTTATACAACACGACCCATTAAGGTAACATCAATGAAGCTTAACAAAATTCTTTTAGCTTGCGGTTTAGCTTTTATCTCGCAATCGGCAATGGCTGATAATTTACAACAAATTTTCGAACAAGCGCTAACGAAAGATCCGCTTTATTTACAAGCTCAAGCTAATCGTGATGCTGCTGTTGAACAAATTACTGAAAAAGAAGCTGCTAACCTACCACAAATATCACTCACTGCTGATTTAGGTTACACGGTTACAACTGATACAACTAAATCGACTCCAACTTTATCACCAAGAAATGGCAACGTACTAAATAGTAAAGTTGGTGTTGGTTTGACACAAACTATCTATGAAGAAAACAAATTCATCGCCGTAAGCCAAGCAGCAAAAGCCGCAGAGCAAAGCGAGTTAACTGTTCAAGCGCAACTGCAAAGCCTCATTATTCGTGTAGCTAATGCTTATTTTGCAATCTTGAACGCTAACGATACGCTAGAGTTTACTCGACGTAATAATGAAGCTGTTGAACGCCAATTAGAGCAAACAACTCAACGTTATAATGTTGGTTTAACAGATAAAACAGACGTATTACAAGCGCAATCAAGCTTCGATTTATCAGTTGCTGATGTGATTAACGCGGAAAATACGTTAGCAAATAGCTATGAAGCATTAACTGAAATCACTGGTTTATCGCACACTGAAGTTGCAACATTGAATACTGAACGTTTCAGCCCAACGGCACCAGATGGCTTACGTGACGATTGGTTAGCAACGGCGAATAACAAAAACTTAAACATCCAGATCCAACGTATTGCGAAATCGATCGCCGAAGGTAATGTTGATCTTGCCGATTCAGCCGATAACATGACGTTGAAATTAACGGCAAACGTCGGTTCCCAACTTAATAAATACGGTAGTAAACACCCAAGCGAATCATCAGCGGAAGAAAATGTGTCTTCTGGTACTGTTGGTCTCGCGTTTAGCATGCCGCTTTACACTGGTGGTGCAGTGACATCATCAGTAAAACAAGCTGCGTACCAAGTAACAGCAAGCCAAGAAGAACTCACCAAAGCAACACGTGAAGTGCAAACGCAAATTCGTACTTTATATAACAACGTAACTGCGGCGCTGAGTTCAATCAAAGCTTACGAGCAAACAGTAAAATCATCTGAAAGCTCATTAGAAGCAACAAAAGCTGGTTTTGGTGTTGGTACTCGTACTATCATTGACGTGCTAGATGCAACGAAAGTATTATATCAATCAAAACAATCACTTTCTGCATCACGTTATGGTTACATCCAAAATACCTTACAGCTAAAACAAGCTGCCGGTACTTTAAGCCCAGCTGATATCACTTTGGTGAACGCAGGCTTAACTGACGCTCAATAGGCGCTTCAGCAACAGATGTAAAAGGCGGCAATTATGCCGCCTTTTCATTTTCTTATTAAATAAAATTATTCATACGACTGAGAATTTCGCTATGGTAGAGACAGAAAAAAAAATAAAAACTAAATATCACACAGTGACTTACGAAAATACCAAATTTAAAGCTGTATTTTTGCACCCTAAAAACTGGCCATTGCTTATTGGTGCTGGTTTATTGTGGTTTATTTCATTACTACCTATTGTACTACAACAGCCTCTAGGTCGCGGTTTTGGTCGCCTCATTGCGAAAATAATCCCGAAGCGAGTAAAAACAGCACGCCGTAATTTTGAGTTAAGTTTCCCAGACAAATCTGCCAGCGAGATTGAACAGCTCGTTAAAGATAACTTTGCTGCAACGGGCTTAGCTGTCATTGATACGGCTAACTCGTGGTTTTGGCCTGACTGGCGAGTACAAAAAAATATGCTTGTGGAAGGCAGAGAGCACATTGAAGAAGCTGAGCGCAATGGTAACGGCATGCTATTACTTTCAGCTCACTTTCTGACTTTAGAAATGTGTGCTCGCATGTTTGGACAGATCAAACCAGGGGTCGGTGTATACCGCCCTAACAAGAGTCCATTGATGGAATATCTGCAATGTCGCGGCCGGACTAAATCAAATAAAGCATTGCTAGATCGTAAAGATATTAAAGGCATGCTCAAAACCCTACATAAAGGCGATGCGCTTTGGTATGCACCAGATCATGACTACGGTTTACGCCGCAGTGTTTTTGTACCATTTTTTGCCGTCGAAAAAGCATGTACTATTACCGGAACCTCTATTTTAGCTGCGGCAAAAAATACGAAAACTTACCCTTGCGCCTCAACACGCTTACCTGACGGTCGTTATATGTTAAAAATTAAAGCGCCGTTGGAAGACTTCCCAACCGAAGATTTAGAAACTGATGCGCGAACGTGCAATAAAATATTTGAAGATGAGATCCTCACGCAAATACCACAATACATGTGGTTGCACCGCCGTTTCAAGACTCGCCCAGAAGGTGAGCCGAGTTTATATAAGTAATTATATAATCAACGACAATAAACAACGCTGCAATTGCAGCGTTTATTCATCCCCAAATAAGAACAGCCAGTAATCAGTAACCACCTTACGCTCAGCTTGAAACGCTGTCGCAGATACGATGCCTTTCTTATCGAGCAGATTTAATCTGTGGATCTCATCGCGCATAGAGCAATAGCTATCGGTTAATGCCGACCCCAGCTTTTCAGAAATAAGTCCTTCCGCCATACAACGGCTAATAATACGCACATTATCAGACCAAATTTGCATCTTAGGTTTCTCAGCGGCATGGCGTAATACCAAATATTGCATCATGAATTCAATATCGGTAATGCCACCGATAGACTGTTTAATATCAAATTCGCCATCACCGACTTTAAGCAAGTGTTTACGCATCTTAATTCGCATCTCTACGACTTGTTTTTTTAGTTCTTCTTCATTACGTGGCTGGGAAATTACCGCTCGTTTCACTTCATTGAAGCGCGCTTGAATGGACTTATCACCATACACTAAGCGAGTGCGTACTAACGATTGATGCTCCCACGTCCACGCTTCTTTACATTGATAATTAAGAAAACTGGATACGGCACTTGCCAACACACCTGAGTTGCCCGACGGTCTTAAGCGCATATCCACTTCATACAAGATGCCAGTGCTGGTTCGCGTACTAAAAATATGTACGATCTTCTGAGCCAAACGTAAATAAAACTGTCGGCTATCTATCTGTTTAGCTCCATTAGTCTGTCCTGCATCTTCACAATTGTGGATAAAGACTAAATCGAGATCGGAACCATAGCCAAGCTCAGCTCCACCAAGTTTGCCATAAGCGATAACTGCGAAGCCGCGCTCCCCGCTAGCAACCATGTTATGTGGTTGACCGTGTTTCTCCTCTAACTGCTGCCATGCAAGATTTACCACATTGTGAATAACCGCTTCCGCCAACCAAGTTAAGTGATCGCTCACTTTCATTAACTCTAACTTGCCAGCAATATCCGCTGCCGCGATACGCAATAACTGAGTTTGCTTGTATTGACGTAATGCTTCGAGCTGCTGTTCCATATCCTCCTCTGGTATCCGCAACATAAACTGGCGCAGCTCACTGCGATATTCATGTAGCGGCGTGGGATGATATAGGTGAGAAGATACAAGTAATTCATCTAACAATATCGGGTGGCTAGCTAATTGGTTCGCGATCATAGAACTAGCACCGCATAATCGTAACAGCTGGATCAAGGCTTGATCATTTTCAGCAAGCAACTCAAGGTAAGCAGTACGGTTCAAGATCTTCATCAACAAAGCAACAATGCGCGGCAATAAAGCGACGGCTTCGTCTTGTTGTAAGATCAAATACAATAATTTAGGCAGCAACTTTTCTATGGTCGCACGTCCACGGGGACCGATAGTTTTGCGACTATAATCACTCTTGAAGTGCATCAAATCACGAGCAAAGGTTTGCGCATCGTTCTCTGACAAGTTGTAACTCTGTAACATACTTTGCGCTTCTTCTGGCAATAAATCCACATGCCATAAGTCTAACGCAGGTTGATCTTCGTCATCACTGCCTTCGTCATCTTGGCCAATAACTTGGCTAAACTCATCATGAATATCAGCCATCACTTGATTAACCTGAGTATAAAATGTCTGCCAATCAGGAAAACCTAATGCGGCGATCAAACGGTAACGATCTTGATCTGCCTGTGGCAAGGTTTGAGTTTGTAAGTCACTAATTTGCTGGAGAATATTTTCAACTTGGCGCAAGAAACAATAACGAGTCGTTAATATTTCATAACTCACGGCCGAAATCTCGCCTAACTTGTGCAACTCTGCCAGCGTTTTCAGCAAAGATTTAATTTGTAAAACCGGCTCACGACCGCCACGGATCAACTGAAACGTCTGTACGACGAATTCCACTTCTCTAATGCCGCCGCTACCTAATTTTATATTGTCTTTTAATCCTTTGCGACGCACTTCAGCCTTGATCATGGCTTTCATATTTCGCAGTGCTTCAATAGCACTAAAATCCACATAACGGCGATAAATAAATGGTCTAAGCATTTTCTCTAGCGTCACTCTAGACTCTTCGGTACCGCCTAATGCACGAGCTTTGACCATGGCATAACGTTCCCAATCACGGCCTTGATTTTGATAGTATTCTTCAAATGCATTAAAGCTCATTACCAAGGGGCCAGAATCACCAAATGGACGTAAGCGCATATCGACGCGATAAGCAAAGCCATCTGCAGTGACTTGATGTAACGCAGCAATTAAACGCTGACCTAAACGCTGGAAAAAACGCTGATTATCTACTTCACGTCCCGCGCCTACGGTATGACCTGAATCAGGGTAAGTAAAAATAAGGTCGATATCTGAAGAGAAATTAAGCTCACCGCCACCGAGTTTCCCCATAGCTAAGATAAGCATTTTCTGCGCTTCTCCATGTTCGTTACTTGGTGTACCTTGCTCACGGCATTGCAGCGTATATAACCACGCCAGAGCACCTTCGATCAATTTATCTGCCAATTGAGATATGTGCGCTAGACTCTCGGATAATTCAGTTCTTTGTAGTAATTCTCGCCAAGCAATAATGCACATATGAAAGCGGCGAAATTGGCGAATAACCCGACCCAACTGTACTTCCGTTTCACAACTATCTAACTGCGCAGCAAGCTCTGAACTAACTTGCTCACGTCG
>Ga0209396_1001545_pt1 | contig 25425 bp, 14 predicted proteins | sample GOMGulsemesocosm_6_FD_184638 | JGI IMG/M metagenome (GOLD analysis project Ga0209396, IMG submission 184638) | Methane-oxidizing microbial communities from mesocosms in the Gulf of Mexico - GOM8C Gulf of Mexico (SPAdes) (version 2) | ecosystem: Environmental > Aquatic > Marine > Cold seeps... | reverse complement strand
ACTTTGTGCATGTCTCTCAGATTGAAAGCTTTCTTGTCATGGTTAATGATAATTTACTTGAATGGGGACAGGTGGCACTTAAAGCCTCATTAAACTCGATTTCTGATATTGTCGCCTTAATGGTTTATTTAATTCTTGTGCCGCTAATGGTGTTTTTCTTTTTGAAAGATAAAACAGAGTTAATGAGCAGTATTGCTCACTTCCTTCCAAAAGAGCGTCGTATGGCGATTAAAGTTAGCCAAGAAATGAACCAACAAATTTTGAATTATATTCGTGGTAAAGTGATTGAAATCCTGATTGTGGGGGCATCGACAACGATTGCTTTTATGTTTCTTGATTTACAATACGCCTTATTGTTAGGTGTTTTGGTTGGTTTGTCGGTACTGGTACCTTATGTTGGCGCAACAGTCGTCACTTTCCCTGTCATGTTAGTCGCGCTTTTTCAATTTGGTCTGAGCAGTGAGTTTGGTTACGTTATGTTGGCTTACGGCATCATTCAAGCCTTAGACGGTAATGTCATCGTACCTTTGCTCTTTTCTGAAGCGGTTAACCTTCATCCTGTAGTCATCATTATCGCTGTGATATTTTTTGGTGGTTTATGGGGCTTTTGGGGCATATTTTTTGCCATACCATTAGCGACGTTAGTAAAGGCTGTTATTAATGCTTGGCCAACAGTTCCTGAGTCTGATGAAGCGGTAAACACCAAGTCGGTATAAATATAGCGAAAATAATACCTCAGCTGTAAGGGTTACTAATAGTTTGAATCACTCTGACAATTGTATGTAAGTACTAGATCAAGGAATTACCATGGAAATAACGTTTACAGAAAGAGTTATGCCGGCACACAAACGTATGGCGCTGGTTGCTCATGACAATAAAAAATCGGACTTAATCGCTTGGGCTAAAAAGCGAAGTGAAGATTTAAAATACCATCACTTATTTGCCACAGGAACAACAGGTACTTTATTAAGTTCAGCACTCGGCTTACCGGTAAAGTGTTTACTGTCAGGGCCCATGGGCGGCGACCAACAACTTGGCGCTTTAATCGCTGAGGGTGAAATTGATGTGATGATTTTTTTCTGGGACCCCCTCGATGCAGTTCCCCATGATCCCGATGTTAAAGCGTTATTAAGGTTAGCTGCAGTATGGAATATCCCAGTAGCGACGAATAAATCAACCGCTAATTTTCTAATGGATTCTGCGTTGATGAAACAAGAGAGTGTTATTGAAATTCCAGATTACGCTGCTTATTTGAATGACCGAACCAAGTAATTAACAAAGTTTAATAGGATGGGCAGCTGAACTTCGATATTGTCCATTCTACTCAGTTTTATAGTTCTGAGTTAAGTCAAAAAATGAAATGGCAATCAATCTAGTTACCGCAAATACTGAAGAGGATGCACAGCATCTGCGGTTAACTCAAGCTTTTAAATAAGCGTTTTTAACGTCATTTAACTATTAACATTTGCCGTTAAAAAACTTTACCTAGAATATCAGTATCAGACAAACTTGGGTGTAGTTCAGTTTCAAGGCTAGCCGATTGAAATTGTGATTTCATCGCTCCAACCCAGTTTTTAGCACGTGGAGTCAATTTGTCATTTTTGGTTTGCAAATGCCCTCTAACGAGCAATACGCCCATGTCAGCACCTTTATAAATGTATTCACCTGGTCCTAAAATTCGTAAGAAAAATGCCTCATCCATGCCTGAAACATTACTCCAGTCAGCCGTGCGGCGTACTAGCTCAACATCATTATTTTGTGTTGTTCGCCATATACCCGACCGTGGTACTTGATTTAGTAAGCGGACATCATCACCGGTATGCTTGAAGACTACCTGTGACCAAGTATCAAACTCACTCCAGCGTTTTTGGATATCACGAATGTTAATATCATAATCAATATCCATATGCTCAAGTAAATGAAACATGAGTAATGGCACACCGCCATATTTTTGTGTCAGTAAATTAGTAATAGGTGAAGCGCCACTGATGCGTGGGTTTAATTCTCCCAAATACATGCGGCCATCTTTTTTATCGATTAAATAATCAATACAAAAAGTACCTTTATAGCCCTCTTGATAAAGGCGTTCACCAAACTTTTTCACCATACGTTCTAGCTTAGTACGGGCAGTTTTTTCTAACACATTAGCAAAGCCTTCATTACCGCTCCAGCCACCTTTATAAGGTGTTAACTCTTTATGACCAACAAGCTCAGTTAAAATAGGACCAACAATCGTGCCGTGTTTTGTCGCTACCGCCTCAACAGTACCGCAACGTGGGTCAATACGTTTCATGACTTTAATTTCTTGGCCTACAATCAATTTTTCATACTGTAGCCAGTCTTTTTTACAGGCAATAAAAAATGTTGTTTTACCCGAGTCACCGTACGGTGTTTGCACTACCAAGTCTTTTCCTAACTTACCTGCTTTAGCTAGCTCCATTAGCTGTTCAAAGGTATCAGCCTCACCCAATACATTTGGCACACTAGCAACGCCTGCCTCATTAGCTATTTGTGTGGTAACAATTTTTGAGTCTAAATGATTACGTAATTCATACGATGGCATCGCTAGATTAATGTCCATACTCTTGGCTAATTGCTCTGTTTTTTCATCAAACATCACCGCCATCATATGACCACCAGCACCTTGCTTGTTCATGAATTTTTTCGTTTCGTTATGCTCTAACAGGTAGTTCACTACATCCTCTAAACAAGTGAATTCTGGTGACCCACGGTCTTTTGGGGTAAATACCCTATGATGTACACCATCAAAACAATCAAAGTAGTTAACATAGGTCAGCGAAGGTACTAATTGACCTAACCCTAAAATATTAAAAGGTGATGCTGAAACAAAATATATCGGTTTTTTGTAGGTTCTAAAAAATTTGTATATTTCCGTTAAACCATTAAGTTTTTTCATAGCGGTAGTCTCTTTTGGTTATAGTTATGATTATTGATGTGAGAGTGAAGGTCATTAATCGTCCCTGAGTTATGCTCCAGAAGGGGTTGTTAAATACCCAGTTGATTAAGTGTTTATCGGTCACGTTATTGCAGTACTTTTTGTTTTTCTTTTGGCTTAGTTATTGTTGTCACTACTTTTACTTTAGTAAGTGCCGGATTATTTACGGTCAATTCAAGCGCCGCTTTTTGTTCAACACGCCTCAGCGCTTGTTCAGTAAAAACACTTAATCCCAACTCAGGGTTATAACCATGAATCTCTTTTACATCGAGCGCTTTCATGTACGCCAAGATTTCTGGGCTTATCACTTGCCCAGGCACTAAAATAGGGAAGCCGGGAGGGTAAGGAATGATAAACGTACTTGAAACAAGCTCTCTACCAGCTTTCATTGTTTGCTCAAGCTCACCACTGTCTAAATTTATGTATTCAAAATTTTCACAATCATAAGATAAGAAATAGGCTTTTCGTATATCACCTTCTTCTGTACCTAGCGCTTGTCCGGGCAAAAATGCACGGTGAAAACAGCTAAAATCAGGTAAAGGGGGCAGTTCTTTAGTTAATGAAATAACCCGCTTTTGGTGAATAACTTGCTCAGCAGGACTCATTTCTTCATCACGTATCTCTAATTCTTTAACTATTTTGTATAAACAATTGAGCAGGTACATGATTGAGCTACGCGAGGTGCCAATATTTACCATAAAGAGGATAGTATTTCTGGAGGTCTTATTAATTTGAATACCATATTTGTCCATCAAATATTTATCTTTGAAGGTATTGCCATCAATGCCTGTTTTACCAACATGCACAGTGATCCTACTTGGATCGACCACAAATTCATCATTAGCCCAAGCTTCTTCCATTTGGCTAAAGCCTGTATCAGCATTAAAATAACTTTCAACGCCAGATTCACGGTATTGCGCTGGAACCAGATCTTTATTCACTAAGACATCAAAGTACTTATTTAAACGCTGACTTTGATAGGCGGTTTGGCGCATGGTCATCGACAATTCAAGTTGTTTGTTGACCATTTCGTAACCTTCTAACTCAGCCTGTCTTCGGCCAATATCCAGCGATGCTAAAATTTGGTAATTTGGTGAGGTAGACGTATGTGTCATATAGGCTTCGTTAAAGGTACTTTCTACTTTTTGACGAAAATCCTGATCATAAATATGAATCATCGAACCTTGGCGTAATGAGGTCAGTGTTTTATGCGTCGATTGTGTAGTGTACGTGCGGACTCGTGCTAAATCTGGATTAGGTACCAGTTCATTTTCTAACATCCACACATACCTTTCATCAGGTGATATCAGCGCAAGTCGTTGCTGAAAGTCTTGATACTTTTTACGGTATTTAGAACGTTTAAAACGTCTTGATAAGGATGCCGCTGAATACATTGCCGTACGTGTGCGGTAAATCGGGTTAAAACTAGCAAAAGCGAACCAAGCTTCATCCCACAAAAATACCAAGTCAGGTTTTATTGCTAAACATTCTTCCATGACTTGGCGCACGTTATATACCACGCCATCAAAGGTACAATTAGTCAGTAGCAACATTTTAACGCGGTCTAACTGGCCTAATTCTTTATATTTTAATAAATTACGTTTTATTTCCTTTAATGGAACACCGCCATAAATGGAAAGATCATGAATGGGATAAGAATCTAAATACTTTACATGGGCACCTGAAAGTACCATGCCGTAGTGATGTGATTTATGACAATCTCTGTCTACCAGAATAATGTCACCTGGCTGAACCAACGCCTGTACCACTATTTTATTGGCGGTTGATGTACCATTAGTAACAAAGTAAGAACTACGAGAGCCATAGGCGCGTGATGCGTATTCTTGCGCTTTTTTAAGTGGCCCTTTAGGTTGCAATAAAGAGTCTAGCCCACCCGATGTGGTTGACGTTTCAGCAAGAAATATATTAGCGCCATAAAAATCGAGCATATCGCCAATCCAGTTTGATTTTTCAATCGATTTTGCCCGTGAAATAGGCAATGCATGAAAAATACCGGTAGGCTTTCGGCTATATTTTTTTAAAGCTGAGAAGAATGGCGTATCAAACCGTTCAGTTACTCCGCCCAATATACTGTGATGTAAATCTAAGTTAGAGTTTTCGTTATAAAATACTCGCTTAAAATACCCATCATCATCTTGATTACCCGCTTCCGTTGCCGTATCTGAGATCAGGTATAAATCTAATTCTGGTCGTAAATATTTGATTAACCGACCTAACTCACTGCCTTGATTTTTGCTGTTATAGACATATTTTCGTAGCTTCTCATCAATTGCTGCCACCACATGTGTTATAAGGCCGCTATTACGTTTTGATTTCATCGGAAAACTAGGTCGTAATATGCATGCTTGAATGTTCGAATTAATTAATACCGCGATAATGGCATCTTCAAAGGTAGGTACTACGATGGCATTATAGGTAAATTGATCATCATGATGGCGCATCGTTCGCATTGCATTAAGCAATTGATTTTCAGCATCAATTAATAAATCATCAACAATAAGCACTTCAAAATATGGCCGAGACCGGGAGTTATTTGCACCTTGAATGCTATTAGGGTTTTCATTCTCTGTTTCTAAATTAGCTTTTGGCTCAGTGGTCGATAGGGATAAATCAATGTCTTTACGGCGATAGGTGCCATTTTCTAAGAAGTAGTGAATTTGCGCGACAGAATGGCTCAAACCTACGTAGTCTTTTTGTGCAAACTGAACCCATAAATAGCGGAAATTTTCTTTCGAAGGAAAGGCAGTATAATCCTCAATAGTTTCTAGTGATGTTAATGAAAGTTCGACTGCTTTCTTTAAGCGGGTATGTCCTTTACTCGCTCGACTGCTAGTTGAAAGATGAAAAGTATACTTTTTCAGTTTCACCCAAGTATCTTGCCGTTTATTATTTAGCTGATGATAAAAGCCAATCATCTCTTGAGTTTTTTTATTTTTAATATTACTCATTTATATATCCATTATCCCGTATTTATTCACATAAAAATCAAGGTTCACCATTAACCTAGCTCTTAATATAACCAGAAAAATCGTATCTACTGCATTCCGTTATTTGTCTGATTAATAACCTTGGGTTATAGATCGCTTTAGACTGAATTTAGCCAAAGCGAGTGAAATGAAAAAATATCGCTCACCCAAAATTTAAACGATATTTTTTATGATTAATAAATTGAAGGGCTTAAATAGAGTTTCCCGTAATTGGTTGTTATTACAGTTTTTGTTGTCTTTAGTGATGAGAAATAATAGGTGGCGATATACTTTTTAAGAGTTAATCTCACTCTATTGCTCTGAGAAAGTTATGGCTATAATTTCATCTGGTTTTGTATGAGAAATCAGTTAAGTTAACCTTAAGTTATGTACTAGTGATAAATGGCTATAGCTTGATGTTTCAATTTCTCAAGAAAGTTTGATAGATTTCGGGGCACATTAAGAAATTGTATGTTACCGACAGTGTTCCTACGTTTCTTACAAACATTGGTAAGTCTGATTTACAGGTTTACCACAAAATAATCACTAACTCTGGATACTTTACTTATGACGCCATTTGGTATTGCTGGCATACAAATGAATTTGCAGCACGGTAACAATGTAGATGCTATTGAAGAGAAAATTAACCTATTGATGTGTTTGTATCCTTGGGTAGAGATGGTGATTGTCAGTGAACTTGCGGCTCACGGGCCTTTAGATAGTTTTGCCGAAACCATGCCTGGAATAACAGAAGAACGTTTTTGTGCCATGGCGAAAAAACATAATATATGGCTTATCCCAGGGTCATTTTTTGAACTTAGAAATAACGTGATTTTTAACACGGCACCTGTGATCAATCCACAAGGGGAGGTTATTGCGCGTCACAGGAAGCTATTCCCATTTCGCCCTTTTGAGGAAGGAATAGAAGCGGGAGATGAGTTTGTCGTATTTGATGTGCCCGGAGCAGGTCGTTTTGGTTTATGTATTTGTTATGACATGTGGTTTCCTGAGGTACTTAGAACACTTACTTCAATGGGAGCAGAGGTCATTTTACATCCAGTACTTACGGGAACTAATGACCGAGATATCGAGTTAAATTTAGCGCGTAGTAGTGGTGCTCTTTTTCAAAGTTATATTATTGATGTTAATGGCTTAGGTGTTGGCGGAATCGGTCAATCTTGTATTGTCGACCCAGCAGGCAGAGTCGTATATCAAGCCGGTGCAACGGATGAGTTTTTAGTGACTGAACTTGATTTTGATAACGTTCGTCGCCAGCGTGAAGTAGGTTTACGTAACTTAGGTCAACCGCTTAAAAGTTTCCGCGATTCTAAAATTGACTTCACTGTGTATAACAAAACACCAGAAGAAAGCAGTTACTTAGATAGTCTTGGACCCTTACAAAAAGCAACAAGGCAGAGCAAAGCAATAAAATCTGCCGAGCCGGCCTTCATTGTTAATGAAGACTTGGCTCCTAAAGTGATTGTTGATTCCGATATGTCTGAGCCCTTTATTGATCACGGTACTCAATTAACGGGTGACCTAGGCATTAATGTAAGTACTGAACTAAACATTGAAATAAGTACTGACCTAAGTGTTGATTTAACTGCTGAGATGGATAAACCCCTTGCGATTACTGAGTATAACAACTTGGCTATTGAGCCCATAGTAACAGATCAACAGTTCCCATTAGGTTCAGCTCATGATGAAGCACAGACAACTGATTTGGCTGGGATAAATCAATCAGTCATCGAACAGCCAAATATAACAACAGTCGATGAACATAATGAGCATAATACTGAAAATACAATGGGTCAGGAAACTGAAACTAACGCTATAAACCGTGATACTAGTACGGACAATGACAGCAGCAATAACAGTGACGAAAAATCAAGAGGCGAGAATTTGAAATGGTTAAAAGACGCTTCAACGCAGATTAAACAATACATAAAATCATGATTGAGCAAACGCCTACTCTAGGGTTTTCGTCACAGCAAGAGCATTTCCTTGGCGAAAAATTAGCGTTAACTTATGCTAATACTTGGCCGGCGTATCATCGTTGGTTAAGCCGTGCACCAGAGCGTGTTACTGCAGAGGAAGGTAGAAAGAAAATACAACAATATATGCCTGAGTTAATCAGCACTTATGATGGTTTATGCCATGCCTTTGGGGCAGATGAACAAACCTGTGCATTTTTGTGTTTATATAAACCACCCGTTTTTCGCTCGGGTTGTTCACAAGCAAGTAAAACCAGCCATGGTATCGAGCTTGTTCGAAATTATGATTTCCCCTCACAATTATGTGACCGTTTATTATTACAAACCAATTGGAATGGTACTCGGGTGATTGCCATGACTGATTGCTTATGGGGCGTTATTGATGGCATGAATGAACATGGCTTAGCTGTTTCATTAGCTTATGGTGGTCGACAAGTTCATGGCAATGGTTTTGCGATTACTATTGTCTTACGTTACATACTAGAGTTTTGTCAAAACACTGAACAAGCAATTAAGGTGCTAAAGCATGTGCCTATCCATATGCCGTATAACGTTACTTTAGTTGACCGTCAAGGGGTCAGTAAAACCGTTGTTATTTGTCCAGGAGATGAAGTTCAGGTTAGCTCACTTGCCTTTGCCACCAATCACCAAGAGGGCAGTCCTATTGAGGATATTGATGCTATTGCTGACAGTTATACACGAGCGCAGTATTTATCAGCCCGCATTAATGATCCTAGAGAAGAAAAAAGCTCGCTGGTTAATCTATTTCTGCAACCACCATTATTAAGAAAATCGAGTGATTGGCAAGGGTGGGGAACCTTATATACTGCTCGATATCAGCCATTACTGGGCGTTGTCGAATTACATTGGCCTGGTGGTCAAATGTTACGACAAAGTTTTGATAATTTTATTGAGGGTGATATTAATGTTAGCTCATCAGCATACCTATAATACTTGTGGTATAGGCATGCTAGTGAACTGATAACAAACCTAATCAGATAACATAACCTAGTATAATTTGGGCGGTTGACGATGCTTAGTCGCTTGTTCATAGCCAAAAGCGACTTCGATTAAATTACCTTCCTGTAGTTTCCCTGAAAATAACGATAACCCCACAGGTAAACCATTAATGTAGCCCATTGGCACCGTAATATGCGGATAACCTGATATAGCAGCAGCGGATGTTGCCGAGCCTAAATAGTGATCGCCATTCACCCAGTCCGTTTTCCATGCAGGACTTGTTGAAGGCGCTATGATTAAATCTAGTTTATGTTTATTCAGTAAAGCATCAATTCCCTGTTTTTGAGTAAATAACTTCGCTTTAGCTAGCGCATCAAGGTAAGTTTTGTCAGTTATTTCACCTTTTTCTTGTGCCATTTCAAATAATTCCTGAGCAAAGTACTTCATCTCAATGTCGGCATGTTTCTTATTGTATTCAATCATTTGGGCAAGAGATTTAGGTATGCCATCAGCTGTACGGGCTAAATACTTATTGAGCCCATCTTTAAATTCATACAATAAAACCTCAAACTCTACCTCTCCCCATTGGTGCATATTTTCAAAATTTGTACCCTCAACTATGGTCGCTCCTTGATCCTTAAGCGCCTGAACAGCTTGGTTGAAAACGTTATCTAATCCTTGGTGATATCCCGTTAAATTTCTAGCGATACCGATACGTTTACCTTTTACTCCATCAAGTTTTAAATGTGATAGGTATTTGATATTTGATGAAATGCTCGCTGAATCTTGTTTATCTGTTTCTACCATAGCGGCTAATAAAGTTACTGCATCCGTTACATTTCTAGCGATTGAGCCTGCGGTATCTTGGCTATGTGAGATGGGAATAATACCCGCTCGACTCACCGTGCCCAATGTAGGTTTAATACCAACAACGCCATTCATAGCTGCTGGGCAAATGACCGAACCGTCAGTTTCAGTACCAATAGTCACTGTGGCAAAATTAGCTGAAGCAGCAATAGCAGAGCCGGAACTAGAGCCACATGGGCTAGCGGTAATATCGTAAGGATTTCTACTTTGACCGTATAAGCCGCTCCAACCACTTGATGAAGACGTTGAGCGAAAGTTAGCCCACTCACTCAGGTTCGTTTTTCCTAATATTATCGCGCCAGCCGCTTTGAGTTGTTTAACCATAAATGCATCATTCTTAGGGTAGTTCTTTGCCAGAGCGGTTGAGCCCGCTGTATTTGCCATACCGTCAGTCGTATCAATATTATCTTTGAGTAAAATAGGGATCCCATGCAAGGGGCCTTTAAAACCATGCTTAGCAAAATATATATCGAGTACTTTGGCTTGCTTTATTGCATTTTTATTTAATTGAACAACTGAATTTAAGGCTGAACTTGAACCTGACTTTTTATCATCAAATTTCTTGATTCTTTGTAAATAAAGCTGCACTAATTGTTCACTTGTTAATTGCTGTTTTATCATTTTCTGGTGTATAACCTTGATGGTCATTTCTTCATTTAGCTGAGCATTTGAATGAAAAGCAATAATCAATAGTGAAAAAAAGAGCAATGAGGTACGTAAAATAGTCATATTTATTCCTGATAGAGAAAGTTAGGATGTAAAGATATTGGCTAATAGCCTAATGATAGTTATGCATTATTAGGTGAGGCTTGATAGAAAATGGCTGAGGGGCGGCAATTCATTGTTCATGTAAAAGCAGACCAATTCTATAAAACTTAACCAGTGGGAGCTGGAATTAAATTAAATAAAATTGGTCTGATTAATTGTTAATTACACGGTACTTTTATATAAATTTTCACCTCAAAAGAGAGGGCAACTAGAAGCTAAGCTTCATACCGACATAATATTTTCTGCCAATACCATCGTACAACAAGCTGCCACTATTTAGGCCTGGTAGGGCAGGTGGTACCTCATCGGTTAGGTTATCAATACCCGCGTAAACAGCTATTTCATCTGTTGCTAGGTAATTGAAATTTAAGCTGTGGTAGGTATAGGCACTGACTTTATTATCAAACCATTCAGGATATTGACCTTCAACGGCATCATTGTCGAAATCACTTTCACCGATGTAGTTCATTGACCAACTTGCGGTAAAGTCTTGAAGGCTGTAGGCCGTTGTTAATAAACCACGTAACTTCGGTGTGCCAACTTCTCCAGCCTGCTCATCGATAATATCAGGAAATTCAATATTTGTTTGATACTGTCTTTTATTCAGATAAGTTCCTTTTAAATTGAAATTTAAGTCGCCATATTCCGCTAAGGATAAATGGTAGTTAGTGTCAATATCCGTGCCTGAAGCTGAAAAATTAGCCACGTTAATTGATTGTGTTGCGACATTAATTATCTGGTTATTGGCGTCTCGAGTGACTAAGTCACAGTACTTACTATCTAGCGCAGAGCCATCAACACAGTTAGATAAGACATCGCTTGATGCATAGGTCGTAATTGCATCGTCAATACTCATATCCCAATAATCGATCGCAATACTAAAGTTCTTGGTAGGAGTAAAAATAATGCCTACCGTTAACGTGTCAGCGGTTTCTGGGGTTAAATTTTCATTACCTCTTGTTTTTACACCTCGAGTACCAAACTCAGCACTTGACTGAAAATCTGGACTCATACCCAATGCCGCACAATTATTGCTTCGATTTTGAGGATTGGGACCATTGCTTAGATTGTCAGCATGACACGGATCAACCATATCGGCAGCACCTACTTCTTCAGGGGCATACAACTCACTTATATTTGGCGCTCGAACAGCATGAGAATAAGTCGTTCGAACACGAATCTCATCCACAAGCGTCCAGTTTAAACCTGTTTTCCAAGTCATGTCACCACCCGTTACACTGTTATGACTATAGCGAGCAGCGAGTTCAAGCTCTAATGCTTCAATGCCAGTAACACCCTCAACAAGTGGAATAAATGTTTCAGCAAAAAGGTCTGTTACATTAAAGCCTCCATCTGTTATGCCAAGATAAGAGTAACTTTCCACATTAACGCCTGAGGTTGAGCCAACTTGCCCTGTTCCTACAACCGTACCATCTGATAACTTTTGTGTTGTTTGTGTTAACGCATCTGGTGTACTTTTGACCGATTCATCTCGATATTCAATACCCGCAGCGAAGTCAATTGCACCTGAATCAAGTTCGAATAACTCGCCGTTTATAACAAAGTTAGCAACAAACTGTTCGATTTTTTCTGTTGTATGTAAGTTAACGCCAACAAAATTTAATGCTTCTGCAGAGGCAAGATTATTAATTGGGTTAAAGGCAATACAGCCGTTACTCTCGTCACGACAAACCGCATTACCACTACCATCGTCGATTGCATCTAACGCTTGGTAGTATTTTGATAACAACAGATCTTGATTATAGATATCACCCTTAGTTTGACCATATTGCAGATAAAAATCGTATTGGTAGTCACCTAAAATACCTTCTCCGCCAAACAAAAACTGGCTCGTTTCACGTGAGGTAGTAGAGCGAACTCCCATGCCTACAACAGCTAAACCGGCTTCAGTGTGACCACTACTGGCAAGTGCATCAAGAACAGGCTGTGGTGCAAAAGGATCATCAACTCGAATAGGGATTAAAGGACCAAAGTTATCATCATGAAAAACGCTTGCCTGACCCGATGCTCCTGACTCAACTTTGCCATATTTTGCTTCAGCATAAATACGATGTTGGTTACTTAAATCATAACGACCACTTAGATTAAAGAGTATTCTCTCACTGGGGGTTTTTAAGGTACTCGATTCTGAAGTGCGAAAGCCATCGCCACCATCACAAGGGACTGTTGTACAATTGGCACCAGCAATAAAACTACGAGTCTCACCAGAGTTTCTGTCTACTGTAAAAGTATCGTAGCCATTTGGGCCAAAAGGTTGGATAGGATCATCAGCAAAAATAGGATAAAAAGCACCACTTACTTGGGTAATTGGCAGTTGTGGAAAGTTTCCTCCCCAAGGAGCACTATGGGCTCCATCAAAAAGATAATTAGCATTCGGCACATAAAACAATCCTTCTTCACTCAATGCTTGATAGCGTTCATCTTCCCTTAAAATACCTTGCCCTTCAAACGTTGCAAAAGCAGGCGTTTTATTGGCATAGTCACGCGCTGTCATAGCGATTTCATCTTGATCAGAGTATGCGCCACTTAGAGTAAAGTTACCTTTGCCACCGTCAAAGTTACTACCCCAGCTTAAAGAAATGTCACTTTTATCGCCATCACCTTCATCTGTTTTACCGTAAGAAATATCGAGTTCAAGCCCTTCAAAATCTTTTTTCATGATAAAGTTGACGACACCAGTAACTGCATCAGCACCATATATAGCTGATGCACCACCTGTTATAATTTCTAACCGTTCAATTAAAGCCACAGGGATCATACTCATGTCAACCGCAGCTGTTTCTGCAGCGCCAGCTACATGACGACGGCCATCAACTAACACTAAGGTACGGTTTACCCCAAGACCACGTAAATTAGCAAGCTCTAAACCGGCATTATTAGTATCGCCACCATTTTGAAAGTTAGTGTTACCTCCTCCTACGCCATCCATTAGCGCGGGCAGTTTATTCATTAATTCCCCAATGTTTTTTACGCCAAATTGAGCTATTTCTTCAGCGCCAATGACTGTAGTTGGTGTTGCCATTTGAGAGCTGTCATGTTTTATCCGAGAGCCTGTTACCGCAATTCGTTCGATACTTTCTTTTTGTTCAACTTCTTGTGCAATGGCTGGCGTGGTTAAACTAACCACGGCAATAGCAGCACTAATTTTTGATAGTGTAAATCTCATCATGCTTCCTTATTACTTATTATATTTATTGATAGCATTACTTCTGTAACAACAATCTCAGAAAATTAGAATTCTTAGAATTCTTAGAATCAACTGCAAATCTGAGATCGAATCTCAGATTACTCGCAATAAGTAGGATGTAAAGTCGAAGATAAATTTTTGTCTGATAGCCGTGGAAAAAAAACCTTACAATTTTGTAAAGGTGATAAAACTAAATGTTGTCAACATTAGTGTGCAGGCAAGCCATGTTTTTATGCGGTGTATTACTATATATTGTGCCCATCAAAATAAATGAAGTGTAAACCTTATGCCATTACCCCAATCAGATTTAGCATCATTGACTCTACTTGGAGAGCAATTAAAATCATCTTTGTCTTCAGTTATTAGTGGCTTACCTGAAAGGTCTCAGTCAATTAGTGGTTTGAGTGAGCATTTAAAATATAATCGCTCTAATTGTCAGCGCATACTCAGTTGTGAATAACAATAATTTGCACCACTGAGTTTTAATCAAGAACACTACAGATATACGTGTTTAAGGTATTTTAAACCGAATGTTTTGATGATGGGTATATAGTTTTAAGTGATTATCAGTAATCTGATTGTATTTTCATGCTGAAACCAATTTAAATTAATGTTTGTTAATATTCTGATGTAAAACCAACCGGTCGAACAGCTTGGTTGTGTCAGCGTTTTTTACAAAGTTACCACATTGAGTTTTGTTTGAATCATCATCTGATTGAAATTGTTATGTATTGTAATCTTGGCGGTATTTTTGCATAAAGCGCCTGAAATGCTCATTACAATTATACATTCACAACCCAATACTCTATGGAAAGTGATTAAAAAGGCACACCAATATGAAATTTAAATTTTTAAAAGCCACTTTTGTTGGTTTAATTTTAACTGTTAGTAGTTTTGCAAACTCAGGAGTTATACAGTCCGACTTTTTGACGATTGGGGATGAATTAGCCGTTTATGATGAAAGTACAAATTTAACATGGTTAGATCTATCATTAACAAGAGGTCTGTCTTACGAGCAAGCAATAAGCACCTACTCTAAATTCAGGCACGCCACTCATACCGAGGTCACTACACTTTTTACGAATTTTTTTGGCATACTGGAAACCACTAATGAAATAGGGTCCAGCTCAAAAGCAACCGATTTCGTTGACGTATTTGGACCTACATTTGCAGAACTTAGTTTAGGAAGATTTTATGATGACGATAATATCTCTAGAATAGCCGGCGCCTATTTTACTTTCAGCCATGTGTATACGCCCGACCCAGGGTCACATTGGGTTGGGATAGAAGATGAAGTGGAATCATCTGTAGGTATATATATCGTGTATGATGGTAGTCTCACATTTAATGAACCACAGCCAGATGTTTCTATACCAGAACCATCTACACTTGCTATTTTTGCATTAGGGATGATTGGTTTAGCATCACGTCGATTTAAGAAACAATCTTAATCAATATTTACGAATCTACATTTCAAAAAGCACCACTTGTTAAGCTTGGTGCTTTTTTGTCTTTGTTAGGTCTGCTTTCCATTTCATAGCCGACAAAGATATCTCTCAATTATACATAAAACTTACTTCCGCTTTGTGGTAAAAGTGAGCCTTAGCTTTTAACCAATGGATAGCTAAAATTAGTTCACCGCTAATGACTTCTTGGTGCGCATCAATGTCATTAACTTAAGGATTTAGCACATACGTTTATAATTCATAGGATACTTGTTTGTCTTGTTTCTACGGTCTTGTCGAACAAACTTACGATTGGGTCGAATAACACTTAAATTCTTGGATATTTTACTTATCAGTAATTCATATAACTCAAGATCAGCTAGCTTCATTGTGAAGCGAACTATATTATCTTTGAGCTGATTTATCGCAAAAGTGAAGTTGATTTTATAATCATAGCGCCTATTCTTTTTAGGCTGCTTAATTTTTCGTTTTGCATCATGCATTGCAGAAGCAGCAAGGTTTTTAGTCAATAACTTAGCGTGTAAGTCTTGTAAAATACATTCAACTGAAACACTAGAATAATTCTCAATATTGAGGCGACTTTTTAATATTTTGTAGTCTTCTTCAACTCCCCAACGTTGGTTATATAAATCAGCGAAAAGAGAAGTTGGATAAGATTTCAAGTCTGTTAATGATGAAACCAAAACCTCTGGTTCACCTGATGGCAGGATAACCTCTGTCATAAACTATTAAGTCACCTGCTTGGGTTTTATTTAAGTGCCTCAGTGCCATTTCACGCTCTCCAGTTGAATGGCTTTCTACCTGTAAATCTAAGGTCATATTATTCTTAACATCATAAAGTTGAGAAAGACGAACATGAGGCATAGCAGCATGTGAACGAGCTTTACCAAAATGCTCAAGTAGTTCGTTAGAGATAGGTAATTGTGTGACTGACCCATCAACAGCTAACAGTCTATGGCCTTGCCATTTATCAACGGTTGCAGCTTCATAGAACGCTTGAATAAGATCATCGTTTAGCTCAATAAAGGCCTGATGGGAGAGTTTCATTCTCGCTTTACAAAAAGCAGCGGTACTAACCGACTTTGTCGACAAGTAGCTATCATCGATAACATTGAAAAACCGAACGAGTTCAGACTGAATTGAACCATTGAGAGCATTCAACATAAAACTAATTAAACGAGGAAAAGTAAGGGGGCGATTTCGAGTGAAATCGGTAGACTTTTTTCGGTGATTATCTAAAAAATCAGTCGAATGAATTTCATTGGTTAACTTTTGTACTATTTGAATTAAATACTGAACAGCTCATTGATGATTTCTCTTTATTTTTAATTCATAGCTAGGTTGTCAACTAGCTAACTTATTGTAAATACGTAAGTTAACCTTAAGTTAATGACATTGTGGTGCGCATTATAGACATAAAGACTTACTCAATGTTAAGGTCAACTTTCCGTTCATATAGCGGACATAAATTTCTACTTCTATGGCGTTAAGGGGCACATTGCGCCTTAGATTTTATGACGACAAGGTGGAAGCCAATAATGCAACTACCTAATTCTGATATGGGAAATTTAATGTTAAATGGAGAAAAATAAGCTCATTATCGTTTCACCTTGAAAAATAGTGAAATGAATACCTGTGCGATAAAATTAAATATATCCTTTTTGGTTAATTCAATTGAACGACATGTTTCATATAAATAGCGATAATTTTCATAATGTAAACTGATCACAGCAACGCAGTAATTGTACGTAATCCTTTAATTTTAAGGTGTTTTTCTTGGTTGCACATTATTACAGTTGAGTTATATTAGCCCTAGTTAATTTCATTATTAAGGAAAGCTTCGATGAATTCAATTCAAGGTGTATTAGGTAATAAAGGAGTATTCTCGCAGCTTTCTTTTGCTTCAATTTTTGTTAATTTACTCTCGCTAGCATTACCCTTCACCATGCTGCAAATTTATGACCGTATTTTACCTAATCAAAGCTATGGTACTGCCAGTGTTTTAGCTGTAGGGGTAACCATCGCAATTTTCCTTGAAATGATTTTGCGCTACACCCGCAGTTGGATGTTGGCCTCAGCAGGAGCTAACTTTGAACTTAATACCACCATTGATACCGTAAAGACTTTATTTAAAGGTAACTTTAAACAGCTGGAAAAATTAGGCACAGGTAAAATATTTAATGGCTTAACCAGTATTTCCGGTATGCGTGAGTTGCGTTCTGGGCAAGCGGCGGTTGCTTTATTAGACTTTCCTTTTGTACTTATTTTTATTGGCTTAGTTGCTTATATTGGTGGTGTGTTAGTGCTTATCCCTTTGCTTGTCTGGGCAATTGTCTTGCTTTTTGTTTTTGCCATAGGTAAAAAATTATCTAAAGCGACACAAGAATTATCTGTGACTGATGGTCAGCGTTCTCGTATGTTAATTCATGTGTTGTCAGGCTTAACCAGCGCCAAAGCATTATCACTAGAAACAAAGTTAGCGGCAGATTATCGTGAATTGAACCATCGACGTTTAGCCAATCAAGAACAAGTCGATTGGTTATCAGTAAAACTTCAAGAATTGATTCAAAGTGCCTCACAAGCAACTACCTTAATATTAGTGTTGGTGGGTAGCTTATTTGTACTTGATGGTCAGCTTACTACCGGTGCATTAGCGGCTTGTTCAATCTTAGCAGGAAGAGCGGTTGCACCACTAAGCGCCATTATCAGCTTACGTTCTCGTTTAGTGGTGGCTAAAACCGCCATGGTACAAGTGGATGACTTATTAGCGGTGGAAGCCGAGCCTTTCAGCGATGCTAAAATCTACCAAAGTAAGCTACCACTCGGGCCTATTCAGTTTGATAAGGTCAGCTTAGAGCAAAACGCTATTAATATTTCAACGCTTAGTTTAACTATTGCCCCAGGTGAACTGGTTAGCGTTAAATCTGATCCTCTTTCACATGCAGGCGCAGTGACACGTTTGTTAGTCGCTTTTGAACAACCCGATTCAGGCGAAATTACCATAGCTGGTGTGCCATTAAACGACCATAGTAGCGAAGAATTTCGACAATCAGTACTGCATGTTCAAGTATGGCCAACGTTATTTACCGGTACTTTGCTCAATAACATGACCATGTTTAGACCTGAGCTGGAAAATGAAGCAATGCAATTAGCCGAGACACTTGGTTTAACACAAACCATAGCGCAATTGCCTTCAGGTTATGCCACTAAGGTCACCGAAGATAAACAGATGTTTTTAAATAAAGGCGCGATTAAGTTAATCGCCTTAGTTAGGGCGATAGTACAAGACCCGAGTATTTTATTACTTGACGAGCCTATGGTATCGCTAGACCTTGATGGTCAGAGCCGACTTACCAAACTATTAAGCTCGTTAAAAGGTCAGATGACCATAGTTGTTGCCTCACACTTTGAGGAGATTCATCAAATGAGTGACCAAGTTATTGAGCTATATGGGGCTGCTAATAATAACCCGTCAACAACTGTGGGAGGGCAACAAGATGTCTAATCAGGTAAAACAAAGCACTCCTCAAAGCGCTTATCAAAGTACTTGTCAAAATAAGGAACAAGCCAATGAACAACCACAAGGTAATGAATTAAAAGCCAGTTTAGTTAGCTTGTTTAATCAACTAGGTTTACATGCCCAAGCCAATAGCATTGAGCAAAATCAGCAATTAGACAGGTTAAGCACCGTGAGCTTTGTTGAAGTATTAAAGAAACACCAAGTTAGCTTTTCATTAGTGCCATTTTCTCAAGACAGTATTGCCAAAAGCAACTTTCCTTTCTTGATCATTCCCAATAATGCTGAGGCTGTTGTTGCCCGTAGAAAAGAGCAGCAAGTTGATATATTAGCAAGCAATAACCATTGGCTATCTCTTGATAAGTTTGATGAATACCTTGATGCTCATGTCTTGATCATAGAAAGCTTGCCAAGCACAAAGCAAACCGTTAAAGCCTTTGCTCAACAAATGAGTAAACGTACCAAGTGGTATAAACCGGTTTTTTGGTTATCACTGATATCTAGTCTTACCGGCCTAGCGGTACCATTATTTACTATGGCGGTATACGACCGCGTTATAGGCGGGCAAGCGCCTGATGTTTTACCTAAAATAGCCTTGGGTGCAGCCTTGGCCTTGGCTATTTTTGCCAGTGCCCGCTTAGTTCGCGCTAAGTTACTGGCTGGGGTAAGTAACCGTTTTGCCAGAGACTTATCTGACATGACATACCATAGATTATTAAGTCTACCGCTTATGGTACTTTCAAGAGTGGGCTTGTCTAATCATATTGCTCGCATGCGCAATGCGGAAAAAGTGAGAACTTTACTTTCTGGGCCTGCAGGTGCTGGCTTAGTGGACTTACCGTTTACTGTCATTGCCTTGTTTACCATTACCTTGCTAAGTGGTTGGTTGGTATTGGTGCCGCTCATTATGTTAGTGGTGTTTTATTTGGTGATGAAGTTACTGAATAAATACGCGCAAGCAGCGACGCCAACAGCTTCTGGCGAATATCAAAATGTCGTCAATGAGCTGTCTAAAAACCTATTGCAACTAAAGGCGAGCGGTGAAAGTGGTCAATGGGCTAATCACTTTTTCCGTCAGTGTCGTGAATCGAGTCGTCAGAACTTTATTTTTGCTAAACGCCAAGGCCTCAATGCTGCGGTATCTCATGCCTTAAGTATGTTAACGGCATTGATCACCGTATTTGCTGGTATTTTTTTAGTATTAGATCAAGCTATTTCAGCAGGGGCTTTAATTGCTAGTGTGATGTTAATTTGGCGTATTACTGGCCCGGCACAAATGGCCTTTTCGTCTGGGCAAAAAATAACCATGATGAAGGGCGCTATTGAGCAGTTCGACCGCTTTATGCAAGCGAATACTGAATATAGTGAATTACGCTTAGCGCAAGCTAATTTCACTCAGCCGCCTAGCATTAACTTTGAACATGTCACCTTAAGGTACAGTGCTGACGTTGAGCCTGCGCTTTCTGGAGTAAGTGCAGCGATTGAAAGTGGTGAAGTGGTCGCTGTTGTTGGTCCAAATGGTAGTGGTAAAAGCTCTTTATTACACACTATGGTTGGCATAATTGAGCCACAAGCTGGTTTTGTTACCGTTAATGGTAAAAACCTTAAACAGTTTGACCCACAAAGCTACCGCCAAGCCATTGCCTTTTGCCCAGCACAACCTGATATTTTGGGTGAGTCGTTAGCTGATAACTTACGCATTGTTAAAGCAGATGCCAGTGATGATGAAATTAAACAAGCCTTGGTTGATGCCGGTGGACAAGGTTTATTAGATAGCTTAAAGGGTGATATCTACCAAAAAATATTTACCAGTGGTGATGTCATTCATACAGCCGCAGAAGCAAGTTATATTAGCTTAGCGCGCGCTTTATTAAAGCAATCAAGCTTAATCGTATTAGATGAGCCTATCGCCAATAGAAATCCCAGCGCAAAAGCACAATTTATAAAAACCATCACCAAATTAAAAGGGCAAGCAACATTGATTTTCAGTAGTCATGATGCGGAACTTATTAAGCTTGCAGATAAAGTTATTGTCTTAGATAAAGGCGCAGTAGCGTTTACCGGGCCGCTCCCTAGTGAAAGTAATTCATCGGAAAATAAACCTGCTAAAAGCACTAAACCAGAAACTACTCAGCCAATAAGCTCTCAATTGGTAAATGAACAAGGACAGCCAAATGAACAATAAACCACTCGCAAGTCGTACTTGGCCAGAGCATGAATTTACCGATGCAGTTGAAGCGCCACTTGAAACAAAGTTTATTCGTAATGTTACTTACCTAATTACTATCGCTATTAGCGTAATGCTGTTATGGGCTATTTTTACTGAAGTAGAAGAAATTGCTAAAGCCAAAGGGCAAGTTGTGCCTTTAGGGCATAAACAAGTCATTCAAAGTCAATTGGGTGGCACTATTTCAGCTATTGAAGTAGAAGAAGGTGATGTCGTTAAAAAAGGTGATGTTTTAGCGCAGTTTGTTGCCATCAATAGCCAGTCGGCAAAAGAAGAGTTACTAGGTCAGCAAGCTAACTTAGTAATGACCATAGAACGCTTAGAAGCCTTTATTGAAAAACGAACCGCTGATTTTACTGCCTTCACCACAGTTTATCCTAGCCTTGTGGTACAGCAACGTCAAGCATTATTAGGCATGACCAGTGAACGGGAGGCGATAAAGGCGCTGTCTGATGCCGAGCTTAATAAAAGCAAAGCGCAATATAAGGCACTTGAGAATGAAATCCCTACCTTAGTGCATCAAATTAAGGCATCAGAAAAAACCGTTGCCATGATGACTAAGCTGGCAAAAACTGGCGGTGTTTCACAAGTGCAGTTACTGGAATCTGAGCAAAAACTTGATGCCTACCAACGTGAACTCACGGTAATGCAAGGTAAAGAAAAAGTACTGGCGAGTGACTTAATCAATCTTGAAAAGCAGTTACAGCAAAAGCAGGCAACGATTGTTAAAGAAGTGCACCAAAGTGTTGCCGACAAAGAAGCTGAGCTGCTTATTGTGCAAGCCAGACTGAAATCGTCTGACTCTGATGTTATGCAAAGCACAGTAACTTCGCCCGTTGATGGCATTATTCAGTCTTTACCGAGCAGCTCTGAAGGTAGTGTCATAGCGCCGGGTGGTACAGTTGCTGTGATAGTTCCTACTACAGAGACTGCGTTATTAGAAGCAAAACTATCTCCACGAGATATTGGCTTTGTTAATGTTGGTCAAGCGGTACGCATTAAAATTGATGCCTTTGATTACAGTCGCTACGGTGCTTTAGATGGTGTGGTAAAGAAAATATCACCCACTACTGATGCTGATGAGCGTGGTGGTGTTTTTTACAAAGTACAAGTCTCAATTGATAAGCCATATTTTGGTGACGCGCCTGGTCGATTTAACTTGATCCCTGGCATGACAGGTGAAGCAGATATAGTTACCGGTGATAAAACTGTATTCCAATATCTATGGAAACCGGTATTTACCAATATCAGTAGTGCCTTTGGCGAACGATAATTAGGACAAGTTTATGAAAAATAATGATCCAAAAGACTCACAAGAGAACCAAACTACTGAGCAAGAACAAATCGCCAAAGCCACTAAATCGGCAAAAGACAAACAAAAGCAGTTAGACAAATTAAAGGCACAAGAGCTTGAAGCGGAAAAATTAAAAGCCAAAGAGTTTCGAAGTGGTAAAACCGAACAGCAAAGTGAAAATGCAGACTTAGTTGCTGATAAAGGTGCAGCGACGGTTGCTCAGCAGCAACAAGCAGGAAGGAGTGAAGAACACCTTGCTAGCACAGTAGATAATGCTGATGAAATTATAGCTGGGCAACTTAATCCGCAACAGGTAAGTGTAGAACAAGTATCAGCAGAAAATAACTCAGTTGGCGAAGAAGTTGTTGCTTCAGTTCAAGGAGAGACTGAGGGAGAAAGCAGCGCTGCTGAAGGGAGTCAACAAGGTCATCGCATTGGTAAAGGTGGCGGTGCTAATACACCGACAGGTATTACCTTTGATATCACCAATGGTATTAAAGGTGGCATGATTACTGGCGGTTTAGTAGCTACAACACAGAGCCAGATACCCGGTATACCTGACCCACATAGCACTAACACACCTCATAGTAGTATTTCGCTAACGGGCACTGCTCAAATTACTCCGCAGGTCACCCCTCAGTTAACGCCTCAAGTCATACCGCAACAAGTGCCAGATAAAACTGTTCAGCACACTCCAGATCCGACGTTGCCACCACAAGTCACTCCTCAGGTTATACCGCCGGGACAAGTACCAGATAAAATTGTACAGCAGACTCCAGATCCGACGTTGCCACCACAACTAACACCAGGACAAGTGCCTGATAAAGTGGCTCAGAAAACACCAGATCCGACGTTGTCACCGCAACTTACGCCTGGACAAGTGCCAGATAAAATCGTCCAGCAGACGCCGAATCCAACTTTGCCACCGCAACTTACGCCGGGACAAGTACCAGATAAAATCGTGCAGCAGACACCTGATCCGATATTGCCGCCTCAGCTAACGCCGGGACAAGTGCCAGATAAAATAGTGCAGCAGACACCTGATCCGATATTGCCACCGCAATTAACACCGGGACAAGTACCAGATAAAATCGTGCAGCAGACACCTGATCCGATATTGCCACCGCAATTAACGCCGGGACAAGTGCCAGATAAAATAGTGCAGCAGACACCTGATCCGATATTGCCACCGCAATTAACACCGGGACAAGTACCAGATAAAATCGTGCAGCAGACACCTGATCCGATATTGCCACCGCAATTAACGCCGGGACAAGTACCAGATAAAATCGTTCAGTACACGCCAAACCCGACACTGCCACCGCAATTAACACCGGGACAAGTACCAGATAAAATGGTGCAGCAGACACCTGATCCAACACTGCCACCGCAGTTAATACCGGGACAAGTACCTGATAAAATCGTTCAGCAGACACCTGATCCAACACTGCCACCGCAATTAACACCGGGACAAGTGCCTAATCAAGTCCCTCACGCTATACCCAATGCTATTCCTATGGTTGTACCAGGGAAAATTCCACAGCCTATGCATCAAGCAATCCCCTTGTCTGCAGCGATTACCATTGATGCGGTGACTAAAGATAATATTGTTAACGCACTAGAAGCCAAAGGCAATGTTGCTATAACGGGCCATGTTGGCGGTGATGTAGTAGATGGAGACACTATTACACTTACGGTTAATGGCAAGACCTTTACTGGCCTAGTCAGTGGTAATACTTTTGATATTGCAGTGACGGGAAGTGATCTTGCGGTAGATAATAATGTGCAAGCACAAGTCACGGTAACTAATCCTGATGGTCGCACGTTAACGGCAACCGATGGCCAAACTTACACGGTTGATACATTGCTCAATGCCACAGATGACGTCAATACCGCAATTGAAGATCAAGGTGCAACAGCCACATCAGGTAATGTACTTAACAATGACGGTCAACATGGTTCGCAAGTGACGACAACTGATGTTACCAGCACTTATGGCACTTTTCATTTTAAAGCAGACGGTAGTTATACCTATGAGCTTGATAATGCCAAAGTTCAGTACTTAACGGTTAATGACCATGTTACCGATACAATACCCTATTCGATTACTGATGTTGCGGGAAATACTGCTACAGCAAAGCTTACTGTGACTATTGCTGGTACTGATGATAAAGCGATTATTACTGGTAATTCAACAGGAGATTTGACTGAAGATAGCGAGGTAACCAATACAGGTACTTTGCATTCATCAGGATCACTTCATAGCTCAGATGTAGACAATCAAGATAACAGTTTTGTCGAAGGCATAATTTCTGTTGACTCTGGTGGGCAGGTAACAATCGGTCAGTTGCTTGTTAATAAACACGGTCATTGGGACTACAACATTGATAATAGTAAAATACAAAACTTAGGCGATGGCGATTCCTTGGTAGAACGCTTCACGGTTAAAACAGTTGATGGAACACCTCACGAAATTATTGCTACAGTGCATGGAAAAACGGATGTACCACCGTCTATTGTAGTGAATGTGCCTAATCTTGCACCAATCGCAATTCCTCATGCCAACCCTGTTGTGGTACCGCATCAAATACCTGTCGCACAGGTAGTTCATGTACCTGCTTCAGCGAGCATTACTATTGATGATATTACTTCAGACAATATTATTAATGCTGCAGAGTCTAAGCAACAAATACAGGTCACGGGTACAGTTTTTGGTGATATCAAAGATGGTGAAATAGTTACCTTAACCGCTAATGGTCAGCAATTTACTGGTGCTGTTAAAGCCGGTGGTTACGATATTTTAGTGTCGGGTGCTGATTTAGCCGCCGAGAATAAAATTCAAGCACAAGTCACAGGTACAAGTAGTACAGGGGATAATTTTACGGCAACAGCTGAACTTGCTTATCAGGTAGACACTGCAGCTCCCTTGTTATCAATAAGACTTGATAGCATCACCAAAGATAACATTATCAATGCCAATGAATCGGGTGGCGATATTGATATTTCTGGCAATGTCGCTGGTCAGTTTCAGGCGGGTGATTTAATTACTTTAACCGTTAACGGTAAGGACTTCACCGGTAAAGCACCAGCAAATGGTCATTTTACTATTGCCGTTCCGGGCAGTGATTTACTTGCCGATAGCAATAAAGAAGTATCAGCGCTGTTAACAAGTACAGATGCT
>Ga0209396_1001543_pt1 | contig 25465 bp, 16 predicted proteins | sample GOMGulsemesocosm_6_FD_184638 | JGI IMG/M metagenome (GOLD analysis project Ga0209396, IMG submission 184638) | Methane-oxidizing microbial communities from mesocosms in the Gulf of Mexico - GOM8C Gulf of Mexico (SPAdes) (version 2) | ecosystem: Environmental > Aquatic > Marine > Cold seeps... | reverse complement strand
GAATATCAATGGCAATCAGTATGTATGATGAAGTTTTTAAAAAAAATATCTGCCGTAGCTGATACCGATGTCAGTATATTACTCACCGGTGATAATGGTACGGGTAAAAGTGATTTAGCTCGTAATATTCATCAGCAGTCACTACGCAAAGCTCAAGCATTAATTTCCGTTAATATGGGCGCAATTTCTGAATCGCTTTTTGAAAGTGAAATGTTTGGCCACAAAAAAGGCGCCTTTACAGACGCTAAAACTGCTCGTGTCGGTCGTTTTGAACTAGCTGAAAAAGGTACGTTATTTCTCGACGAAATTGCCAATATTCCTTTATCCCAACAAGCAAAATTACTAAGAGTCTTGGAAAGTGGTGAATATGAAATATTGGGCTCTAGTCAAACAAAGAAATCGAATATTCGTATTATTTCAGCAACTAACGGTAACTTCAGCGATTTATTTGAAAAGGAGCTCTTTCGCGAAGATTTGTATTATCGCCTAAACACTATTGAATTTAGAGTGCCATCCTTAAAAGAACGTATAGATGATATCATCCCGTTGACAGAATTCTTTATTAATAAATTTTGTGATAAGTACCAACGTGACGCTAAAAGTTTAAATTCTGAAGCGAAACAGGCATTGTTGGAATATCATTGGCCAGGTAATATTCGAGAACTGTCTCATTTAGTTGAGCGTGCCTTATTATTGGCGGAAAGTAATGAAATAACGTTAGATGATTTACATTTATCAAATAGACCGAATAGTAATGATACGTTACCTTTGATGACGTTAGAGAAAGCAGAAATTAATTTAATTAAACAAGCATTAAGCTCTACTCATAACAATGTGCCAAAAGCGGCGATATTACTGGGTTTAACAAAATCTTCGATGTATAGACGAATAGAGAAATACGACCTTGCCCAAAACTGATTCTTTAGAACGTTACTTGCAATTAAAACTTTTATGGTTTTTTCTACCCATAGGCCTATTTTTTGGATTATGGACATGGCAAATTGCACTTAAATGGCAATGGATTATAGTCGGTGAACTGTCCATTTTTTTAATTTGTTTATGGTGTAACTTAAATATTAAAACACGCGTTCTAAAAGCATTTACTCGTGCTACGTTACATTTAGATGCTATAGGCCAAGAAGATTACAATCAGTTTGCTAAGTCTTCCTTTTCCAGCGGCAAAGTCAAAGAATTTCATCAGCAACTTAAAAAGCTGAGTAGCCTATTACAGCAGCAGAAATCTCGCTATGATCAACATGCCTTTTTGGTTTACCAATTAATTGATCAGTTAGAAGCTCCTATTTTAGTTTTTGACCATAAACAACAATTATCATTTGGTAATGATGCCTTTATACATCTGTTTAAGCGTCCTTGGCAGATGCTACGACACGCTTCTGCACAATTGTTAGGCTTGGAATTATCTGCTAATAATTGGCAATTTTTGGAAGATTCTTTACGCAAAAAATGGCAGATACGAAAAAGTGAGTTTATTGATGATGGCCAGACGCATCAGTTACTAGTGTTTATCGATATTGAATCAGCACTGCGAGAAAACCAACTTAATGCATGGCAACAAATTATACGTGTATTAACCCATGAAATTCGTAACTCTTTAACACCTGTATCTTCGATGGCGGAAACTTTAGCAGATAAGGCCGATAATGAGCGTGATAAAATGGTACTTGACGTTATTACTGAACGATGTAGTCATTTGCAGGATTTTGTCAGCCGTTATTCTTCGTTATCTCAACAATACCAGTTAAATTGTCAGTGGTTATCGGTAGATCATGTTATGAAAGCTATTGCCCATATGTATGATAATCTAGATGTTTCTATCTCAGGTACCGCAAAGCAGATTTGGGCTGATAGTGAGTTTTTTGAACAGGTACTTATCAACTTAATTAAAAATTCACAAGAAGCTGGCGCAAATAAAGTTTCGTTGAATTTTGATCAGCAAGAGCAGTTTACAGTCATTGACGTTATTGATGATGGCCATGGTTTTAATAATTTGGAAAACCTCTTTGTCCCATTATATACAACTAAGCCTCAAGGGCAGGGAATCGGGCTTAGTTTTTGTCGTAGTATTATTGAACAGCACCAAGGTGTTTTGGAGTTACACAATAATGAAGAACAAGGTGTAACAGTCATGATCATTTTACCTGTTCCTGCTTCAAAATAATCAAAATATTATTTATATTTTTGGCTTTATAAAACGCGAAAACATGTCAAATAAACGTGGTGAAAAATGGCCTTGACTGTACTCAAATCCTTTTGATTGTCTGCCACGATTAATCTAAATCTGTGTTGTTATCCACCTTTAATCTTAGATAATTGAGCAAGCGCTATTCACTTTTTGTTGATATGAATTACATCAATAATTGTCATCTTTATTAGTTAATTTATAATCGTTAATCTTAAAAGTAGCTGGGTAGTATCATTTAAATAAAGACCAATCTTTTTGATCTTTTTCGAAGATTATTCTCCCAGTATTTTCAAATTTATTTATAGCAACTATTTCTGTTTTTTGTTAAAAAATCACATTTTCATATCTTCATTTGTTCTTTCCATTTTTTTATTAAAATCGACATAATTCGTCCGATACTGAACTTTTATGAGTTCATTATCGGACTTTATGTGTTTTTTAACAGATGCTTGTTTTGTATCTAATTGTTTTTGTTGGTTTTTTGTTTTTGGCATGAGAATGGCAATGTAAAAGGGCAAGACGTAATGAATTTGAGAGAGTTTTATGGACATTGTTAAGAAGAAGAAAAATAGTAGGCTAATGAGTAGCAAAAATGTGAGTATCGTTATTGGTTTATTCTTATTCGTTACGTTAATTTTCTTTGCTAAATCGACTCTTAATAAAGTGAGTATAGCCAAAAAAGATTTGTTGTTTGCAACGGTAAAACAAGGAGATTTGGACGTAACTGTTGAAGGCTATGGAAAGTTAACTTCTGATAAATTACAACTTATCACAACACTTACTCGAGCAACGGTGCAAGAAATTATTTTGAAACCAGGTGCTGCTGTTTCTAAGGAAAGTATCATTGTAAAATTAGCCAATCCTGAACTGCTACAGCAAGTCGAAAATGCGCAACAAGAGCTGTCACAAGTGAAGGCAAATTTACGACAATTAAAGGTTAATCAAAAAAGAGAATTATTAGATGAAGATAGCCGATTAGCAGAACTTGAAGCACGATTTGAAAGTGCAAAATTAAGACGAACGGCTGAAGAAAAATTAGTCAAAGATGGCATTGTTTCAGAATTAACCTATAAAGAAAGTTTACTTAATGAAAAGCAATTAAATAAGCGTATAAAAATATTACTTCAAAGAATGGAACAATTGTCTTTTGTGCATCAAGAGGGAGTGAATATTCAACAAGAACGTATCAAGCAACAGCAAGGTAAGTTAAATGTTGCTCAAGACAGATTAAATAAACTTAATGTCAAAGCAGGTTTTGATGGTGTGCTGCAAAGGTTATCAGTAAAGCTTGGTCAAAGTTTAGCTCCCGGACAAGAAGTGGCGCTTATTGGCAGCGTTACAGAGTTGATCGCCTTGATACGTGTACCTCAAAGTCAGGCACAACTTATTTCCGTTGGCCAGAAAGCGGAAGTTGATACTCGCCAAGACAAAATTATTGGCAAGGTTGTTAGAATTGACCCTATTGTCGTAGATAACACCGTCGAAATCGAAATTTCATTACCGCCATCATTACCAAGAAGCGCTCGACCTCAGCAAAATATTGATGCCACTATCACAGCGACTACGTTAAAAAATGTTAATTATATTGAGCGTCCAGCGAATACCAAAGCACAAAGCAACGTTGAACTTTATAAACTTAATGATGAGCAAACTCAAGCCAGTAAAATATCACTTAAATTTGGTGAGAAAACTGGACGATTTATTGTGGTACGCAGTGGTGCACAGGCTGGTAATCAATTTATCATTTCAGATTTAAGTAACTACACAAATCAGCAAATAGCTATTAATTAATCAATGGCGCTTAATCAACAAATAATGAATTTATCAAGTAAGGAAGACAAAATGTCACAAGCAATATTAGAGATGAAAAATATATCCAAAGTATTTGAAACAGAAGAATTAGAAACCCATGCTTTAAAAGACATTAGTTTTAGCATCAATAAAGGCGACTATGTTTCAATTTCGGGCCCTTCTGGCTGCGGTAAATCGACGTTGTTATCCATTTTGGGCTTATTGGATGTTGCTACGGGGGGAGAATATCTTATAGAAGGGCTCAATGTTACTGACTTGAGCCTAGATCAAGCCGCAGAAGTACGTAATGCAAAAATTGGGTTTATCTTTCAATCATTTAATTTGATTGATGAGTTATCTGTTTTTGACAATGTTGCTTTGCCGTTACGTTATCACAGCGACAAACCTAATAATCAAACGATCAAAGACCGGGTAACAGCATGTTTGGAAAAAGTGGGCTTAGCTCATCGCATCGCTCATAAACCAAATCAACTGTCAGGTGGACAACAACAGCGTGTTGCTATCGCACGAGCTTTGGTTGCAAACCCTGCGGTTTTACTTGTTGATGAACCGACAGGTAACCTTGACTCAAAAAGTGGCGACATGGTGATGGAAGTACTTGAAAAGTTAAATGACTCAGGTACGACTATTTGTATGGTAACTCATGATCCTCGTTATGCAGACATGGCAAAAATCAAAATTCAGTTACTTGACGGCACAATTTTACAAGCGCCAAAAGCGAAGTTGGTAGGTTAAACAACAATAGTTTTCCAGAGACAATTTTATTAGCAAGAATTAATGAGAGAGCCTGAGGTGGCATTAAACGCCTTTGGCCATAGTAGGTAAATAGTATGAATTCACTTTTTTATCAAATAAAACAAGCATGGTTGAGTCTCAAACAAAAACCAGGGTTTGTTTTTAGTGTCGTGACAACAATGGGTATTACTCTTGGTGCATTGTTGTGTGTTTTAACATTAGCTTATGTGATGTTGGTAAAGCCGTTACCTTATCCTGATCAAGATAGACTTTATCGAGTAGAGCATCAGTTGATCAGCAATGAAAATAAAATTGATGGTCGCTCATTCACTTATCCAAATTTGATGCATTTATTTAAAAATCAGACAACATTTTCAGAAAGTGCATTATCATATTTTGATGCCGTCGTACTTACCTCTATAGCCGATGAACCTATGGTGGCGATATCGTATGTTACACCAATGTGGTTTGAAATATTTGCGACAAAAATGGCTTTAGGGCGAACTTTTGACAGTACTGAGAAAGTAGATACTTATAACCCTGTGGCGATCATTAGTTATCAAACATGGCAGAAAGAATATGCAGGGTTAGAAAATATTCTTGAAGAAAAAATTGAATTTGGTGGTAAGAGCTATCGTATTATTGGTGTTACTGCAGAAAATAACATTGAATTACCACTTGCTGGCCCTGGTTATAAAACACAAATATATGTGCCTTGGGATTTTAATCCTTTTAGTGAAGACCAACGTTTATCGTGGGGGGATGATGACGGCGGTTTGACTTTCATTGGAAAATTAAAACCTGAACTTGTTGCCAATTTCTCTAGCGTACAGGTAAAACAAACTCTGACCAATTTAGTGAATGATAACTGGCAAAACCAAGTGGCCGATAGAGCATTTTTTAAAGGCTGGTCTATTCGCCTTGAGGTTAGCTCATTAAAATCATTTATTGTTGCTGATGGTGAAAAAAGCGTTTATTTACTTATTCTAGGTGCGCTAGGTTTGGTATTAATTGCTTGTGCAAATATTGCCAATCTATTTGTTTCTCGTACCGCTGAACGTCAACAGCAACTCGCAATACGGGCTGCTGTTGGAGCATCAAAAGCGCAGTTGTTTCGAACAATAATGGCAGAAATTGGCCTTATTATGTTGCTATCCATTGTTGTTGCACAAATATTCACTTTCATTGGATTTAGCCTGCTTACTTACTATTTAGCAGACTTTTTACCTCGCATTGATGAACTTAATTTAAATAGCTTTTCTGTCCTTGCATCTTTGTGTTTATTACTACTACTTACGTTGTTTTTCTCCCACCTCTGTAGAAAAATGATTAATTATCGTTCTTTAAATTCCACGTTACAGTCAAGTGGTAAGGGCAATGGTATTCAGGTTTCTAAGAAGGTTAGAAATATACTGATCAGTAGTCAAATTGCGATAGCAACATCATTAATTTTTATTAATGTCGTGTTATATAAAGATGCTAATGCATTAGTAGAGCAACCTTTAGGCCATGAGACTGATAACATCGTGGCTGTGGTTCTATCTTTAGCCAATATAGAACGCGACTCTCGCGCTGCAAAACTTACTGAATTAAAACGAAATTTATTAAGTTCACCTAAGGTTACTAATGTTAGTCAGGCAATGAGACCGTCAATTTTTGGTACTTTAGCACTTTCTGATGATGCATCAACAAAACGTTATACGGCAAAAGGCAAAGATATCGATGATAGATATTTTGATATGATTCAACAACCAATCATTGAAGGCGATAACTTTAGTGCTGCAGATATTAAAGACAATAATAGGGTAACGATCATTAATGATGTTTTTGCACAGCGACTAGCTCCAAATGGCAGTGCTATTGGCATGATGTTTAATGGTGGTCTACGTGTTATTGGTGTTGTTAAAAGTATCAATATTCCTGGACAAGAAACTATTGCGGCTCGCTTTTATTATCCGGCAAGTCTTGCTAGAAATATGCTCTTGATAAAAGTAAAACCAGAGCAAGAGTTGTCAAGAGAGGAGCTGATCAATACATTAAAAAATGTCAGTCCAAGTTTAAGTCTCTTTAGTTTTTCATCATTAACAGATTATAAAAACGAACGGTTATTTGCACCAATGACAACAGCAATCACTACTGTGATATTGGCCATACTAACGTTATTTTTATCTGGCTTAGGCTTATACGGAATATTGAGTTATTCCAGTCAAATGCGACGTTTTGAAATAGGCACCCGACTGGCGATTGGCGCAAAAAGTAAAGATATCGTAACTTTAGTGTTTAAGGATAATTCTGCAGCGATAATCAGTGGGATTCTTATAAGTTTATTAGCATTACTTGGCTTATATGTGAGTTTTAGTGGTAGTTTGACTCAATACATCAGCATGGAGCTAATTCCTTTGTATATGATGACCTTAGCATTGATTTCTTTAATATCATTTTTCGCCTGTTATATGCCACTACGACAATACATCAATAAACCTGCTATTCATTCGTTACGAGGGAGTGATTAGAATGAACTATTTAATCTCACAGGCATGGCAAGGAATTAAAGCAAAGCCTACATTTACTGCCAATGTGATGTTAACGTTAGGTTTAACCGTTGGCGCACTTATTTGTGCGTTAACATTAATGTATTTGATGTTATTTAAACCATTACCTTATCCCCATCAAGAGTCTTTATACATTATTGAAAATACAAAAGTTAATGTGCAAGGAGAACAGATAAGTAGAGGGTTTTCATATAAGGGTATTGAATATTTTTATAAACATCAAAGTGCTTTTGAACAAACCGCTTTGGTATACCACATCGCTGATGTATTGAGTTCATTAAAACATCAACCAACGATAAATAGTGCCTACGTAACGCCAGAATGGTTTAACCTTTTAGCAATACCCTTAGTGAAAGGTCGAGGTTTACAAGATAGTGAAAATATCGATAAACATAATCCTGTTGCCGTGATTAGCTTCGAGACCTGGTTGCAAGAATTCTCCAAACGAGAGGATATTCTAGAGCAAAAGGTTGAGGTAAGGGGCATTAGCTATCAAATCGTTGGCGTAACGGCTAAAGAGTTTATCGAACCTGAAATTTCAGAAATTGGAAGAACGACAGGTATTTGGCTGCCATGGGATTTTAACTGGACTGCTCAAATGGGGTGGGGCGCATGGCAAAAAGTAGATGATGCGGTGCAATTGCTAGTCAAAACCAATCAATCAACTTCAATAACAAAAATTGACCAACAAATTAATGTACAAATGAACGATATTTGGCAGCAGCAAACATCTGATCTTGCTGTCGCTAAAAACTGGCGTATACAACTACACTTTAAGCCTCTTATTCAAGCTATTTTTGGTAAACAGCAATCACTAGTAGTCTATATTTTTTTAGGATGTTTGGGCATATTTGTTATTGCGATAGCCAATATAGCTAATTTATTTATGTCACGCACCATAGAGCAACGTCGGACGCTGTCGATTGTTGCAGCGATGGGAGCAAATAAAAAGCAGCTTAGAAAAATGTTATTTGTCGAGTCATCGCTATTAATGTTGTTATCACTACCTATAACATTAATTGTAAGCCAATTAAGTTTTTTACTTATGCAGAAGTATTTAGTCACTGTGATGCCTAGAGCAAATGAGCTATCCGTTGGTGCTTTTTCTATATCAATCGCGGTAATAGTGCTGTTGTCACTGAGTTTAATTTTTACTGTGATTAGTAGCAGTATTATCCAATACCGAGAACTAAGAGCAACGTTAAATTCTGGAGGTAAGGGCACGGGAGTACAAATTAAGAAGAAAATGCGATTAGGGTTGATTATTAGTCAAGTCACAGTAGCAACAGTGTTAATTTTTATAAATATTAATCTATTAACATCTGCATTAACCAAAATCAATCAACCTATAGGCATTAATGTTACAGATGCCTACCAATTACGTTTATCACCCAAGGCACCTGCCCAAAAGGCTCGAGTCGCCATAAGACAAGAGATGCAAGAGATAAAACAAACGCTATTACAACACCCTGCTGTTGAAAGAGTAAGCATTTCACTTTCACCTTTAATTTGGTTTGGCAGTTTTCCTGTTGTAAAGCCGGAAACTAATGAAGAATTTACCACGCAAGCTAAATTTATAGATGAAAACTATTTTGATTTATTAGAACAACCTATGCTACGTGGTGATAATTTTAGTCATCAACAAATTATTGATGGGCAAAAAGTCGTCATTATTAATGATGTCTTTGCGGCTAGCCTCAAACCTGATGGCAATGTTATTGGTGATAAATTAAATTATTTCGGCGGTGAACATACCATTATTGGTGTCGTTAAAGGGTTAACTAGCTTTGAAGATGATGTCGTTCCTTTAAGGCGTTATACTCCTGACCAAGGCGCCCGTACTAACTTTATGATTAAAGTGAAGGCAGGTCAGCAGTTAACTGAGCAACAGTGTATTGATTTAATTAAGAAAACAACCACACAATACAGTATCTTTTCGTTCAAATCTTTAGAACATGATCGTATCAGGCTACTATTTACACAATACACAACATTAGCAATAACAGCGTTATTAACCTTATTAACTATATTTTTAGCATCAATTGGTTTGTATGGTGTTTTAAGTTACTCCACTCAAATGCGGCGTTTTGAGATAGGCACTCGATTAGCCATTGGTGCTAAAGGCAGAGATATCGTGACGCTAATTTTCAAAGATAATGCCACAGCGCTATTTGGCGGCATGGTACTAGGCTTTTTCATTTTAGTACTGTCTTATTTGGGGTTTAGCAATAGTTTGCATGACTATATTAACCTAAACGTTGTTCCACTTTTCTTAATGACATTAACGGCTATTTTGCTGATTTCCTTTATTTCTTGTTATCTGCCCTTGAGGCAGTACATCAATAAACCGGCAATTCATTCACTTAAGTGTAGTGATTAATAAATCATTGTTCATCGCTGATTTTGATGAGTCATCGTATAAATAATAAGGAAATTAGAGAATGAATTTATTCCTCTACCAAATTAAGCAAGCGTATTTAAGCCTTAAACGAAAGCCGGGTTTTGTTTTTAGTATTGTTACCACTATGGGGATAACTCTAGGGGCATTGTTGTGTACAGTTACATTAAACTACTTGTTACTGGTTGAGCCATTGCCTTACCCAGAGCAAGACCGTTTGTTTATTGCTGAGCATCAAATAATCGGTGCAGAAAAGGAAGAGAAAGCTAAAGCTTTTAGCTACCCTGGGTTAGTGCATTTATACAAGAGTAAAGCGGCATTTGAGCAAGCAGCGATGATAATTCATGGCCAAGGCGTGATCATTTCACACAATAATCAACCTTTGGTTAATACGGCCTATATAACACCTGAGTTCCATCAAATATTAGTATCGCCATTGGCTTTGGGTCGTAAGTTTGAGGCCAGTGAAGCCTTGGATAGTAACAATCCTGTGGCTATGCTTAGTTACCATACTTGGCAGCAAGACTTTAATGCGAACACTGATATTCTTGAAAAAAAAATTAACTTAAGTGGTATAAGTTATCGCGTAATTGGTGTCTTAGCTGAGAGTTTTACAGAGCCTGAATTGGTTGAAACAGGACGAAAAACGCAGGTTTGGCTGCCATGGGACTACAATCAGCAAGCAAATTGGCGAAGACAAAATTTTGGTGAAGTAGATGAAAATCTTAAATTTATCGGTCGATTGAAAAAAGGTGTTAGTGCAAGTCAAGCAGCACAAATATTAACGCCTTTAGTGAACCCTCGTTGGCAAGAAGGTGTTATTGGTGATGACTTTTTTAAGGGCTGGTCAGTCGATATGCGTATACGGCCGCTGAAAGATGTTATCGTCGGACATAGCGAATCTATTGCGATTATGCTGTTAGCCAGTGTGATGGGGTTGGTTATGATCGCTTGTGCAAATATTTCTAATTTGTTTATGGCACGTACCGCCGAAAAACAACGCCAAATGGCCATTCAAGCAGCGATTGGTGCCACGAAAAAACATTTATTCAAGGCTATGTTTGCTGAAACCACTTTACTGATGTTTATGTCTATAATACTCGCCTTAGTGATTGCCAAGGTGGGATTTTATATTATGCAGCATTATTTAGGCGCAGTATTACCCAGAGTTAACGAGCTATCTCTTAACCCGATAACCTTCGTTTGTGCCATATTGTTCACGATTGTTTTTGCTTGGTTTTTTGCTAAATTAAGTACCCGTTTACTCAATTATCATGCGCTAAATACTACCTTGCAAAGTAGTGGTAAGGGTAGTGGTTTACAGATATCGAAACAGACTCGTCATGCATTGATCGCTAGTCAAGTAGCTTTAGCAACGGTATTGGTCTTTGCCAATATTAGCTTGCTTAAAGATGCAGTAAAAACTATCAATACACCCATAGGTTTTGCCACCGATAATATTTCGACTTTGCTGTTGAATTATTCGTCAACAGATCACCCTAGCCGTAAAGAAGTAATGCAAATTATGGCTGAGATAACGGAAAAGCTCGAAGCACTGCCACAAGTGGAGTCACTTAGTCAGTCGCGATCTTCTCTTGATGGTTATTATGTCAGAGCGTTAACCAATGTTGCTAATAATGAAAGCTACACACCGTATTTTAATGAGGTTGATCAACAATATTTTAGCATGATAGAGCAACAAATATTGCAAGGTGATAATTTTACAATTGCTGATCGCCGAGATGGCACGAAAGTCGTCATTGTTAATCAAGCCTTTGCCAAGCAATTAAAAGCTGACGGCGATGTACTGGGATTGCAATTATCGATGGGAGAAGCAGAGTCGTTTACAGTTGTAGGTATTGTCAAAAACATAGCTATTCCTGGTCAATATCCAACGTACTTAAACAACCTTACATCAGGAGTGCCAATTGCCTATAGTCCAAGTGTACTTTATGAAAAATCTTTTTTGCTTAAACTTAAATCCGGTCATTCTGTTACGCGCGAACAACTTGGCGAGCTAATAGGAAAGGTGGACTCAAGATATTCTGTCTTCAGCTTTAAATTAGCAGATGACATTCTTACTAAAAGTTTGTTTGCTGAAATTACTACAGCAGTGACAACCGCAGCTTTAGTGTTAATCACTTTTTTCCTCGCCGGAATCGGCTTATATGGAATTTTAAGTTACAGCATACAAATGCGACGCTTTGAATTAGGTACACGCATGGCTGTTGGTGCAAAGCGTCATGACTTAATATTATTGATCATAAAAGATAATGTGAAGGCTATTATTTTAGGTGTATTGTTTAGTCTGATTATTTTAATTAGTTTGTATTTATTCTTTAGTGTAGAGCTTTCATATTATATCACCACGCAATTAATACCGATGTTTGTAGCGACTATTTTATTGGTATCTACCCTTACATTAGTGGCTTGTTACTTTCCCCTTCGTCAATATATCAATCGCCCGGCCATGTATGTATTACGTGGTAGTGATTAAATGAAACATAAAGCAAATCAAAGTTTATTTGTAACAATGATTTTCAATAAGCTAGCCAATTGCTTTTAATGCACATTATACTGGTGGTAGTTGTCTTTTTATTTCGGCTTTAGGCTAGTTTTACAAAATAACAAAATAACAAAATAACAAAATAACAAAATAACAAAATAACAAAATAACAAAATAACAAAATAACAAAATAACAAAATAACAAAATAACAAAATAACAAAATAACAAAATAACAAAATAACAAAATAACAAAATAACAAAATAACAGGAATTTTATGAAACTATTCACACCAAAAGCGTTAATTTGTGCGGTTACTTTTATAAGCTGCAGTGCATTTGCTGAACCAGCAAAGTCAATTAAGCATGCTAAAGGCGCAACAGAGTTACGTCAGTCTGTTTTTAAATTACTCGGTAATAATATGGGTAAGTTAGGGGCTATGGCGAAAGGGAAAATTGCTTTTGATGCGGATGTCGCTGAGATAAGTGCAAAACGTATCAATCAACTTTCTTTGATGATCGCTGATTATACAAAAACAGATACGTCAGCGTTTAAAGTAGAAACGGAAGCATTGGATGTGATTTGGGAAAAACCGCAAAAATTTTCTGATAGTATTGAAAAATTAACACTGGCTTCAATGAATTTACAAAGAATAGCCGCGACAAAAGATGAGTCTGCCATCAAAGGTGCTATTGGTGGCGTCGGTAAAAGTTGTGGTGGTTGCCATGATGTCTTTAAAGCAGAATAAATGGTTTAGCATTTTTCCAAAATAAACTATTTGGAATTCATAGCCAATGGAAGAAAAGAATGCATGTTTAATTTGACATGCATTTTTGCTTTTCAACTATGTATACCTATTGTATCAATGTTCAACATGGTGACTTAAATGTCAAAACAATATTTAATCTGGGACTTGCCGTTGCGGATATTCCATTGGCTTTTTGTGATAACTATTGCTGGTGCTTGGTATACTTCTGAACAAGAAGGCGAACTCATCGACTATCATATGATTTTTGGTTATGTCGCTATAGGTTTATTGGTCTTTAGAATTTCTTGGGGAGTCGTTGGCCCCAAACATGCTCGATTTAGGCAATTTTTTCCATCAACGACCACGTTGATTAATTATGTAAAGTGCATAAAACAAAAGAAAAGCTATTACACTCCAGGCCATAATCCGTTGGGCAGTTTAATGGTCGTATTGATGATAGTGCTGATCTCCCTACAGGCAGTAAGTGGACTCTTTATTGATGATGATATTTTTTCTTCTGGTCCTTATTACGGTAGCATTGCACCAGCATCAGAAAAGGTGATGAGTTTTTTACATCACAACGTCTTTGATATCATGATCATATCTATACTTTTACACTTATTGGCCATCGCATATTATTGGAAAATTAAAAAAGAAAACTTGGTTTCACCAATGATCACCGGTAAAAAAAATGCTAGTGATGTAAAGAAAGTTGATGCTATTGCTAGTTCTCGTATTCCCTTAGCAATAATTCTTGCAATTGGCACTAGCTTATTTGTTTATTGGTTGGTGATAATAAACGCACCTATTATTGAAGAGTTTTATTAGAATTTATTGATCTTTAAGCCCCAAATCTATGAGGGGGAAATTGGTTATTACTTGTTATCTGGCACTAAGACGGTATATTAGCCAACCTAGATTCATTCACTCAAAGATAGTGAACGAATGCTATTTTTTGAATGATATAAAGGTACTTTAGTGGAATATAGTGAGTCAGTTATCCAAGGTGGATTTACCGAGCAGATAACTTGTTCTAATTGTGGTGGCAATCATCATTCTATTAAAGGTGTTATAAAATATGGCTTCTTTTTTTTAGAAAGTTTGCCGTTTTTTCCTGTCGATAAAATAACTATTATAGAATGTACTCAATGCCATCAATTAATAGATAATGCACGATTACCTGCAGAACAGTTAATAGGCATCAATAAAGGTGTCTTTAAGTTTTACCATTATATTAGTAAATTTTCTGGCATATTCTTATTGTTAGCCTTATTAGCTTACTTCTATTTCTCAAATATTCAGCAAGCTAACAAATCACAACAGTACATTGTAGCCCCTAAAGTTAATGATTTTTATTTTATTGATTACAGAGAAATGGCTGACGATTTACGCCCAAATCAAAAATACTTAATTGCCAAAGTAGTTGATATCACGGGAGATATTGTTTCAATTGTTTATGGTAGTGTTTTTTATAACTATCAGAGTTCTTTGGAAAGCAGTATTCGAAAAAGCAGGGCGGTAACAAACAATTATTTTGCACGAAAAAGAATAGAGTTTAGCCATAAACAAATTCAAGCATTATATTCATCAGGAGCGATATTAAGAGCAATGCGACCAATCGGTAATAAGCTTTTTGATGCTTTTGTTATCAGGCCGGTTAGAATTGGTACGGGTAATACATATTACCCAGGGTCTATAGAAAACACGTCGGGACTCGCCTTTCTCGCGGCCACGTATCAAGATAATTATGAGCAGCAAGCTTTTGATAAATTTAAACTATCTGCCGAATATGGTTTTGCCAAAGGGCAAATTAATGTAGCCGAGCTTTATTTATCGGGGCGTTATGGTGAAGACGGTGTTGAAAAAGCCTTATATTGGCTTCAACAAGCCGCTTTACAAAGTAACAAACAGGCAATAGATAAATACCTTATTATTTGTAATAACAATGTATCTTGTGATGTAAATCGTTTTTACCAAGCACTAACCGAAGGAGGCGTAAATTATCGTTTTAAACGCTGATTTTACCCGTTATCGTTTATTTCTTTTTAGCCACAAATAACAGCCAGAAATTATAAAAAAGCTCGGTAATAAACTGAATAATAACCATAAAATTTTTATTGGCCAGCCTATAAACTCACCAATGTGAAACTTATATTTAAAGTTCCATACTTGAGTTGCTGTTGATGCTTTTGTAGCATCGAAACTCTTAAGTAGCTTCCCTGTGGTGACATCTGCCCAACTCCAACTATTGGCATGACTTTCTTCGGGCATTGTAATACGTAAGGCTAAAGGTTCGCCTTGTTTTTGCGGCATATAAATACGAAAAACTTTCCCTGTTGGTAAGGCCATTTGCGCAGCAGAATAGGCTTGATTTAATTGACTACTACTTTTTACCAACGAGGAAGGATGAAAGTTTTTAGCTTGGTACTTAACCGTTTCAACGTCGCCAAATGTTAACCATTCGATAATGTTTTTAGTCGGGATTTTCCAATGAAATGTCATACCAGAAAAGGCAATCAATAGTAGGGGAATACAGCCAAAAACGCCTAAGACAGTATGCAATTGATGTATTAAGATCCTATTTTTTGCCTGCCACTTAACTTTTAATCGTTTTAATCTATGTTTGGGTTTTGCCCAAAGATATAGACCAAAAAATAATTCTGCAATAAGTATCAGGCTAGCAATAGACATTAATACTTTAAACGGTTTTTTATCTTGTTCATCGCTATACAATAACCAACGGTGCCACGCCATGATTACGCCATAAAAAGTATCGTAATAGTTATAGCGGAGTAGCGTATTACCGGTATATTGATTAATACTGAGGTAAGTATTATTTTGTAGACGTATTTGCCACGCAATATCATCGACGCTTGATTGTTCAATAAACTGAATCTTGTGACTGTGTGTTGTTTCAATTTTTTCTTTGAGTGCTGATAAAGACAGTAGTTGACGAGAACTCGTAGTTTGTTGCTCAATCAACCAATATTGTGGATTGACTATCCTTTGAATATCTTTCGCATAGAGAAGCAAAGCACCAGAAACACTTAAACTGATCAAGAATAGGCCACTTAATAATGCCAATAATAAATGACAGCGACGAAACCAAGTTTTTGACAAAATGCTAAACCCTCATTAATGGCATTGAAAGAAAAAGTAGTAAGCAATTTTTAGAAAGATTGTTTACTACTTTCATACCCGTTTCACTTGAAGATACAATTTCAGAGTTAAGCTAGGATGTCAGAGCAAGGCGCGATACATAGATAATGGTTATTCCCTTATCAAGTACTGCAACGCAGAACTGATTTTCTAGCTTAACTCCCTACGGGCAAGTCGATAAATAGTCATCTTCTGCGTTATTCATTGCGACAATAGAATAACTATTCTCTTCAATCTATACCTTCTAGCTAACCCTTTTTCTATTTGCTGAAACCTGCATCTTCAAGTGGCACAGGTATAGATAGTCAGGGCTAGAAGTTATAGTTGATACCGAGATTAACGGTGGTACCTAATCCCTTTATGTTATAACCGGAATAGGTATAGGCTTGTGCTTTGGCGGAGTAATAATCTTGATTAAATAAATTTTCAACACCGATAAAAGCTGACCATTGCTCTGCCAATGTGTAACTACCACTGATATTCACAATTTGATAATGACTAATTGGACCTTTATCACCAACATAAAGACCATCAACCGCATCGAATTTTTTTCTATCGCCAACATAGAGATATGTTAATGACAGATTGGTATTATCAAGAGGTTGCCAATTAATATTTATTGTACCTTTTGGTGCACTAATTTGTTTGGCCCCTAAATAAACATCATTTTTGGTATCTTTGCCTTCAAGCCAAGTATAGGTTGCAACAATGTCTAACGAAGAGCTGAAGTCATAAGCGACTAAGCCTTCATAACCGTAAATTTCTTGAGGTGCTCGTACCGGCATATAAACGCCAGTTAACTGATCAAATTCATTGGTTGTGCCTAATTCGGAAGTACTGCGATAAGCTGAAAATTCAAAGCGAATATCTTCAAAAGTAGAAGTAAAACCTACTTCATAATTATCTATAATTGATGCTTCCGTTTGAATGAGGGCGATATCGGTAACCGTTGCCGTGCGCAATAAACGGCCAATATCTGAAATATCAGCACCTTGTGAATAACTCGCATACGGTTGAAATTTATCAGAGTAATTGTATCTAATACCAAAATTATAAGTTGTTGCTCGATAATTTAAGGTATCGCCAATGACGTTAAGGGCAACGGAACATTGGTCGGGTTTTTTACACAGCTTTAATGTTTGATAATCATTGACTTTAAGGTCTATACCTTCAGATCGTACACCCGCTTTGATGATAAAATCGTCATTATATATCCATTTTGTTTGTAAAAAACCGGCTAAGTTTTGCATGTCCATTTCAGGTACCCAAACTCTGCCATCAACCAAAGGTTGTGCGGTAACATCTTTTTGCGCGTCAATACCATAGATAAAAGTTGCTTCTAAATCATCAAAATCTATTGCGCTATTGAGGGTAATACGTAGGCCCGTTTTGTCTGACTTTATTAATGATTGTCCACCGTCATAACCTTCACTTTGATTGGCTAATGTTGGCGAATAAAAGAAAATATTTTCAATTTCTTGTGTATATGCATCAACAACTAATTGTGTATTGTCAAAGAATGCTTCATCGGTATATTTAAGCATCGCATTGTGGTTATTTGGGCCTTGTGACTCACCAGGCGTAGTGGTATCGTCAGCTGTTTTTACAGCATAGGTTTTAATACCTGAATTAACACTACCCACTACATCTATCAGATCACTTTCTTGTTTAGATTTATAGCGATTATAAGTAAACTGTAATGATTTTTCTTGGTCAAATTGGTAATTAAACTTGCTGAAATAATTTTGCATTTTTGCATCTGATAAACCATATTTCAGACCTAAAACATCACCTTCTGCGTCTCGTTGTACACCATTTTTTTCATAACTGGCATTTAATACATAACTAAAGTCGCCGAACTTACCGTTAATACCAGCATCTACACGTTCACCAAAAGAATCTTTAAATTTAACCGCACTAAAGCGAGAGGATAAACTGATATGGCCACTTATTTTCTCATCACTACTCGCTTTTTTTGTAATGTAGTTAATGATGCCACCAGCAGCGCCATTACCATATATCGATGTTGCTCCTTTAATAACTTCAATGCGATCTATTGTGCTAGCATCCAACGTTCTAATACCTAAGGCTCCGTTACGTAGAGGTGTAGATTGCGGTACACCATCAATCATCACTAAAGGTGAGCGACCACGTAGTGTTTGACCTGAATTACTTGATGTACCTGTACTTGCCGCTAATCCTGGCACTAAAGTAGCTAATAACGTTTGCAGTTCAGACGATACTTTAAGTTGTGCTTCAATTTGCTGGCGATTAATAATAGTAATTGATGTAGGTACTTCGTCAATACTCTCTATGATACGGCTACCCGTTATCACCATACGTTCGATATCTTCAGTGGGATTATCTAAATTATTATTACTTTGCGCATGAAAAGATGTAGCCATGATGAGCGCGAGCACACTCAGTTGAGTTTTAAACATTATTAAGTCCAGCAAATAAAAAAAAGAATGTTAATGGTAATGATTGTCATTTGCAACAAGTGTTTTGTAATTTATCTAATAAATTTATGTGCTTAGTCAAAGAAAGGTTTAATTATCATTAATAGACGATGTAAATTAAGCTGATTAACTCAAAGAAGTAGGTCTATATATGCTCTACTTCTCTCTTTTATTGTGCTCTTATGTTTGAGTAGGGTAATGCAATGATTAGCTACCTAGAACAATTATTTATTATTTCATTTGCTAGCATTCTCTATTTTTATTTTGTTTGGGTATAATGGTCAGTACATAACATGTTATCACTATCGAACCCCTATGAGTTTTACTTCATTAGCACTTGACCCAACACTAATCAAAGCAATAGAGCAGTCAGGTTATCAAGAACCAACGCCCATTCAGTGCGAAGCCATTCCTGCTATCCTAGCAAAGCAAGATATTATGGCAGGTGCACAAACAGGCACAGGTAAAACCGCCGCTTTTGCATTGCCGATACTACATAAATTAATTTCAAATACGGATAAACAGTCAGTACGAGCTCTGATATTAACGCCGACGCGTGAACTTGCCCAACAAGTGTTTAAAAGTATTGAAATTTACGGGCAATATTCAGAAGTAAAAGTGGCATTGGCTTATGGTGGTGTCAGTATAAACCCGCAAATAGAGGCATTAAAATCAGGGGCTAATATATTGGTGGCAACACCGGGACGATTACTCGATCATCTAATAAATGGCTCACTTTCTTTAGAAAATCTTGAATATTTAGTTTTTGATGAAGCAGACCGTATGTTGGATATGGGCTTTAAAGATGAAATTAATAACATTCTTAAACGTATACCTACGAAACCACAAACCTTATTGTTTTCTGCGACGTTTGACGAAGCTATTTTTAAGCTAAGTAAAACGTTACTAAATGACCCTAAACTTATTGAAGTTAGTGAACGTAATACAGCGGCAGCGCAAGTAGAGCAGATCGTATATACCGTAGACGCTGACCGTAAACGAGAGTTAACCTCTTTTTTAATTGGTTCTAAAAATTGGCGACAGGTATTGATTTTTACTCGTACCAAACAAGGAGCCGATGCGTTAGCGAAAGAAATGTGTAAAGACGGCTTAAAGACCCAATCTATTCATGGTGATAAATCCCAAGGTGCACGCGATAAGGCATTAAGTGAATTTAAAGAAGGCAAAGTACGAGCATTAGTGGCAACGGATGTTGCTGCTCGTGGCATTGATATTATCGATTTACATTATGTTATTAACTACGAACTGCCTTACATCGCAGAAGATTATATTCATCGAATTGGCCGAACAGGTCGTGCAGGCAAGGAAGGTTTAGCTATTTCTCTAATGAGTCCTGACGAAGAATGGTTATTAACGGCCGTTGAAGAAGTCTTAGATAAACGATTATTGCAACAATGGTTGCCTGGTTACGAACCCGATTTAACTAAAAAAGCTAAGCCTGCTAAAAGAAGTAACAGTGGTAATAATAAAAAACGTGCGCGACAACAAGCTTTAGGGGAAAGTAGAAATAAATCGAAAAACTCAAATCAGCGCAGAAGACGCTAAGCTTTGGTTAAACTGTATTTTTCTTGTGAAAACTTGTTTTAAAATTTCTAAATGAAAATCAAATAAAGTAGATAAATACAATGCTTTAACTGAACCTTGTACTAGAAATTGTACTAGAAATTGTATTAGGGTTGATACATTGCTTAGGCATATTAACTAACAGGTTTTCAAAGCTAGTTTGAATGATACTAGTTGATAAGTAATAACATATCTCTTTACGAAAACTTGTTATGTCTAATTCAGGGTACTCTATTGCTAAGGTAGGGATAAGTTGTTCTTTTTCTAGATAAAGAATATAGGCTAAGGGTAAATATTTAGGGTTAAACCCACATTTAAAAATTGTTTCTCTGATTTGATGGGCAGAATATTTCTCACTTGCGCCATATCGTTTATTCAAGGTGGGTAGCAATTTGTTTGCATACCGTTTAATGGCAAATTTTTTCAACATTATATTTTCCTTAATATATTTTTGTTAAATGTATGCTTAAAAATAAATCTGATGTAAGCGCAAGAATAAAAGTATTACAGAATAACATTTTTATGAATTAAAGCTTATTACGGCCTATTACAACGGATTGTGTATCAATTTGGCATTCTCTATTAATTAAAAATGGATAATAGCCCAAGGTCGTATTTACCAACAAAAAAATTGAATCGCAAGTTTATGCCATATTGTTTAGTGTTGAAATATTTACAATAACAAACAGTAAAATCGAGGTGAATTAATTGTTCTTTAATTAAAAACGCCATAAATAGCTCATTTTAATAATCGTGTCTTGCTGTTGTATTTTAAATCCAGAGTGGCGTAATTGATTTTTGTGATCAAGCTCGTTGCGATCAATATAATTTTGGTTGATTACCAAATTAAAGGCGTTTAATGGCGATTGTTGCCAAACTAGACGAGAGAATATACTAAGCTCATTTGATACATTGTTATATTGAAACCAATTATTCCAAAATAAGTCAGGAGAAAAGGCGATGTCTAGTTTGAAAGATGCAGACTTGATGGTGAATGAGTTCTCAGGGAAAGCTATTCGTCTTGCTGATATATTCGCTGACATTTTTATAAAGCGGTTGATATTGGTGCTTACATCAAAAGCCTTATAATCCACATCACCATGGAAATAGCTACCTTTTAACCACTGCAAGCCATACGAAACTAACTTTGATCTATCGGAGGACGTTGAAAATTGCCATTGGCTATTTTGATATTTCCCGCTCGGAACTGTGAGTTTTCCAACCAATAAAAATGAATTAATAATATGTTCAAAATCATTTTTGTATGACAATTTTAAATAATTTTGGGCCATAGTCGTGATCTCAACAAGGTCAAAAGATAAGTACTTTGAACTGATTGAGCCGTTGATTTCTTTAACTACATCAAAGTTAATCGTATGGTAGGAGCTTGATACTACTCGGCCTTTAAAAGGACTATCAATACTTAACCAACCGTCAATTTGTTCAATATTGGTTCTGTTGATAAACCCGAGTCTAGGATCAAATGATCTACCAATATAAGAATAAGCAAGTTTGGCATTCAACAGCTCATTGGGAAAATATAAACCCACACTATAAGCATCACCCTTGATATTTTTATTTTCTCTCTCATTAATCGTTGTTTGAGCCCATGTTTTTAGTTCAAATACTTGACCATCAAAAAAAGACTTATTTCTATACTGCCCATCGATACCCAATAACCAGCTATTATTTTCCGAGTTTGGATCACCATAAGTTGAAATAAAACCTGCTGAAAATTCGTTATTTAACTGAGTGTTTAACCGAGAAACGGCGAGGGTATTCGTTTTTGACGAAGAAGCGTATAAATCTTGATTAATGGCTAAAAAAGCAAAGCGAGTATTATCTAGTTGCCCCGTTATTTTTGAACCTAAGTTGATACTAAGAGGAGAGCCTGACGTAGATAACCCCATTTTTCGTGAGAAGAAAGGTTTGGCATTTGCGCTAATATCACCAAATTCAAATATATCAGCGCCTTGCAAGAAAAAATCTCTTTTTTCTGGAGTGAATAATGAAAAGCGCGTTAGATTAATTTGTTGTTGGTCTATCTCTGTTGCTGAAAAATCTGTATTAAAAGTGAGTGACGTTGTCATAGCAGGTGTTGGTTTGAAAGTAATATCTAAAGATGGTTCAGTAGATGTTTTATTTGCTTCATTTAAATATTTTTGCTGAAATATGCTCGCTGAAAGCTTTAGATCTAGACCTATCCCTTGAGATATTCCACTCATGTTATTTATCTTTCCTGCATGTTCTGGAGCCCACGGCGTCGGCGTTTTTCCATGTGAAGACCAGTAATATGTTTGTTCTGGTTGTTTCACTTGCCTAACAAAATTAATACCCCACTCAGCATTGCTTTGGTTAAATGAAAGAGACTTGAAAGGTATGGCTATTTCTATAGACCAGTATTCATTATGAATACTGGTTTTTGCATGCCAAATACCATCCCAGTCACCCATATATTTACGATTATTTGCTATTAAACCTTCCTCTTTAAAGCCGTTAGCGTTTATGGAGAAATAATAACCATTGGTTTTATCATTGAAAGGGTCGAGAATTACACCAAAAAAATCGTCTTCGCGGATATTTTGTCCCCTAGACATGGCGTTCCTACTGATGTTTTTTATATCGTCATCGTATAAGTTAGCCATGATATATAAATTGTTTTTATCACGGCTGACCTTTATTTGGTTTCTAAAATGGGCTTCTTGGTATTCAGCCGGAAATATTTGATGCATTTCGCCAATAAGCTCTACTTGCGACCAAACATTATCTGCAGTTACTCCATCAATCTTTGGAGATTTTTTTAATTCTAGTGTTAATAATGAGATTCTAGATTTTTTATCTAATGTAAAGGCAGGGAAGTTATCGGAACTAGCTAACGACGGGTTAATCATAAATAGAAAAATGAATAACAATGCTAATTTTGGAGCAAGATAATCACTCCATCGAAGATGGTAAGGATAAAACATAATTTACTCTTGAGAGGTATATTTTAATTTTGGCTGTTTGACTTACTTTGATCGTTTGTATGCTGGATGAGCAATCGTTCAATTTGATGCTTTAATGGTCTTAAAATAAGCTCGGCTAACATACATGAATATAAATACGTTAATAAAGCTACACCTAACCCCATAGTGAAAGGGTATTTTGCAAGAGGTTGATATTGATAGTTAAATGATTCCGGGGTCATAAACACGGCAATAATGCCAACGAGTGTAGAAATCGCTCCTGCAGTATGACAATAAAGGATGATTTTATTTAAATGAGGTAAATATCTTTGCAAACTTAACTCATTTTTTGGTGAAAATAGAACCCAACGAAGTAGTGAAAAAGTGGCAGTTGCATTCTGTAGGCCCAATGATATAAATGACATAGCTATAGTGAGTACCAACACTAAAAGTAGGCTGTAAGGTTCAAAATATGAAACACCAGTGAGTACAAATTGATAAGCCATAAGGCCAATACATAGTAAAACGCCAGTAGCCCCGCCCCAATTTATACCACCATCACCAACAGTTATCTGATCATCTTCTAAAAGATCACTTGGTGGAATATTTAAAGCCGTCGCAATGGCTAACTGGGATTCAAGAGACGCGTTAGCATTATTTTCTATTCTTTGAATGGTCCTTAAACTCAAACCACTTATTTCAGCCAAACGTTCCTGTGACCAACCATTATATTGGCGTAGTTTTTTTAACTTTTCTGATGAGACACTCATATAAACTCCAAAGTTCAATACACATCGTAAGCCTAGGTTAGTAAGGGTGTCAGCACAACGTCAGCATAGCGACACCGGTGTGACACAGGTAAAATAAAAGAGAGAACAACGATTAAATGAACCTTATTGTTCTCATTTTTTAACATTCAGTTCCGATTTCGGCTAGTTTGCATTATTCAACCCGCTATAATTATTACATCATTTTTATATAGCTCTGCTGTAAGTTGGTTTGTTTGTGTTAGATGTAAAGGTTTGTCAAAAGGCACGAATGTCAAGAGACCCTCGTTTTGACGGTAAATTTTTTACTGCAGTTAAAACGACAGGTATATATTGCCGTACTATTTGTCCTGTATATCCTCCTAAGGAAGAAAATGTTGCTTATTTCGCATCTGCAATTGAATGTGCTAGTGCAGGGTATAGACCATGTTTACGCTGTCGACCTGATAGTGCACCTAATTCACCTGCATGGAAAGGAGTTAATACTACCTTAGACCGTGCTATGCGTTTGATTGATGAAGGTAGCTTGCAGCAAGGTTCGTTACCGCAATTAGCTTCTCGATTAGGTATCAGCGATCGCTATTTACGTCAGCTGTTTAATAAATACCTTGGTATGTCGCCCAAAGCGTATGCACTCTACCAACAATGCTTATTTGCGAAGCAATTATTACATCAAACAAAATTACCTATCACACAAGTGGCACTGGCGAGTGGTTTTGATAGCGTTCGTCGATTTAATGATTGTTTTAAATCACAGTTACAGTTAACACCGTCAAAGATGCGGAAATCTTCCGTATCAACACTTAATGGTATTAAACTCAAATTATACTATAGACCCCCCTTTGACTGGTCTTTTATGCAAAATACCTTAGCAACTCGCGCAATTAACAATCTTGAGTGGTGTGATCAGCATAGCTACGGGCGAACATTCAATTGGTTTGGTTGTATTGGTAATTTTACCGCTGTTCATATTGCCGACAAAAACATGTTTGAGGTGGTTATTGAGTTAGCAGATATAAGTTGCTTAAAAGCTATCGTGAATAACATTCGAAGAGTATTAGATTTAGACGTTGACCTGCAAGCTGTAGAAAAGGATTTACGCCACTGTTTGACGTCTGATTTCCCACTACGAACAGGGATTCGGCTACCGGGCATCTGGAATATGTTTGAAGCTGGGATTCGCGCAATATTGGGTCAGCAAATTTCAGTTATTGCAGCACGTAATTTAGTGTCAATTTTAGTTGCTGAACTTGGCGAGAAAGATCAAGATAGACGTATATTTCCGTCGGCTAGCGCTATTGCAACCAGTGATCTTGAATTCTTAAAAATTCCTGGTTCGCGTAAACAAACACTGCGTAATCTTGCGCAGCATTACGTTTCACATGAAAGCCCAAATGATGTACAGCAATGGTTAAAATTGAAAGGCATAGGACCATGGACTGTGGATTATGCACAAATGCGTGGCTTAAGTGACCCTGATATTTTTCTGGGTGGAGACTTAGGTGTTAAAAAGGCGTTAGGTAACGTTAGCGAAAATTTTGAAGAAAAACAGGCTTCGCCATGGCGTAGTTATTTAACTTTTCAATTATGGAGTCAAC
>Ga0209396_1001542_pt1 | contig 25475 bp, 18 predicted proteins | sample GOMGulsemesocosm_6_FD_184638 | JGI IMG/M metagenome (GOLD analysis project Ga0209396, IMG submission 184638) | Methane-oxidizing microbial communities from mesocosms in the Gulf of Mexico - GOM8C Gulf of Mexico (SPAdes) (version 2) | ecosystem: Environmental > Aquatic > Marine > Cold seeps... | reverse complement strand
ATTTAGATGAAACACCGAATAAAGAAATTTATTTTGAAACTGTACGTTATTTAAATACCACCGAAGACACCTTACTTGGAAAGGGAGTTGGCTTAGAGGTGGGAAATACAATCTATTTTGATATGCCAGAGCATAATTTTTCTTATACGAATACAGATGATGATGGACGAAATAAGATACATAAGTTAATTGAATCTGGTCATATCGATTGTTTGCATTCATTTGGTGATTTTGTTAGCTGCCGAAGGCGTATTGAGCAGTGCTGGTCAGAGATACAAAAAGTTAATAGAAAAATTGAGGTATGGATAGATCACGCGCAGGCGCCAACGAATTTAGATAACGATATTATGCAAGGTTGTGGGGCAATCAAAGGGGCTGAGGCATACCATACAGATCTTACTGTACAAACAGGCGCACTCCTCTTTATTTGGAAGGGGAGGGTGACTAGTATTGTCGCGCAAAATGCAAAACGATACTACGCAGGTCTTTTTAATAAGAACGAAATAATGCAATCGGGTAAAACCATCCTATTAGAATTTATCAAAGGCTGGTTAGCTCGTTTTGGTAGTAAAAAATATGCGATGCATAAAGCTAATAAGGTGCTAAGGAAGACGCAGTTAGTTGATGGTACACCGATTATAGAGTTTATGCGTTGTAACCCTTCTTGGGCTGGTGTTTCTGTGTTTGATTCTGCACGAGGTATTGATCAAGTATTAACCAAAGAAGTGCTAGACACGTTAGTGAAAAATGAAGGCTGCAGTATATTTTATAGTCATCTTGGTAAAGTGTCTTCTGAGCAATATCCTTTTTCTAAAAAAACTAAACGAGCTTTTGAATTATTAGAAGATTATCAGAATAATAACAAAATATTGGTAACGACAACACGACGTTTATTAGGATACAGCCGCTCGATAGATGAATTAACATTTACGGTGAAATTAGATGGAGATGAAATTCATATTCTCCTTTCTACAGCATATTGTGGAGAAGATCTTAATGGTTTGACTTGGTATGTCGAGAACCCTCAACGAGTAAAACTATACATTAATGATAGAATTTTTGAGGGATTACAAATAAATCCGCCTGACGTTCGAAATCAGAAAAGTGTGTCTATACCTTGGACATCATTAACATTCCCTTTTATTAATGAATCATTATTATGAGCCAGAATTTAAGTTTATATATAGTTACTTTGTTGAAAATTTTTTACCGCTGGTTTTTAAGATTAGCTTTAGTTATTTATCGCTGCTTGATGCTATTGGCTAAAATATTACCTAATCGGAAATGCAGCCAAAAAAATGGATTAAACATTTTGGTAACAGGAACATTTTATTCAAATCATTGGCTAAGTACACATTTGAAACCAATGGCAAATGCTAAAAGTTGCCAACGTTTGGTTATGGTATCTGCGACAGCTGTACCTGAAATGAATAAAGTGTCAGGTGTGTACGCACCTAAATGGTTACAAAGAGTCGTAGGACAGGTTGGTGCTAGGTTACTGTATTTTTGTTGGTTAGCAATAGCACAACGACCTGATGTGCTAGTCGGTTTTCATTTGTTATTGAATGGTCTATTTGTTGCTCTTTTAGCAAAACTGATAGGAGCTAAATCTGTCTATATCTGTGGCGGAGGCCCAAGGGAAGTTGTTGGTGGTGGTATTAGAACAGAAAATAGAATATTTAGTCGTCTAGATAAAGCTGATTATTTTATTGAAGCACAGCTACTAAAATCGGTTAATGAAATGGATTTAGTTGTATCTATGGGGACAAGTGCAATTGAGTATTTTAAGAGTCAAGGCGTTAATACTAAATTTGAAATTGTACCTGGTGGTTTTGATGAACAAATTTTCAGTCCAAAGGTGGAACAAGATAAAGAGTATGATCTTATTCTTATTGGTCGTCTTTCGGAAGTAAAACGTGTAGACCGATTTTTGCATGCGATACAACTAGCTAAAAAAACATTACCAAATTTAAATGCTGTTGTTGTGGGTGATGGGCCAGATAGGAAAAAATTAGAAGAGCTCGCTATATACTTGGGTGTTGCTGATGATGTTAAATTTGTTGGCTGGCAGAATGATGTCCATTTCTGGTTACAAAAATCAAGATGTTTTGTATTAACCTCTGATTCAGAAGGACTTTCGCAAGCATTAATTCAAGCGATGATGACAGGAGTGCCAGCAATTACTTCTGATGTAGGTGATTTAGGGGATTTAGTTAAGGATGGGCAGAATGGATATTTAATTAAAAATTTATCTTCGACTTCCTTCGCTAGCGCATTTGTTTCAATATTGACATCAAAAAATAAACTAGTCGAATTCTCAATTAATGCACATAAAAACACAAATAAATTTTCGATTATATCTGTGGAACGTCAATGGAATAATATAAATATCTCATCTCTTATGACTAATAGAGCGGTTGCCAAATGATTCGAGTCACTCTTTTATCTTTACTTATTCTATTCTTATGTGTTTATTCATGGAAGGATTGGTTTAAAGGCACTTGTTGGTTAGTCTTATTTATAGCAATTATTCAACATCCAGATATGCCTAAAAGTATATTTGGTATTCCAGGGTTTAATTTGTGGAATTTACTTTTTATTAATGTGATGTTTTCGTGGTTATCAGATAGAAGAAAAAATAATTTAAATTGGGACATGCCTCTAAATCTAAATGTATTGTTTTTCATTTATATGATTGTAATATTAATATCTGTTTTAAGACTATTGTCAGATCAAAGTGGTTCAATAGCTTTAGGTGAATATTTACCTCAGTATGGAGAATTAACTTTTGTTGTTATTTTTAGCGAGTATATTATTAATTGTTTTAAATGGAGTCTATTAGCATTCATTATTTTTGATGGGGCAAGAACAGAATATAGAATAAAGCTACTCTTATGGGTGGTGGTCGCTGTATATATATTACTCTCTTTACAAGTTATTAAGTCAATGGGTTTTGGATCTCTTACGATCAGCGGAGATGAATTGCAGAGTAAAGCTTTTAAAGTATTATCATCAAATGTTGGTTTTCATCGAGTTAACTTATCGATGATTCTTAGTGGGGCATTTTGGCTTGTTTTTTGTATGAAAGAGTATGTGTCTATAAAGAAAGTGTATTTTATTATTCTACCTATATGCTCGTTAATTTTTGTTGCTCAAGCTTTAACTGGCGGACGAATGGGGTATGTAACATGGGCTATCTTAGGTATTTTACTTTGCTCTTTAAAGTGGAGGAAATATTTTCTATTAGCTCCTTTTATTTTAATCGGTATAGGTGCTATAGCTCCTTCAGCTATAGAACGAGTAACTATGGGCTTTAATGATAAAAATGAAGCCATGGATGTTGGCCGTCCTGATTTTGGCAATAAAGAGTTAGATGTTCATGAAATGACTTCAGGTCGTATTTTAGCTTGGCCTATGGTTATCGATGCAATATATGAACGACCTTTAGTTGGTTATGGGCGACTTGCGATGATAAATCAGGCTGGTATATCATTGAAAATGATACCAATTTATGGTATTGGTGATACATTTCCGCATCCGCATAATGCTTATTTAGAACTGCTTTTAGAAACTGGGTTAATTGGTGCAATTCCAATATTTTATTTGTATTATCTATTTGTAAAATATTCACTCTCTCTATTTAAGGATAACAGAAAAAGTCTGTATGTCGTTGTCGGAGGAGCAAGCCTCTCTATTCTTTTATCCTTACTTGTTGCAGCTTTTGGAAGTCAATCTTTTTATCCAAGAGAAGGGTCTGTACTCATGTTATCTATATTGGGGATCATGTTAAGAGTTTATGTTGACCGAGATTATTCAGATAAAAGATCAATAAAAAAGGGCAAGAATGAAAATTATAAAAAATAACATTTTCTTAATTATCATTGTCATTTTGTTAACGTTGAACGTTGTTACGTTATATGGAAGCATAATTTTATATGAAAGATTAATGAAGGCTCAGTTAGATCCAACTGGGACTTGGTTTGATATATACAAAAAAAATGTTGGTTCACCAAATTGTTTATTTATTGGAGATTCTAGAGTCTCACAATGGAAAGTTCCCCCTTCATTCTGTAAATCGTTTATGTATGGATTTAGTGGTTTTACTTCAAGTCAAATATTTCTTGCTCTGCCAATGTTGGAAGTACCTGATTCTGTTGACACTGTTTTTTTACAACTCGGTATTAATGATTTGAAGACGATTGGTTTGTATGAAGACAAAGAATATGATATTCGTTCTAATTTAATGAAGAATTTAGATGGGATCGCACGTTTTTTTGTAAAAAAAAATATCAAAGTATATATTACAACCATAATACCCGCTGGGAAAATATCTTATCCAAGAAAATTAATTTGGACTACGTTAGTGGATGAATCTGTTGATGAAATAAATAGATACTTACTTAGATTGAATGTAAAAGGTATCGAGGTAATAGATGCGGCAATCGAATTTAATCAACGGTATGAATTGTATAAAGACGAGTTACATTTAAATAGTAAAGGTTATGAAAAATTAAATGAAGTTATTATTAAGTCATTTAATAATAAATAAAAGGAATTGAGGATGTTGTTCAACAGCTTTGAGTTTTTTTTGTTCTTACCCATTGTTTTAATGTTGTACTGGTCATTAAAAAGAGACTTTAAAAAACAAAATATAATCTTATTAGCAGCGAGTTATTTTTTTTATGGCTGGTGGGATATAAGGTTTCTTTTCTTGATCGCGACAACAACTGTTGTCGATTATAATGCGGCACTCATCATACAGTACGGTATGACAACATTTAAGCAACGTGTACTATCAATTATTTTTCTAGTTGTTAGTGCGATTCTTTTTGGTTTAATTAATTGGAAAAATGAGGTTGCTTGGGGTATTGTCCAGAATGGAATTTTGGTTTTTACCTTTTTACTATCTGTATTAATATACTTATTACCTTTAATCGTAGATTGGTTTAAAGTAATTTCAAAAGATAAAATAGCCCTTAGCTTAAGCATTATCTCAAACCTAACTATATTAGGATGTTTTAAATATTTCAATTTCTTTGTAGATTCTTTTTCTAATCTATCATTACTATTATTTGGTATCGAACCTTCTGTTATTACATTAACGATTATTTTACCTGTCGGGATCTCTTTTTATACTTTTCAAAGTATGAGCTATTCGATTGATGTTTATCGAGGACAGTTAAAGGCAAGTAAAAGTTTATTTGATTACGCTGCATATCTTTCTTTTTTTCCTCAACTTGTAGCTGGCCCAATCGAGCGAGGTAAAACGTTCCTTCCACAATTCCAAAGGATACGTAATATAGAAAATGGTGGTGTAAAACTGGGGCTTTGGTTAATTGCTTTTGGTTTATTTAAAAAAATAGTTATTGCTGATAATTTGTCTATCTTTGTTAATACCGTATTTTCCCCCTATGATAATGGAGAGTTAATAACAACACCTGAAAATGGTTTAATGGTGTTATTGGCCATTTATGCGTTTGCGTTTCAAATTTATGCCGATTTTTCTGGTTATGCAGATATCGCGCGAGGTACTGCTAAATTATTTGGTTTCCAATTAATGATTAATTTTCGTTTACCTTACATTGCAACTAACCCATCAGATTTTTGGCGTCGTTGGCATATAAGTTTGTCGTCATGGTTAAGGGATTATCTTTATATTCCGCTAGGAGGGAGTCGAGGAGGTACGTTTAAAACTTATCGCAACTTGTTTTTAACTATGCTACTAGGCGGTTTATGGCATGGTGCGAGTATTACTTTTGTTTTATGGGGCGCTTATCAGGGGACGATCTTGATTCTATATCGATTATTCGGTGTCGAGAGTGCTGGTGAACAATCTAAACCAGTAATGAAAGTTCTTCATGTAATTTGGATGTTCCACCTTGTCTGTTTAGGTTGGTTAATCTTTCGCGCTCAAAATGTACAAACAATATACTTATTTTTAGAGGCTATTTTCACTAATTTGTTCATTGACCAAGCTGTCATTGATGGCGTTTCAATTTTAACTTTTTATTTAATACCGTTATTAGTTTATCAGATATTACAAATTAAGTATAAAACGCTTTACCCTCAGAAGGTAATGGCCGCTATTCCTAATTTTCATATTTGGTTCTTTACTATCATGTCGATTCTTGCTTTGAGTAGTAAGTTATCATCCGAATTCATCTACTTTGCGTTTTAAATTAATATGATTAAATTATTGAAGCTGACGTTATTGATTGCATATATTGCTGTATTAGCAGAAGTATTTATTCGCTTCTTAAATCCTGTACCTATTTTGCCTCGTTATGTATCTGCGACTGATTATGGTATTCGCGGTAATACACAAAATGCAGATTATCAACATGTAACTGAGGAGTATAAAATCAATGTTAAAATTAATAGTAAAGGGGTTCGTTCAGATAAGGATATTAGATATGAAAAATCAGAAGGGGTAATCCGAGTTGTTACTTTAGGTGACTCATTTATGCTTGGGTATGGAGCTCAACTTTCAGAAACCTTTCTCTCTCAGATGTCAAATTCAATTGTAGATAAGCATAATGTTGAGATTGTTAATTTGGGGGTGTCCGGGCATGGGACTGCTGAAGAGTTGATAGTGTTAAGGGAAGAGGGGAAGAAGTATGATCCTGATATCGTTTTGCTCAGTTGGCATGGAACGGATTATGCAGATAATATCAGGTCTGGCTTATTTAATATCATGAATGGAAGTTTAATCCAGGTGAATGATAGTTATTTACCCGCTGTTAAATTAAGGGAGTATCTTTTTAGTTTTAAAATATATGAGTTTATTGCAAGTAACTCTCAGTTATATAGTTGGCTAAGAGAGTTAGTATCTGAAATGGTAAAGAATTCTTATGAAGAAATCAGTTCCTATTTTGAATTTCAACCAAAAATTAGTGAAGAAGATAATAGAAATAACTTTTCAACAGAAGACAAAAAAAATGAACTCGCAATACATTTACTTTTAGAAATAAAAAAAGAAGTTGATGATATTGGTGCCAAATTTATTGTTTTAGATATACCCCGTTTTTCTTCGAAAACTCACTTTCGGTCAACATTTCCTGACGATGTCCGGTTGGTTGATATTTTGGTCTATAATCCAATAACAGACTTTAATCATTATAATGAAAATATTTTATATTGGGAGAAGTCCGACGGACATTTCACACCAATAGGTAATCAAATAGTAGGTAAAGCTTTAGCTGATATTTTGGAAAAAAATAAATATCTGGATTGATTTTAGTTAGATATTTTATTATGAGGCAATATATGTTTTTTAAAATTGTAAAAATAAATATATTTTTCACGCTCTTCTTTCCATTATTCTTAAATGCAGCTGAACCCTATAAACTAACCGAAGCTGTCCCCCCAATTTCTGACTTTTGGGGCGGAATCGATCCAATTAATATTAGCGCTCCAATTCCTCCTAGTCGCTGGGCTAAGAATGAAATAAAAAATTACTATTATATTGATAACTCAGATGTGAATGCTACTGATACAAATAATGAATTTGGTTATCCAGCTAAACCTCGTAAAACTATACCAGAGCGAACTTATGATGAAGGGGCGTATATTGAAATTCATGGTGGGCCTTATACTGGAGGTAAGCAAATAGTTTTTCAGGCAAATGGAACCGCTGATAACCCTGTTTGGTTTCGGGGGCCCTCAATTGATGAGCCTGCTCTTATTAGAGGGGAAACGATAGTAAAGGGTAGTTATGTTTTTTTAGAAAATCTAAAATATGATACTAATAAAAAAACAATTGGATTCAGAGTATATGGAGATAGTCATTTACATCATGCTGTGATTCGTAATTCTACTTTTGTCGGGGAAGGTGATGCTGTTGGAGCAACGTCTGTTATTTCTATTTATGGGTCAACAAATAATAGATTTCATGACTTTTTAGTCTATGGAAATACGATTTCAAACTTTGGCGATTCAGAAAAATATGGTGAAGATGATTATGTAGGTGTTATGCCTCGTATTAATGTTGATCGTGTATGGATCGTTAATAACCATATTTATGATGTTGGTGGAGATTCGGTATTAGTCGGTATAGCATCCACAAATGATGTGAATAGAGTGAGTGGTATATATATTGCGGATAATGAGCTACATGGGAATGGTGAAAATGCTATTGATGTTAAAGAATCTGATAATGTAATAATTGCAAATAACCTTCTATATGATGTGAAAAGATCTGGGAGTTCAGCTGGTGAAGTAGTAGTTGTTCATGATAATCCAACTTATGTGACGATTGTTAATAATAGAATTCATAGTGGTGAAAATGGTGTTGTAGTTACTTCTGGGGAAAATATTTGGTTGATTGGTAATGTAATCTATAATATTCATCATGGAAACAGTGAAACTTGGGAGCCTGCAAGTCTTTACTCCTCTGGAGCTGCAATACATTTCAGAGGTACTGGGCGAGCTGGCATATTGGATAATACAATTTTGGACTATGATATTGGGCTTCAGTTGGCGAGTGGTAGATCGGGATATGATGTGAAAAATAATGTATTTGCTTTTCGAGCGGCTTTAGATGGCTACGAAATTAGTTCGGGTAGCAGTACAAATGATAAGAAAAGTTTTCTTGCGGCTAATTTATTTTATACAAAAGGTGTAGATGCTGCCTTTTTATGGAAAGGGGGGGATATTGGAGGTGATAAATTTTCTGATTGTCTCCAGTGTGTTTATAATATTGATCCTAAGCAAAATCTAAAGATTTTGTCTGCAGAAGAACTAAACTTGGTAATTCTTTTTAGCGATGGAAAGCTCCCTTCTGAATCTTTTTCTTCTACTTATTCATTAATTTCGGTTCCTGACTATTCTGTTGTGGCAAATTCAGGATCTGATGTCAGCACTATAATGAATGAACTAGAAGCAAAGTATGGGATTAGTTTAGGCCTGGATTTATTTGGTAACACAAGGCCGTTTTTAAGCCCTAGCACAACAGTATATGACATTGGAGCATTTGAAACAAAGAGTGTTTCAGGTGAAAGTGTCAAGACGCCTTCAAGTCCAACAATGGTTGAAGTCATTGTGTTAGGAGACGGTAAATAGGTTAAAGTACTTTATTACAATAAATTAGCTGCGTATTTTCCGCTAACCTTTTAGAAGAGAAAAAATGCTCTATTTGAGCCCTAGACTTTATCGCCATTAGTTCAAGTTTTTCTTTATCCTCATATAAAGTGATAATTCTATTACTTAGTTGTTCGGTGTTATTAAGATCAATAATGTAACCATTCAGGGTATCCGTTATTATTTTTTTATTATCTGAAACATTAGTTGCGATAACAGGAACCCCACAAGCCATTGATTCTAGTACAACATTAGGTGTACCTTCAAATAATGAGGGCAAAACAGTGAAATCACAGGCGGGATAAATTTGCTCAATATCATCTCGGTTACCTAGGTAGATAGTATCTTCCGAAAACCCCGAATCTTTTATCTGTTGTTTAACTGCTGCTGTATAGTGGTCTGAACCATGCAATCCATCATATAAAGTATCGCCAACGAGTAACAATTTAAAGCTAATCCCCTGCGCTTTCACTTGCTCTAAGGCTTCAATCAAAAAAGGGTGGTTTTTTTGTTGCTTGAAGCTTGCAAACATACCTATAAGTTTACAATCGGGGTCTATTCCTAATACTCTTCTCATCTTTAATTTGTCTTGTGGTTTAAAACGCTTGGTATCTACACCGTTATAAACTACGTGATATTTATGTGAAGGCTGTCCAGTTTGTGATGCATTGAATTTAGCGCCACTTTGAGAGTTTGCAATGATATCAGATACCAGGTGTTTGGTTAGCTTATATGCTTTTTTTTGAATCGGTTTTAGAGTGTAATTTGTATTACGCTCTGAACCAATAATTTTTATGTCTGTACAGGACAGTTTACCTGCTAACCTAGCTGCAATTTCAGCGTCAAATAAGTAACTATGAATGACATTGAACTTATATTGTCGAACTAGCTTCGCTAACTTAAACACTACGGAAAAATCAAACTTGGCTTTTTTATGAATTATATGTAGAGGAGTATCCTTATTCATCTGGTCTGCAAGTGGGACATATTCAGAAAGTGAGCAAACGTGTATCTCAAACCGTGTTTGATCAATATTGTTGACGAGTTCAATAACTTGGCGTTGGGCGCCACCAAATTCCATATTGCTAATCACTATTAATACTTTAGTTTTCATGAATTAATAACCCTTGCATGAATGATAATAGTGTTGGCTAGGAATTTATTAAGCACTAATTTGTTCGATAATTTTTTGTTTAGCCATTGGCACATCTTGATATTGGCTGTGGCTTCTTCTAACTTAGGGCTGAGCAACGCGTATGTGCAGTACTCAATATTTTCAATATAAAATTGCTGTTGTTGTAGAACATCGATAAATGCTTTTTGATGCCATTGTCGGTGAAATATTTTTTCGTTTTTTTGTTTATTTTTTTTACGAGAAATTAAGTTTTTTAGCGGTATAGTTATCATACTTTCTAATCTACGCAACTGTCTAAATATTGACTGCTTATTGGGTATAGAGATAATCAGACTTCCTTGTGGTGATAATACTCTAGATGCCTCCCGAATAGCTTGCTTGTATTCTGGTATGTATTCTAATACACCTAAAGACACTACAACCTGAAAGGTCCTATCTGAAAAAGGTAAGGCTATCGCATTGGCAACCTGCGCGTTGATATCGGGATAGGCAAGGTTTGCCTCTTTGACCATTTTATTCGAGATATCAATACCTTCTATTCTCCAGTTGCCTGATGTTTTAATAGCTGAAAAACTATCGCCAGATCCGCAGCCAATGTCTAGTAATCGTGGCGTTACTTGTATAAGGCTAATTCTTGCTAGCATATTCTGGCAATGGATTAAGCGATGCTGTAAATCTAAGTGGGAAATAGTGACTGCGTGGTTTTTATAATAGTTGGACCAAATATCACTTTGTTGATTAAAGTGATTCTTAACTTTATATGATGAAATATTTTGAAATACATTCTCAAATTTTTTCATCACATGTTCTTGATCATGATTTTCTAAATAATACTTCTGGCTGTTAAATGATGCCAATTGCCACTTTTCTTTGTCCTGCATTATTTTTTTTATGTGTTCAGGGAAGTTATCTTTTTCTGTCACATGAAAACCTAATTGCTTATCTTTTATGATGTTATCAGGATCAATTGTTGTAATCACTGGGACGCCATAACTCCATGCTTCTAAATAAGTATTAGGAAACCCCTCATAAATAGATGTGCAGCACAATATTGTTGCATTTTGATATATATCTGGCATGTCGAGGCGACTTATTTTTCCCTTATAATTGATGTTGTTTGCTTTTGTTAATCGAGGTAAAATTTCATTAATATAATCAGATTTATCATCTATTGGTCCAATAACCTCAAATAGAATATCAGGCATTTTATTTGCAATATCAATTAACCATTCTATTCTTTTTACTTTGTGTAAACGACCAACCCAAATGACCTTTTTATTATTAAACAAGTTATTACGATTAAAAGAAGGCGTTTGACGAGGGGGGGTGCCTGGCATATTGATAACCTCAGCGCTAATGCCATAATTATTCTGAAGAAGAACCTGCTGAGCTTTAGTTTGTGTAATGACTAGGCTGGCATGTGTTAAGCCATATTTAAATAAATACTCTTCACGTTTAGATTTTAAATTTGGTAACTTAATATCGCAATCAGCGTCACTCGCGACCGTATATATAAATGGTTTATTATTTTGCTTACACCAAAGCGCAACTTGCCCTGTAACATATTCGGCGCAGTTATGATAATAAACCTCTGCATCGGCTTTTTTTAATGCGGTAATAAGCGAGCTCCAGCGAGGAATAAAAAAACGTAATATAGGCAGTCCGTCACTGACTTTGCAAAGCTTAATTATCTTAATGTCATTGATATATTCGACCGGTTCTTCTCCGCCTTCATTCCATGTGATGATTGATACTTGATGTCCACGTGCCATTAACCATTCCGTTAATAAGGCTGTTTGACGTTCAACGCCACCGATGTGACCAGATTCCTCACCAGTTAATGCGCCATAAGCATTATTTGCTACTATGCATATTTTCATAAATGCTAATCATCCCCGCTGGTAATTTTGTAAAATTGGCGTAATGCAGAAACCTTAAATAAAATTTTGAGGGGGTTTTGGTCTGTTGGTAAATTAAAGCGTTTCAAGCGCATCATGTTACTTCCAACTTTATTTAGCTGTGTGTCGGTGGTTAAGGCACATTGGTAATACTCTTTGACCAACTTCTCGGTGGCTGATTTATAGCTATTATCTGGGTAACAAAAGGTGTCGCAAGCTACGTTGAGTTTATCCTCAATCCGATATTTTGATTCAAATAATTCGTTATCTAGCGTCTTTTTATCTACTAAGGCTAGTCGTGCATGGTTTACTGTGTGACTACCAATTTCAAAGTTTAATTGTTGCTGAGCATATTTAAGCTGTTGCCATGAGGCTAATTTTACGTAGTTGTCCTGTTCAATTATTTGGCTTAAGGCTTTGCCTGTGTGCAACTCTATCTCCGTTGATAGCTGTTTAAGGTAATTCCGCATTCTTTTATCGCAATCAAAATCAGACTTTATTTTATTACGGAATAGCGCATAACTTTTTTTTAAGCTATCCCGTGATGAACAATCAAATATGAATTTTTCTTGTCGTAGTTCTGTTGTAAAGATATTCTCTTTAATTTGTTGCAATGCGTAATCAAGCCTGTCAAACCAAAATGGAACATTATTTTCTGTATGGTCCGTGGAAACAAATATAGTGGGGTGAATGTTAAAGCGAGAAAATATGACAGCAGCGGCTTCAATGTTATTTAAATAACCATCATCTAAGGTGATCACTAAGGCATTATCGATCGGTTTTATCTCTTTTTTCAATATTTTAATTGCTGTTGTTAGCGAGATGAACTGATATTGTTTGCTCAAGGTTTTAAGGGTGAAATAGAGTTCTTTAGTGTTATGTTGTGTGCGTAACGGTTGCCAACACGATGATTTAGTACGTTCAATATCAATAATACTATGAGCGTATAAAATCGTAATTTTATGCCTATTTATATAGTGAAAAATAGAATAAATACCAAGGTTAAAAGTAGCCTTTAAAAATAGCGTCTTTATTAGGTCCATTTATTAAATAAGCTCCATTGAATAGTGGCTTTTCCAAAAAAAGGCATCTCTGACAATGTATTATAGTGAGTATTAACTATAGTTCGTTTTGATTATTGTTGCTTTTAAAAGACCGATTATTGGACTAAAAAAGCACCGAACGTTTTACGCTCAGTGCTTTTTTATTTAACCTCACTGTGTTTTAGATGTCTGTGACTAATGCTCTGCTGCGGCTCCTGCACCTCGAGGGAAGCGTAGGTTATCAACCAGTTGTTGAATATGTAATGGTGCATCACCTGTTACTTTAGTCACAATGAAAGCAACTGAGAAGTTAACAATCGCACCGACCACACCAAATGCATTTGGTGAAATGCCCAGGAACCAATTTTCTTCCATACCACCGAGGAATGATGTGCCAGGGATAAACATAATGCCTTTATGTTGGAATACATACAGCATAGTGATACCTAAACCTGAACACATACCAGCGACCGCGGCATGACCATTAATTTTCTTCGAGAAGATACCCATCATTAACGCTGGGAATAATGACGAACCTGCTAAACCAAAGGCGAGGGCAACGGTTCCCGCGGCAAATCCAGGCGGGTTAAGCCCGAGGTAGCCAGCGACAATAACGGCAATTGTCATCACTATTCGACTTAGTTTAAGTTCCGATTTCTCTGACATATTTGGTGTTATTATGCCTTTCATTAAATCGTGTGATATGGCTGATGAAATAGCCAATAACAGACCCGCAGCTGTTGATAGTGCAGCCGCTAAGCCACCCGCAGCAACGAGTGCAATCACCCAGTTTGGTAAATTTGCAATGGCAGGATTCGCGAGTACCATAATGTCACGGTCAACTTTAACCATTTCATTTTTGACTGGGTCTGCAACATATTGGATTTTACCATCGCCATTTTTATCTTCAAATTTCAATAAACCGGTTTTTTCCCAATCTTTAAACCATTGTGGGCGTTTTTCATATTCAAGCGGTTGACCAGCAGTTGGCTCTATAGTGTTCATTAGATTGAAGCGTGCCATAGCACCTACTGCAGGCGCGACAGTATAAAGTAACGCGATGAATACGAGTGCATAACCTGCTGAAGCACGTGCATCTTTCACTGTTGGTACGGTAAAGAAGCGCATAATTACATGGGGTAAACCCGCTGTACCTATCATAAGTGACATGGTGTAAGCGAACATGTTTAATGTGCCACCCATGTTATCAGTAGTGTATTGCTTAAATCCAAGGTCGGTAACGACCATGTCGATTTTATCAAGTAGATACACACCACTGCCGTCAGCAAGCGTACTGCCTAAACCGAGTTGAGGGATTGGATTACCAGTCAGTTGTAATGAAATAAATACTGCTGGAATGGTATAGGCAAAGATAAGTACACAATATTGTGCGATCTGGGTATAAGTGATCCCTTTCATACCACCAAGTACCGCATAAACCCATACTACAATCATCCCTATGCCTAAACCTAGGTCGTAATCAACTTCTAAGAAACGAGAAAAAGCAACACCAACCCCTTTCATTTGACCGATAATATAGGTTACTGACGCGACAATTAAGCAGACAATTGCAACGATACGTGCAGTCTTGGAATCATAACGGTCGGCAATGAACTCTGGCACAGTAAACTTACCATGTTTACGCATATAGGGAGCAAGTAAGGTTGCAAGCAGTACAAAACCACCAGTCCAACCCATTAAGAAGACTGAACCACCGTAACCGAGGAAGGCGATAAGACCTGCCATTGATAAGAATGACGCAGCACTCATCCAATCGGCGCCGATTGCCATACCATTTTGTAATGGTGTAATACCACCACCGGCAGCATAGAAATCACTGGTTGTTTTGGCGCGGGCAAACCAAGCAATGGCAAAATAAATGGCAAATGAACCAAATACGGCGATATAGGTATAGAGTTTTAATTCACTCATTTATTCTTCCTCAACGTTATGTTTTTTGTCCAGTTTATTCATCTGCACTGCATACCAAAATACCAAACCAACAAAGGTATAAATTGAACCTTGTTGCGCGAACCAGAAACCAAGTTTATATCCGCCAAGTCTGAACTCATTCAACTGTTCGACGAATAAAATACCGCAGCCAAATGACACGACAAACCATATAACTAAACACGTTAATATGAGTCGTATATTAGCTTGCCAATAGGCGTTTTCTTGTTCCATATCCTTTCTCCCAAAAAAAACGATTAAATCTTAGTAAGTAAAATTAGATAGTGGTTGATTACCGTAATAAGTTGTCCTTAACTTGAATGACAATTTTTTGGTGCTCGCAACTAGCATGTTGTAAATCTAGCAACCTTTAAAAATTAACCCTATACAACTTTCGTCTATATATTATTTATGGCGTTGACGATTTAGAGGTAGATAGGTTAAAACTAAACATACAAACCAAGTGGTGTAGACTTTAATTAGTGTTCTTTGATTAACGGGTAGGGATTGAGGTATGAATGCAGCATTAAACGACATGGTTGATTTTATTAAAACTATTCCTCCTTTTAATTTGTTAAGCGATCAGCATTGTCACCTCATTGCTAAACACGTCTCAATTGGTTATTACCGAAATCAATCAGCATTAGAAACAAAGCGTGACGATCAAGTCATACTTTATCTGGTTAAAAAGGGCGTTGTGGCTTATTACAACGAGATAAACGAACTTCAGGCTAAGTTTTCTGAGGGTGATTTGTGTAGCGTATTATGCCAAAAAAATATAGATGCATTACAGATAAGCTTACGGATTGAAGAAGATAGTTTGATCTACTCAATTGATTTTAAAGCATTGCAGGAATTACTGATTGATTATCCTAATGCGTTGCAATTTTTATTACAAACGGCTCCACAGCGCTTACAGGATAAAATGGGGGCGGTAAGTGAATCTGCATTGATAGCGTCTAGTCTGACCAATGCGCCAATTATGGATTATTACAATAGTCCTGCCATTACGATATCAAGCCAAGAAAGTATTCAAAATGCTGCCAAATACATGACGGAAAAAAATGTATCTTGTTTGGTTATCATGGCTAATGGCAGCCCTGCGGGGATAGTGACAGATAAAGATATACGACGACGTTGTGTTGCTAAAGGACTGAGTAGTCATGGTCCGGTGACAGACATCATGACTGATAAAATGGCGACAATTGATATCAACCTGTGTGGACATGACGCTTTAGCATTGATGATAAGCCAGCGAATTCATCATTTGCCAGTGACAAATCATGGGGTGTTAGTTGGAATGCTAACGGCCACGGATTTAATGAATCAAGAAGGCCATCATGCCGTAAATTTAAGTTCGGTGATCCATAAAGCCAGTTCTGTCGCGGCCTTGGTTGAACTTAGTTCGATGTTACCGAAACTGCAGGTAAGCATGGCTAAACTGGGGGCTAGCGCAGATTATTTAGGTAAAAATATCAGTGCGCTGACGATGGCTTTTACTATCCGTTTGATCGAATTAGCTGAACAAAAATTAGGAGTGGCACCGGTAAGTTATGCTTGGTTGTGTACGGGTTCACAAGCGCGGCAGGAACAACTTGTTTATTCCGATCAAGATAATGCGTTAATCATTGCTGATCATGCTACGCCTGAACAAGAAGGCTGGTTTGAAGCTTTCGCTCATTTTATTTGTGATGGCTTGGCGGCCTGCGGTTATATTTATTGCCCGGGTAATATTATGGCGACGAATCAGCTGTGGCGACAAAAAAAGCAAGTTTGGCAAGGGTACTTTACCGATTGGGTGACGCAACCTGAGCCTCAAGCATTGTTGAATAGCTGCGTGTTTTTTGATCTCGCCACTGTGCATGGTGATAGTTCATTATTGCAAGATGTTCGTCGTAATATGCTTATACAAACCCAAAAGAACACTTTATTTTTAGCGCATATATCGCGTAATGCATTATTACAAAAACCGCCATTAGGTTTCTTTCGTGATTTTGTACTTGTTCATGATGGCAATAACAAAAAAGGTCTCGACCTGAAACATAACGGTCTTGCTCCGATTATTAATCTGGCTCGTATTTATGCACTTGCGGAGGGCATTGAAGATGTAAATACGATTATGCGATTAAAATTGGCGGCGGGTACGCCATCATTAAGTCGAACAGAATCGGCTAACTTAATTGATGCGTTTGAATTGTTAGGTATGTTACGTGCAGAACATCAAGCCAAGCAGATCGAAAGAGGTGAAGAGGCTGATAGCTATTTGTTACCAAAAGAAATCTCTCGGTTAGAGCGTGAACATTTAAAAGATGCGTTTAAAGTTGTAAAAGCAATGCAAAATTATCGTCAAATGGTTTAGCCGTAGGTCAATCAATAAGGATGTGAGATGAATCTTATACAATCTTTCTTTAGTCTAGAAACACAGCGAAAGCGATTATTAACTAAAGCGCCAGAAGGGGCGCTGAAACAATATTTGAGTGTCCCAATTATCGATCTTGATAAGCCTATTATGCACAGTGATATTTTAGCTGTCGATTTTGAAACCACAGGGCTAAATGCAAAACACGATGATATTTTGAGTATTGGCTATGTTGAATTATCTGGAAACCAAATTAGGTTGGGTAGTTGTTACCATCAAATTGTTGCTGCGCATTGTGAACTCGAAGCGAAGAATGTCATGATTCATACCATTACAGACCAAGATAAAGCCAGCGGGCGGTCATTGGCAAGTGTAGTCGAAGACTTATTAACTGCATTGGCTGGAAAAACAATGTTGGTTCACTATGCACAAATTGAAAAAACATTTCTAGAACAAGCCTGTATAAAGCTTTATGGGATGGCTCCTGTTTTTCCGATAATCGACACGCTAGCATTAGCTAAAAAACGACATGATAGATGCAGTCAAGCTTATGCGCCATCTACATTGCATCTCAGTAATTTACGTGATGAGTATGGCCTACCACACTATCCTGCACACAATGCATTGAACGATGCGATTGCTACCGCAGAACTATTTATGGCAAAAATGCAATATTCAGAGCTCAAAGGAAATACTCAACTTAAATCTTTGATCTCAACTGCTTTTAGCTAGTTACGTCATCGTGTACCTCGAACTGAGCAAGTTAAGTTCGTCACAGTTTGTCTACAGGGTGTCATGTATAGTGGAGGTTAATTATTTGTAGCAACGCATGGATGAATATGCACGTAATGCCAGAAAAAATCATCATTGCTGACGATCACCCTCTATTTCGTCAAGCATTATTGATTGCATTAAAAGAGCAATTTAAAACGACACATTGGCTGGAAGCTGAAACCGTCGAAAGTATTAATGAGTGCCTTGTCGCTAACGTAGATGCTGATTTATTGTTGCTGGACCTAAACATACCTGGTGCACATGGATTCGATCATTTAATCCGAATCAGAAAACAATATCCGAATATCCCTGTGGTTGTTATTTCTGCTTACAGTGATGAAACTATTATAAGTAAAGCAATGCAGCATGGTGCGTCGGGTTTTGTGCCCAAGTCTGAGTCGGTACCAACAATAATTTCGGCTATTAGCAAGGTGTTAGCTGGTCAGTTATGGGTTCCTGGTTCATATGAAAAAATCAAAGAAGAAGCGAATAGCACAACAGATGAAGCGATTGCGAGTTTAACCGTTCAAGAGTATCGAATATTAATGATGTTTTCTGAGGGACTCCTTAATAAGCAAATCGGGGATAAGCTTTGTGTCGCTGAAGCCACGGTTAAAGCCCATGCGAGTGCGATTTTCCGTAAGTTAAATGTGCGGAACCGGACACAAGCTGCAATGATGTTGGGTCAGTTAGATGTCGTAGAGTATAGCAATAGCTTAAAGGAATAAGTGCATGAATAAACATACCAAAGTGGCAGTAATTGTCGCGCCACTATTAGCTGTATTGGGCTATATAGCTTCAGATTATTTAATTGAAAACGATGCGGATAAAACTAAGTTGATCACATTAATACCAGAAGCTTCTTGTGAAGTACTTACTGGTGGGTGTGTGTTGATGAGTGGTGACTTTAAAATAAATGTGTTTGATAAAGCGGGTTCAACTGTCGTTAATTCTACTTTCCCTCTTGATGAAGCGGTGCTATTCCTAGTTGATGAAGATAATACAGCGACTGCATTTCCCCTATCTCAGGTACAAAGTAATTATTACTGGCAAGCACAAACACCACTGCGTGAATTAGCCCGTACCTCGACAAGTTATAAATTAAGGCTGATCGCTTCAATTAAAGGTGGCGATTACATTAGCGAATTTGAAACCTCGCTTTAGTCGTTTTGTATATACCTAAGCCGTGTCATGCTTTGAATATCTATTTTGGGTTTTTCTATTGGCCAACTTTGATTTGCTTGGGTATCGCGCTTTCTCTGTTCTTGAATAAGTTAATTCAGTCGTAGTTCGATAGGCACAGTTGAGTAGACTGTTGCTGGGTAGGTTATAGTATGTTTGCAAATTGGCAGTTGATGCTATTAAGTTTTTGTTATATTGCGTTATTATTTTTAATTGCATATTTAGGTGATAAATATCGTTATCTTATCCAAGGAAAACGGCAAGCGTTAATTTATGCCTTTGCTGTTTCTGTTTATTGTACTTCGTGGAGTTTTCTCGGCACGACAGGGCAGGCTGCAAGTAGTGTTTATTCGTACCTGCCTATTTATTTAGGCCCGATATTACTACTTATTTTCGCTTGGCCTTTCTTGTTGCGGGTAATTCAAACAAGTATTGCCTTTAATTTAACCTCAATTGCCGACTTACTCGCCGCTCGTTTTGGGAAATCACATGCATTAGCAATTCTTATCACACTCGTTTCTCTTTTTGGGACAATGCCCTATATTGCATTGCAAATTAAAGCCATTGTTTATTCATTCCAGCAATTACAAATTCAACAAGACTTTATGCCTTGGCAGCTTGGTTTAGTGACGAGTTGTGTTCTGGCAGGTTTTAGCATGTTGTTTGGTATACGCAATATTGATGTGACAGAGCGTCATCCCGGCATTATGTTGGCAATTGCGTTTGAAGCACTGGTTAAAGTTGCAGCGTTTGCCAGTGTCGGTATTTTCATTTGTTATATCGTGTTTGATTCACCACAAGATATTTGGCAACAAGCGAGTGCTAATGCTGAATTAGCCAGTGCATTACAGTTTCCCGATCTAAGCGCGATGGGCGGTATGCTTGTCATAGTCATGGCTGCATTTTTCGTTTTACCACGACAGTTTCATGTCATGATTGTGGAATTACGCGATGAACAAGATGCATGGTTAAGTCGTCGTATCTTCCCACTGTATCTACTTGTATTTGCATTTTTTTCTGCACCGTTAGGCCTAGCGGGTTACTTACTACTGGGAAATAGTGTTCCTGTTGATATGTACGTGTTGGTCTTACCTTGGTATCAAGATCAGATATGGCTGACACTATTTGCATTTTTGGGTGCCATTTCTGCGGCAAGTTCAATGGTGATTGTATCTACAATTGCTTTAAGTACTATGCTCAGTAACGAAATAATATTTCCTATTTTGTTTAAGAAAAATAAACATCCGACTCAATACAATGCGTTTAGATTAAAACTTCTTAACATCCGAAAGTTATTAGTCCTGTTTGTGATCCTGTTAAGTTATCTTGTATTTCTGTTTATACCACCAACTACGCTATCAAGCTTAGGTGTAACAGCGTTAGGTGCATTGGCACAGTTAACGCCAGCATTGTTGGCCGCTTTCTATTGGCGACGAGCGACATTAAAAGGTGTGTTTAGTGGTATCTGTATCGGTTTTTCATTATGGACTGTGGTTAATTTTTTGCCTCAACTGGGCTTTTATCCTGGGCCACTAGAAGGTACTATTTTTGCGAGTTCGACAGCTATTAACTTAGTTTGCCTCGCGATTAATATCGTATCTATGATCGCTATTTCGCTGGTGACTAGATCGAGTATTCAGGAGAGAATACAAGGCGCATTATTTTTAAAGCGGCAATTACCGGCATCTCTTATCGAAAGTAAAACTAAATCTAAACGACAAGCCATATCTGTCGATGAATTGTTATTGTTAACAGCTCAATTTGTTGGTGATGATAAAGCGTCTGCAAGTTTTAAAGCATTTGAACAGATGGCTATCACGTTAGGACATACAGCAAAGGAGACCGCGAAGCATGCACTTGAGCATACAGAGAAAGTATTGTCGAGTGTGATGGGTTCTTCGTCTGCGCGATTGGTACTTAATTCAGCTTTAGATGGGCATGATTTTGCGCTAGATGAACTTGCTACCTTAGTAGGGAATGCATCCAGCCATAGACAAGAGTTTAGTCAAAACTTGCTGAAAAGTGCGATAGAAAATACCAGAGAGGGAATATCAATTATTAATGATGAACTCGAACTTGTTGCTTGGAATAAACAGTATACGATGTTGTTTAATTATCCTGATGATATCCTTTATGTTGGTTGTCCGGTCGAGTCATTAATACGCTTTAACGCCGAGCGTGGTCTGTGTGGTTCGGGTAATATAGAGGTACATGTTCAGAAACGCCTCGATTTTTTGCGTCTAAGGTTATCCCACAGCTCTGAACGTTTACGTGAAGATGGCAAAGTGATCCGTATTGAAGGAAGTCCATTACCGGACGGTGGTTTTTTAATGGTTTTTTCAGACATTACGGCATTTAGGCAAGCAGAACAGGTATTAAAAGAAGCTAATCAAGATCTAGAAACCCGAGTCGCAGAGCGAACTCAAAAACTCGAAAAGGCAAATAAAGAACTGGCTAAAGCGAGAGTGGTTGCTGACGAAGCGCTAAGTAAGAAAAGCTATTATTTACAAGTGTGTAGTCATGACTTGTTACAACCGCTTGAAGCGGCACGTTTGTTTACATCGGCTCTCGCTAGTCAGTCTACGCTAAATGAAAATCAACAGCGGCAAGTGAGTAGTATTGATTTGTCGTTAAAAGTGGCTAACGAAATGATTGTTAATTTAGCTGAAGTTGCACGAATAGAGAGTGGCAGTATTAAACCCCATATCGAAACATTTGCGTTAAATGATCTATTTAGTCAACTTGCGAGCGAATTTTCTGCTGCGGCTAAACAGCATGATGTTAGTTTTACGATTATGCCAACCACACATTGGGTTAATACCGATAAACACCTGCTACGTCGCATTCTACAAAATTTAATTGGTAATGCATTTCGATATGCGAGTCCTGGACGAGTATTGCTCGGTTGTCGTCGGAAAAGTGGCCAGTTAAGTATTCAATTATTAGACAATGGGCCGGGAATTGCAGCGCAAGACCAAGTTAGAGTGTTCGAGCAATTTAGCCAATTAAAAGACAATAATGGCTCGAATGATGGGTTAGGACTCGGACTGAGTATTTGTACTAGTTTGTCAGCATTATTAGAGCATCAGTTGACGCTTGATTCAGTAGAAGGCAGGGGATGTCGGTTTAGCCTACAACTTTGTGAGGCAACAGCGTTACAACAAGACAACACAACGCCAGTTATTGTGCCAACGGACCTGACGGGAACCGCTGTGTTATGTATAGATAATAACCCTGCTATTTTAGAAGGTATGCTAGAGCTCATGAGTAGTTGGGATTGTGAAGTTTATGGCGCCAGTTCAATTGCGAGTGCGATGACGATATTTAAACAATGTGATTTTGATATTTTGTTGGTCGATTATCAATTAGATAATGATGAGGATGGACTAACATTAATCTCAGCGTTAAGAGAAATAAACCCTGCGATACCCGCTATTCTTATTACGGCGACAACAGAGATTGGGATTGCAGATAAAGCAGCGGCGGCTAAAGTTGGCTTATTACGTAAGTTAGTTAAACCTGCATCGCTAAGAGCGATGATGAGCGCACAATTAACGGAAACATTGCAAACACAGTTTATTCGCGAGTAGTTATTCATCAACGGCTTATTTGTTTAATATATTACCTGTATTTCTGATAGATATTAAAAAGGCTTCTGACATAAATCAGAAGCCTTTTGTTTATTAAGATTAATAACTAACGTTTAGATTAATCTTTATCGCTAAATTTTTTAAATGGACGTTGTGCTTCACCAGTATATAACTGACGAGGACGACCAATTTTCTGTCCAGGTTGACTTAACATTTCGTTCCAGTGAGCAATCCAACCTACGGTACGGCCTAATGCAAAAATAACCGTAAACATAGAAACTGGGATGCCAATAGCACGTAATGTAATACCTGAATAGAAATCTACATTTGGATAGAGTTTCTTTTCAATGAAGTAAGGGTCTTCAAGCGCAATACGCTCAAGTTCCATCGCTACATCTAATAGAGGATCATTAATGTTTAGTTCTTTAAGTACTTCGTGACAGCTTTTACGCATTACGGTAGCACGAGGATCTTTATTTTTGTAAACACGATGACCAAAGCCCATTAGACGGAACGGGTCTTCTTTGTCTTTCGCACGAGCGATAAACTCAGGAATACGATCAACACTACCAATCTCTTCAAGCATTGTTAAACAAGCTTCATTAGCACCACCGTGAGCAGGGCCCCATAGTGACGCAATACCTGCTGCGATACATGCAAATGGGTTAGCACCTGACGAACCAGCAAGTCGAACCGTTGATGTAGAAGCATTTTGTTCGTGATCTGCATGCAGCGTAAAGATACGATCCATTGCAGTTTCTACAACAGGATTAACCTCATATGTTTCACACGGTACAGAGAACATCATTTTAAGGAAGTTACCTGCGTATGAAAGGCTGTTATCTGGATATACAAAAGGTTGACCAATTGAATATTTGTAACACATAGCAGCAATTGTCGGCATTTTAGATAATAAACGGAATGCTGAAATTTCTCGGTGACGTTGATTGGTCACATCTAGTGAATCATGATAAAAGGCTGCAAGTGCGCCTGAAACACCACAGAGGATCGCCATTGGATGAGAATCACGGCGGAAACCTTTGAAGAAAGATGCAAATTGTTCGTGCACCATAGTGTGTTTATGTACTGTCGCTTTGAATTGTTCATATTGTTCTTTTGTTGGTGCATCACCGTAAAGAATAATATAACAAACTTCTAAATAATCCGCATTAAATGCTAAATCATCAATAGCGTAACCGCGATGTAGTAGGATACCTTCTACACCATCAATATAAGTAATTTTTGACTCACATGATGACGTTGCCATAAAACCTGGATCATGGGTGAAATATCCTTTACTACCTAGGGTACGAATGTCGATAACATCGTGACCAGCTGTACCAGATAAAATTGGAAATTCAACTGGCTCTTGGCCGGGTAGGTTTAACGTGGCTTTTTGATTAGCCATAGCACGTCTCCTTTGCTTATTTATAATTAGATTTCTTCATGAAATTCGAAGCTAAAGCTACCTTTATTAATTCCCAATGTCAATTTTGTTACAAAATAATCAAAGAAAAAACACTAAAAGGTTAACCTATGTTTCAATTTCAATGTAAATGTTGCTATAAGGTCTTTTATATTTGTAAATAAATTGTGATGTAGGTATACTTATTCACGGATCAAGAGTCCTTCTTTTAATTTTGTTCTAGATATGTAAGTGCTTATAATCATTATTTTATTTGCCTTTTGAACAAGAAATAAACAAGGGCTTTCATTTAAAAGAAATTTGTTATGGAAATAATACATTTCTGTGATCTATATCAATATAATAATAACTATGCTCAATGGAGCTGAGTGAGCGATATCGTGAAAAAGCAAAGACCTGTAAATTTAGATCTGCAGACTATTAGCATGCCAATCACAGCAATCGCATCTATCCTACACCGAATCTCGGGTGTAATAATGTTGTTTGCAGTGGGTATTCTTTTATGGTTACTGACAGAATCACTATCTTCTGAACAAGGTTTCCAGAATGCACAAGAAATTGTGTCTGGTTTCTTTGGTACATTCATTCTTTGGGGAATCCTAACCGCACTTGCATATCATATTGCTGGTGGTATCCGTCACTTATTGATGGACATGGGTTATTTTGAAGAGCTTGAATCGGGTGCATTAAGTGCGAAAGTATCTTTTGTTGCAACCGTTGTTTTATCAATCCTAGCGGGGATAATGGTATGGTAACTAATGCAGCAAGTTATGGCCGCAGTGGCACTCATGATTTTATCATGATCCGCGCAACCGCCATCATCATGGCACTATATACATTTTATTTTGTTGGTTTCGTTGCATTTAATGATCTTACTTATCAAGTATGGTCTGAATTTTTTGCAAGTACTGGAAATAAAGTATTCACTCTTCTTACCCTTATCGCTATCGTCATCCATGCATGGATTGGTGTATGGCAGGTATTAACTGACTATGTTAAATCAACCGGTTTACGTGGTGCATTACAGTTTGTTCTAACAA
>Ga0209396_1001541_pt1 | contig 25493 bp, 23 predicted proteins | sample GOMGulsemesocosm_6_FD_184638 | JGI IMG/M metagenome (GOLD analysis project Ga0209396, IMG submission 184638) | Methane-oxidizing microbial communities from mesocosms in the Gulf of Mexico - GOM8C Gulf of Mexico (SPAdes) (version 2) | ecosystem: Environmental > Aquatic > Marine > Cold seeps... | reverse complement strand
CTAATGACCGCTTTATTAGTGAAGCGGACGTTAGAATAAAAACTGCTAGAGTCCCCTTAGCGCACTTTTCTGACCAAAGTTTATAGCCAAAAGCGCACAAAGTGATCTTATTTATTAGTGGCAAACCTAATGTTATTTGGTGGTAGGGTAAAATGATAAGCGCTGGCAGAACTGATGTAATTATCCAGTGGCGCTAGTTTATTGGCTAGCAAGGCATATTTACGTACTCAATAGGTCACAGTTATTGGCCATAAAATCAAGCTTACGTGTCCTGCTTTCGCTAAGTATCTCCATTCATGGAGACAACGAAGAAAGTCGCAAAAATAGGGGAGGTGATATTGATTATCCCTAGTTGGGGTTAGTTGATACCTTTTCCCTTAATTAAGTGGTCACTTTATACGTAGGAAAAGTTGTTCAGTACAGGGCATGTTTTTCAATAACTACCTGATCTCGTTTTAATAGATGGGTTAACCCACTGAAAAATATAATGTAAGAAAAACCACTAGCTCTGATGATTACATAACGTAGGCCGCCGAAAAAATATGGAAGATCACAAGCTCTATGAGGGTATTAGTGAGTTACTTTAAGGAGTTGTTTTACGGCTATGAAATAAAAAAACGCCAACTAGTAAATTACTAATTGGCGTTATATTAAAGCAGATTAAATACTTACTGCTTTATCAACTATTATGGTTTAGTTGGACCCGCTGAGCTCTTACTTACAACGTTTGATACCATCGCGCGCTTTGCAGACATTGAATGGTTAGGTCTTTCGTCATTCGTACGGAACGCAGTAGGTAATTCACCAGAAACACTTGCTGTTACAGGTTTCGCCATTGGAGCTGAAGCTTTACCAGGTTTTATTCTGGCTGCTGCCTTAGTACCTTTTGGCATTTTAGCTTTTTTAACTTGTTTTGGTTTAGAAACTGGAGCTTCCTGAGCTGGAATTTCAATTTCTAATTGTAAGCTGCTAGCTTTTACTTCTTTCTCTTGAGTTGTAACTTCAGGAGTAGTTTCTACTGTAACTTCAGGTGCAGCAGTTACTTGCGCTACTTCTACTTTTTCAGGAGTAGGTGCTTCTGTAGGTACTGATGTTTTTTCAGCCGTTGGAGCTACAGCTTCTACAAGTGGTTCAACTGTTGCAGTTACTTCAACTGAAGCTGTTTCAACTGGTGCCGCTTCTACTGCTTTCTCAACAGGTGCTTTTGCTGCAACATTTTCAGCTACTTCAGTTTTAACTACTTTTGTTACTTCTACTTTAGCTTCAACGTTGTTAATTGATTCTTCAACTACAGGCGCTGCTTCGGCTACTTTTTCTACAGTTGATTCTTCAAATGGTAGATTTTGCTGAACTTCGTTTGCTACAGCAACAGGTGTTACTGGAGCTACTGGAGCGCTTACTGGCTGTGAAACCTCATCAGGTTTAGGGTAACGAGATTCAACAGGGTCAGACGACGCCTCTAATGCTGTGTTCTCATTGTTATTAAACTCGTTTTCATTGTTTTGACGACGTCTACGTTGACCATGAGAGCGAAGGTGTCTTGGAGAACGTCTGTTTCTTGGACGATCTTCATTGTTATTCTTCTCTGTTTGGGCAACGGTGGTGTTTTGCTCAGTTGTTGCAACTTTAGGCTTAGATGTTTCAGGCTTAGCTGTATTAGCACTTGGTTTAGGTGCGTTCGTATCGTTAACACGTATTTTCTTACGAGTATTTCTACGTTGCCTGCGCTCAGCTACTTTTTCTTCTTTTGGTTTGTTGTCTTTTTCAGGAGCCGGTTTGCGATTCGGCTTGTTATTTCTAACTTCCTTAGACTCAAAAGTCTCTGACTTTTGGTTGTTATTTCTTTTATCGTTACGCTCATTTCTGTCGTTACGATCATTTCTATCGTTACGGTTATTACGCTTGTTACCTTGACGAGATTTTTGAGGACGACGATTGTTTTCTGGTTTAGGTTGGCTAGGCTTAACTGGCTCTTCAACTTTTTCTTCTACGAACAAGCCTTTCAACCATGCAAAGAATCCACCTTTAGTCTCTTTCTTTTCTGCTACTTTTTCTGGAACTTTATTTATTTTAGTTTCAGATTTTTTAGGAGCATTTTTCGGTGAAGACATGCCTTGAAGAACGGGTTCATCACGCTTGGTAGCATTAGAATCAAACTTAGGCATTACCGCTTCTTCAACAAAAGCTTTTTTGATTGGAAGGTCGTAACTTGCTTCTTCAATCGACTCGTCTTCTCTTACTCTAACGACTTCATATTGTGGTGTATCCATATGAGGGTTAGGAATAATTAATACATGAACTTTGTGATGCTTTTCAATGTGCATTACAGAGCGACGTTTTTCGTTAAGCAAGTAAGTAGCAACAGGAACAGGTACATGTGCTTGAACATGTAACGTGTTTTCTTTTATTGCTTCTTCTTCCATTAAACGAAGAACAGAAAGGGCTAACGATTCAACGCCACGAACTTGGCCAGTACCGTTACAACGAGGACATACACCTTGGCTAGTTTCACCAATAGACGGACGTAAACGTTGACGAGACATTTCAAGTAGGCCAAAACGAGATATTTTACCTATTTGGATACGCGCACGATCTGGCTTAACAGCGTCACGCATTCTATTTTCAACTTCACGTTGATGACGAACTGGAGTCATATCAATAAAGTCAATTACAACAAGACCACCTAAATCACGTAGTCGTAATTGACGAGCGATTTCTTCTGCCGCTTCAAGGTTCGTATTGAATGCTGTTTCTTCAATATCACCACCTTTAGTTGCGCGGGCAGAGTTAATGTCGATAGATGTCATTGCTTCTGTAGGGTCAATAACGATTGAACCACCAGACGGTAAACGAACTTCACGTTGGAACGCTGATTCTATTTGAGACTCTATTTGGTAGTGAGTAAACAATGGTACATCGTTGTTGTATAACTTTATTTTATTAATAAAGTCAGGACGAACTACTTCAATATGCTTTTTAACACTTTCAAACGTTTTAGGACGGTCGATTAAAACTTCACCAATGTCACGACGTAAATAATCACGAATGGCGCGAAGAATAACGTTTGTTTCTTGATGAATTAAAAATGGAGCAGGACGGTTAGAAGCGGCTTCATCAATAGCTTTCCAATGATGAAGTAATACACTTAAATCCCATTCTAATTCACTGTAATCTTTGCCTACACCAGCGGTGCGAACAATCAGTCCCATACCTTTAGGAAGACTTAGTTTACTTAAAGAATTTTTTAGGTCTGTGCGTTCATCACCTTCAATTCTACGTGAAATACCACCAGCACGAGGATTGTTTGGCATTAATACTAAGTAACTACCCGCTAAACTGATAAAAGTTGTTAACGCAGCGCCTTTTTGACCACGTTCTTCTTTATCAATTTGAACAATAACTTCTTGTCCTTCGCGTAGTACTTCTTTAATGTTTGGTCTGCCTTGAAAAGAATAACCTTTTGGGAAATATTCTCTGGCAATTTCTTTCATTGGAAGGAAGCCGTGGCGATCTGCACCATAATCAACAAATGCAGCTTCTAATGAAGGTTCTATACGTGTGATTTTAGCTTTATAAATATTTGATTTTTTTTGTTCATGACCAGGACTCTCGATATCTAAATCATAGAGTTGTTGACCATCAACAAGTGCTACGCGCAATTCTTCTGATTGGGTAGCATTTATTAACATACGTTTCATAGTTGTGTGACTCTTTTTTAGTCACAGCACACCATTTGCTAAGTACACAAAGCAATCTTGGTCATGTAAAACAGCAATTCGTCAACCTCACGATTGTCAATCTTACTACGCCATTTACGTAATAAGCTGTTATAAAATTTGATTGTAGTTATCTAACTATGACGTTTTTATCATAGCTGCGTATATATCTTTATGTGCTCAGCGTTTAATGTGCTGTGCATATTTAGTAAATGTCGCTTTAAGTGATGTTTAATGTCAGCACGATAGTTTTTATCGTTTATTTGCTTTACTTACATCTGAAAATTGTATGCATTTACTAAATGTTATTTTAAAAATGGTTCTTTTGCGCTGGATATAATGTTTATGTATTCTCTTTAACAAGTTACACGCGTTAAATGTTACAACAGGCCATTCATTTATTATGTCGACTCATTCATTTGAATGACGCATAACAACGTAGCCGCATTTTACCTCTTACGTTCCGCTCAGAACTTCCATTATTTAGTGTAGTACCTATTTTTTAGAATACCCACCTTTTCATTATCCCATTATATCTAAGCTATTAGCAATTAAATTGCCGACTTAATTGTGCTAAATATCAAATGAAATGTGATAAACTTGTTAAATGAAAGAAAATAATCCAATAGAAAGCCAAAAACCTCAAGTTAGGTATCTTACTATCGATAGTGAAGACGCTGGACAACGAGTTGATAATTTTTTGGTGAGAACATTGAAAGGTGTTCCAAAGAGTCACATTTATCGTTTATTACGTAAAGGTGAAATCCGCGCAAATAAAAAACGCATCAAGCCAGAGTATAAACTTGTCGATCAAGATATTTTACGTATCGCGCCCATACGAGTTTCTGAAAAAACAGATACGGTTTCAACCAAGTTAAATATTGTTACTAATTTAGAAAAACACATTTTGTTTGAAGATGATCGCTTGATCGTGATTAACAAACCTTCAGGTATGGCGGTTCACGGCGGCAGTGGTTTAAGTTTTGGTTTAATTGAAGCCATGCGTGCGTTACGTCCCGATGCCAGAATGCTAGAACTTGTTCATCGCCTTGACCGTGATACGTCAGGTTGTTTAGTGATTGCTAAGAAACGTTCTGCATTAAGAAATTTACACGAACAATTACGAAATAAAACTGTTCAAAAGTTTTATCACGCTTTAGTAAAAGGTAAGTGGTCTGCAAAAGTTACTCGTGTAACCGAAGGCTTGAAGAAAAATGACCTCAAATCAGGCGAACGAGTGGTTGTTGTTGATAATATCAACGGAAAAGAGTCTGAAACACGTTTTAGAATTTTACAGCAATTTAATAATGCTACCTTGGTTCGTGCATTTCCAGTAACAGGAAGAACACATCAAATTCGTGTTCACTGTCAGACCAAAGGTCATTCCATAGCTTGCGATGCAAAATATGGTAACGAAGCCTTTGATGAAGAAATGAAGTCTATCGGCCTTAAACGCTTATTTTTACATGCTGCGAGCATTGAATTTACGCATCCATTAAGTAATGAACGAATTAAGATTGAAGCGCCATTAGATAACGAACTGCAAAAAGCGCTCAATAAGTTAGTTAAATCTCGAGGCTAACCCATGAGTAAAAATTACAAGTTAGTTATTTTTGACTGGGATGGTACGTTAATGGACTCGGTCACACGTATTGTTACCTCAATGCAAGCAACGGCAGAAAAATTAGGGTTAACCCCTCCTACATTTGAGCAAGGCCGAAGTATTATTGGTTTGAGTTTAGGTGAGGGCGTTCAAACGCTATTTCCAGGTTGCACACCCGAGTTGCAAGTAGAAATTGAAAAACAATATAAACATCAATTCTTAGAAGTGAATAATTCGCCAACACCGATGTTTGATAATGCTTTAGATCTTTTGTCAAAATTGAAGGTTCAGAATAAGCTTATTGCTATTGCGACAGGAAAAGCACGACCAGGATTAGAAAGAGTATTAGACATGTCCAATTCTAGGCATATGTTTGATGCAACACGTTCTGCGAGTGATTGTAAATCTAAGCCAGATCCTGAAATGATTACTAGTTTACTTGAAGAGTTTAATGTAAAAGCTAGTGAAGCGGTGATGATTGGTGATACCAGCTTTGATTTAGAAATGGCACAACGAGCAGGCATTGACTCTATTGGGGTAACCATGGGAGCTCATGACCGTTCAATACTGGAAGGATTCAACCCTATTGCTATTGTTGATTCATTAAATGAATTAGAACACTGGCTATTGTGAATTACTTAAACTTAAGACCACAATCAAAGTAGTAGAGCTTTCAAGGCTCTACTATCATTCCCAGCATCAGCTAAATATAAAACTTATTGCTCCTTTAATACGTCAAATCCGTGTTTCTTAAGTAACTCAACTAACTTAATCAATGGTAAGCCAATCAGTGTATTGGGATCGTTACCTTCTAATTTTTTAAATAAACAAATTCCTAATGCTTCACTTTTAAAACTTCCTGCACAGTTATAAGGTTCTTCTGCGTGTAAGTAATTGGTAATTTCTTCTTCTGATAGCGTATTAAAATGTACAATAAAGGGCTCCACAAGAGAATGCACAGTATGGGACTGAGTATCTAAAACCGCTAGACCCGTATAAAAAGTTACAGCATTGCCACTAAATTGAGTTAGTTGAGCTAAAGCATTATCAAAATTGTGGGGTTTACCCAATATTTGTCCGTTATGAACCGCTACTTGGTCTGAGCCTATAACAAGTGCATTAGGGTAGTTCTGTATGGCTTTAGCTTTTTCGATTGCTAGACGCTCAACGAGTGCTATAGGAGTTTCTTTCGCCAACGCACTTTCATCAATATTAGGGCTTGAGCATTCAAATGGAAAATTAAGCTTTTCCAGCAATGATTTACGAAACGGGGAAGTAGAACCTAGAACAATAGTGCGTGAAACCATTAAAATTTTCTCTATTTTTTTTAAGTTACCTGTTAATATAGAGGCGAACTCGCTTTTTTAAAGCGAATTATGTAATTTTCTTTTGACACAGTAGCCTAGGGGCTTTATTATGCGCGCCTTATGAATAATCTTAAACTTCCAATAACGATAGACCCATTTAAAAGCGCTCAACGCAGGTTGGTGTGTGAAGGTGTCTTTAGTATATCTGGGATGAATAGATTGCTTGCTGTTTGTGAAAATGACAGTGAGCAAGTTATAGTTAAATTTAGCTTCCATGTGGATGAACGTGGCCTGAATGTTCTTTCAGGTACCGCATCGGCATTAGTTAAACTAACTTGTCAGCGTTGTACTGATGCATTTGAACAAGAGTTAAAAACAGATTTTGTTTTTAGCCCTGTGAAAAATCAAGATGCAATTGCTGAATTGCCGTCATATTATGACGCAATAGAATTAGATGAAAATGGTGAAGTTAATTTAATTGAATTAGTGGAAGAAGAGCTTATGCTCGAACTACCACTAATTCCTAAGCATGAAACTAAAGATTGTTCAGCACCTGCTGACAGTGTTTGGGGTGAATTGCCGGAAGAATTAGAAAAACCAAATCCATTTGATGTATTAAAACAACTTAAATAGTTAAATTTATTTTAACTTAATAACCGATTTTAGGAGTAGGTAATGGCAGTTCAAAAGAGCAAGAAGTCTCGTTCAAGACGTGGCATGCGCCGTTCACATGATGCATTAACCGCTGAAAACTTATCAGTAGATCCAGTTTCAGGCGAAACGCATCGTCGTCACCATGTAACAGCTGACGGCTTTTACAAAGGTGTTAAAGTAATTAACAAGTAGTTTTTAACTATTTGTTATCAAAAGTTGTTTATGTATTTAAATGAACTTTTGTAATATTATAGTGTTTATCGCTTTTCCATATAAAAAGTAATGAGTACCTTAATATTTTTACTAAAAAATATAGCAACACGATGAGTGATGCTTATCTAACCATCGCGTTAGATATTATGGGGGGCGATAAAGGCCCCCTAATAACACTTCCTGCTGCAATAATGGCTATTTCTCAAATGCCTAATTTGCATCTTATTCTCTGTGGTGATGAAAAACTAATTACCCAAGAGTTAGTTAAACAGAATCTATTAAATAGCCCTCAATTATCTATTTGTCCTTCAACGCAACATGTTGAAATGGATGAACTTCCGTCGTCTGCATTTCGTACTAAAAAAAATTCATCTATGCGTTTGTCTTTAGACTTAGTGCGTGATGAAAAAGCGCATGCATGTGTTAGTGCGGGTAATACAGGAGCGTTGTTTTTTATGGCTCATTACGTGCTAAAAATGCTACCTGGGGTTGAAAGACCTGCATTAATCTCGTCGTTACCCACTAATAATGAAGATAAACATGTGTTTATGTTGGACTTAGGCGCTAATGTATTTTGCGATTCTAATGTTTTATATCAATTTGCCATTATGGGTTCGGTATTAGCTGAAGAAGTGGATGATATTAAAAGCCCTCGAATCGCTTTATTAAATATGGGTTCTGAAGACATCAAAGGAAGTGATCATATAAAGTTTACCGCGGCACAATTAACCCGTAATCCGCATATTAATTATATTGGATTTGTTGAAGGAAATGATATTTTTTCAAATAAAGCTGATGTAATTGTATGTGATGGTTTTGTTGGAAATGTTGCCCTTAAAACATGTGAAGGAGTTGCGTTGATGGTCTATAACAAATTCAAATCAATACTGTCTCAACACCTAGTTGCACGCGTTTTTGGCAAATTATTTGAAAAAACCTTAAAAAAGCTGTTCAAATCGTTGAACCCCGACCAGTACAATGGGGCAAGTTTGATAGGATTACGCGGCATTGTAGTTAAGAGCCATGGAAATGCTAGTTCATTAGCGTTTTTAGCGGCCATCTTGGAGGCTGCAAAAGAAGTTGAACGACAAGTTCCAGATAAAATTAGAGATAAATTGGAGCAGAGTCTTGCAGACTCAATATAAAAGGTTGTTTTAGACAACTATCATTATTAATTAGGTAATAAAATGCAAAATACTTTAGCGTTTGTTTTTCCCGGTCAAGGTTCTCAAGCAGTATCAATGCTTGCTGACTTTGTAGATGAAAGTATTGTAAGAGATACGTTTAAAGAAGCATCTGATGCGCTTGGATACGACGTGTGGGAACTTATTTCAGAAGATCCACAAGGCAAGCTAAATCAAACAAATTTTACTCAACCTGCATTATTAACAGCAAGTGTTGCGTTATGGCGTTTATGGAGTGATAAATCAGATGTTAAACCAGCAGTGCTTGCTGGACATAGCTTAGGAGAGTATTCAGCACTTGTATGTGCCAATGTTATTGGCTTAAGCGAAGCGGTGAAGCTCGTTCAAAAACGTGGCGAACTTATGCAAGCTTCTGTTCCTGAAGGTGTTGGCGCGATGGCTGCTGTTATTGGGTTAGAGGATGCGATTATTATTGAAGCCTGTGCAAAAGCAGCTGATAATGAAGTGGTATCTGCAGTTAATTTTAACTCACCAGGCCAAGTGGTTATTGCAGGTAATAAAGCCGCAGTTGAACGTGCAGGAGTATTATGTAAAGAAGCAGGTGCTAAGCGAGTTTTACCACTGCCAGTGAGTGTACCATCACATTGTGCATTAATGGAAACTGCAGCAGAAGCGTTAGCAGAAGAACTTAATAGTATCGAGTTTAATACTCCTGTAATACCTGTTGTCAATAATGTTGATGTGGCTATTGAAACGTCAGCAGAAAATATTAAAAAAGCACTGGTAAGACAGTTGTATTCACCTGTTCGTTGGACTGAAACTATAGAAAAATTAGCTGAAGGCGGATGTACTACAGCTCTAGAAGTTGGCCCAGGTAAGGTATTACAAGGCTTATTAAAAAGAATTAATAAATCAATTAAATGTGAGTCTGTTAATAACAGCGCTTCATTAACCAAAGCACTAGAATTAATTAAATAGGTTTAAATATGTTTTCATTAGACGGAAAAGTTGTATTAGTCACGGGCGCAAGTCGTGGGATTGGTAAAGCGATTGCAAGTCAGCTTAAAGCGTTAGGTGCTATTGTGGTCGGTACTGCTACCTCTCAAGGTGGTGCTGATAACATTAGTGAGTATCTTGGCGAAGGTAATGGGTTAGTATTAGATGTAACTAATAATGATTCTATTGCTTCACTATTCGATATAATCAAAGAAAAATATCAAGCAGTAGATATTCTGGTTAATAATGCTGGTATTACTAAAGATAATTTATTTATGCGAATGAAGGATGATGAGTGGAACGATATTATTGATACAAACTTATCTTCGGTGTATAAATTAAGTAAAGCTGCTATCAGACCGATGATGAAGAAGCGTAACGGCCGAATAATTAATATTGGTTCTGTTGTTGGAAGTATGGGTAACGCAGGCCAAGTAAATTATGCAACAGCTAAAGCCGGATTATTAGGATTTACTAAATCACTTGCAAGAGAAGTTGCTTCTAGAGGCATAACAGTAAATACTGTATCACCTGGTTTTATTGATACTGATATGACACAAACATTGACAGATGAGCAAAAAGAAGGCATTTTTTCTCAAGTTCCAGCAAATAGATTAGGTAAGCCAGAAGAAATTGCTAACGCAGTTGCCTTCTTGGCTTCAGACAATGCAGCATACATTACCGGCGAAACTTTGCACGTTAATGGTGGTATGTACATGTTATAGTAGGTTTTATATTTCATAAGATTACTATATATTAAGAAACGTTAGCAGGTTTGACCAGTAGAAAAAGTAAAGTTAGATACTTGCAAGGTGAGCTGTTGACGAATACACTACACGCAATTTGAAGAAATTGCATTTTCTAGTAAAGGAAGAAAAATGAGTACTATTGAAGAACGCGTAAAAAAAATCACTATCGAACAATTAGGTGTTAGCGAAGAAGAAGTTAAAATTGAATCTTCATTTGTTGACGATTTAGGAGCTGACTCTTTAGATACTGTAGAATTAGTTATGGCGTTAGAAGAAGAATTTGATACTGAAATTCCTGACGAAGAAGCTGAGAAGATCACTACAGTTCAAGCGGCTATTGATTACGTTACTGCTAACCAGTAATTGTAATATATTTCAGGCGGTAGCTTTATCGCCTGAAATTATTTAGACCAACGTTCGTATTCTAATTAGACAAAACAGTTACTTTACGAATAAACCCCTTTCAAATTTTCTTTTCTATCGGAGGCAACTCACCTATGCGGCGTGTTGTAGTTACCGGTCTTGGTATGTTAAGCCCTTTGGGCAACAATCCTGAAACAACTTGGCAAAACTTACTACTTGGTAAAAGTGGTATTAGCGATATTCAACATTTTGATACAACTGAATATCCAACAAGATTTGCTGGATTAATCAAAGATTTTAATGCTGAAGACTATATGGCTCGTAAAGAAGCCAAAAAAATGGATCTCTTTATTCAATATGGTGTTGCAGCGGGCGTTCAAGCGCTCAAAGATTCAGGGTTAGAAATCACTGATGAAAATGCTCCCCGTGTTGGTGTTGCGGTTGGTGCAGGTATTGGTGGTTTAGGCTTGATCGAAGAAAACTTCGAGAAAATGCTTAGAACAAGCCCTAGAAAGCTTTCTCCATTCTTTGTACCTTCTACCATTATTAATATGATTGCTGGGCATTTATCGATTATGCACGGTCTCAAGGGTCCAAACATTTCTATTGTTACTGCTTGTACAAGTGGTGTGCACAACATTGGTCACGCGGCGAGAATGATCGCATACGGTGATGCCGATGCGATGCTAGCAGGTGGTGCTGAAAAAGCGTCAACCAAAATGGGCATGGGTGGATTCGGTGCAGCAAGAGCATTATCAACAAGAAATGATGATCCTCAAGCGGCGTCACGACCTTGGGATAAAGACCGAGATGGCTTTGTTTTAGGTGATGGCGCTGGTGTTCTTATGCTTGAAGAGTATGAACAAGCAAAAGCCCGGGGTGCAAAAATTCATGCTGAGCTTGTTGGTTTTGGTATGAGTGGTGATGCCTATCACATGACATCGCCTCCAGCTGATGGAGCGGGTGGAGCGTTAGCTATGAAAAATGCTATTAACGACGCTAAAGTTGATGTCGCTAACATAGGTTATATAAACGCTCATGGTACATCTACACCTGCTGGTGATATCGCGGAAACAAATGCAGTTAAATCTGTGTTTGGAGATAATGCTAAGCAAGTAATGATGGGCTCTACTAAATCTATGACAGGTCATTTATTAGGAGCAGCTGGTGCAGTAGAAGCTATTTTTAGTATTCAGGCACTTGTAAATAATGTGGTACCACCAACCATCAATTTAGATAATCCAGATGAAGGTTGTGACCTAGATTACATCCCTCATACTGCTCGTGATGTTAATTTAGATTACGTATTATGTAATTCCTTTGGCTTTGGTGGCACCAATGGCTCGTTAATTTTTAAGAAAGTTTAACGATTATCATTGTGATACCTATAGCAAAGTAAATTATTGCTTGAATAAAACGGTCGAAACCTGAATACTTGGTAACAATTATTCAGGTTTTTTATTTTTATAAAGGCCACTCTCATCATTTATCCAACCTTGTGTATTTAAATCATGTATTTTCAATCTGTTAATGGTGTAGAAATAGATCAAATTTCAACCTATGATCGAGGTTTAGCTTATGGCGATGGTTTATTTACTACCGCTAAAATAGTTGATGGTTGTGTTCAAATGCTTAGCCAGCACATCGAACGATTACGTCATGGGTGTAATATATTAAAAATCCAAGGATGCAACTTTTCTACTGTAGAGTCTCACCTTGTGGATGTAGCTCACCGTTATGAAACAGCAGTGCTAAAAGTGATGGTTACGGCAGGAGAAGGGGGAAGAGGTTATTCTCGGCAAGGAACATCATCACCGAATATTATTGTTAAAGTAGCGGCGTTTCCTACTCATTACTATGATTGGCAAAAAAACGGTATTGTTATGTGTGATGCGTCAATTCAGCTTGGACTGAATCCATTATTCGCAGGATTAAAACATTTGAATCGACTCGAACAAGTACTCATTCGTGACGAACTTGATCAAAAAGATGTTGATGATCTATTTGTATACGATCTGAATAATAATCTTATAGAAACGTCTTGCGCGAATGTTTTTTGGTTTGAAGCCGGGCAACTATTTACGCCTGAAATTAAAACCAGTGGCGTGGCTGGCTTAATACGTGCAAAAATAATTAAACATTTCCCGAATACGAAAATTATTCAAGCAACACATAACAACTTAAAATGTGCCGATGCTATTTTTATAACTAACTCCGTGATGGAAATAGTTCCAGTACGTCAATATCAAGGAACAGAATTGGATATGGATAAAGTTCATCAATTTTCAGCACAATTTAAGCGATTAATTCATGATTAAACGACTTTTTCAGCTAACATTTATATTTTTTGTTCTAACAATAAGCGCTTTAACCGCTGGCTACTTTTATATTGATGAAAAAGCGAATCAGCTGCTCAATATTAAGTCACCCGAGATTGTTACCATTTCGCAAGGTACGTCGATTAGCTCATTTTCTCGTTTATTGGTGAAAAAAGGTTGGATTGATTCTCGGTTATGGCTAAAAGCTTATGTAAAGCTTCGACCAGATCTTGCGTCATTGAAAAAGGGCACGTACTCAATTCCTACCGGTATTAATACAATTGAATTGTTAACTTTACTTGTTTCAGGAAAAGAACATCAGTATTCAATAACGTTTATTGAAGGCAGTACATTTAAAGATTGGTTAGCGGTACTATCTGCTAATGCCAACCTCGTTCATAATGTAAGTGACTTGGAGGTTGAGGAAATCGCTAAGCGCTTAGGTTTGTCACAAACTAATCCAGAAGGTTTATTTTTTCCAGATACCTACGCTTTTACTATTGGGACATCAGAATTAGATATTTTGAAACGAGCTAATCAAAAAATGGCTCAACAACTTTCAACATTCTGGAACGAACGAGCCGATAATTTACCATACAGCAGTGCATATGAGGCGCTTATTATGGCGTCAATTATTGAGAAAGAAAGCGGTAAACACAGTGAACAGCCCATTATAAGCTCAGTATTTGTTAATCGTTTGAATAAGAGAATGAGACTGCAAACAGACCCTACCGTTATATACGGATTAGGTGATAGATATAAAGGTGATATTAAACGTTCTCACCTTAAAGAAAAAACAGCTTATAATACTTATCGAATCGATGGGCTTCCGCCAACACCTATTGCAATGCCTGGGCTATTGGCATTAAAAGCAGTAATGCACCCATCAACCACCAATTACTTTTATTTTGTTAGTAATGGAAATGGTAAGCATGTTTTTTCAAAAACGCTCAAAGAACACAACAAAGCGGTAGCAGCGTATTTACGTGCAACCAGAAGTAAATAGCCCTTAACTCGGGTTACAAAATAGTTAGATTAACGTTAGGTAATAAATAAATGTCGAAAGGTAAGTTTATCGTTGTTGAAGGTATTGAAGGTGCAGGTAAATCAACAGCAATAAAAATTATTGAGAGTGTGCTAGCTAAAAATACAATAGCTTACATTAAAACACGAGAGCCAGGTGGAACCCCTTTAGCGGAGTCATTGCGAGACATCGTTAAATCAGCTTCCCACGAAGAAATTCTGACTGAAGAAACTGAATTACTCTTAATGTATGCAAGTCGAAGCCAACTTTTGAATAACCGAATTTATCCAGCGCTAAATGAAGGGAAATGGGTAGTTGGGGATCGTCATGATTTAAGCTCTCGTGCTTATCAAGGCGGAGGGAGAAATTTTGATGACTCTGTAATGGATGCTATTGCGAATGTTACCTTAAAAGGGTTTAAGCCAGATTTAACGTTATATTTAGATTTAAACCCTGAAATCGGTTTGTCACGAGCACAAGCTCGTGGTGAGTTAGACCGAATTGAATTAGAAAAAATTGATTTTTTTCATAAAGTAAGAAATAAATATCGTGACTTGGCGGCAGCCGATGAATCCATTGTCACTATTGATGCTAGTGAATCAATGGAAAGGGTACATGCTAGTGTTGAACATGCTATTGAACAATATGTTCAGAGTATTAATGATACAGCAGCATAGCTTATAATAGGAAGTAGGATGAAAACTTGGTTAGCTCAACAGCAATTACTTTTTTCGCAGCACATTGCAGATAATAACCTACCGCATGCTATTTTAATTAGTGGTGTGCGTGGCAGTGGTAAATTGGCATTAGCAAATTGGTTAATTCAAGTTTTACAATGTCAACATCCTATTAAAAAAGACATTATTGAACCGTGTTTACAATGCAAACATTGTAATTTATTGGCTAAAAAATCATACCCCGATCATTTACATGTATCTTCAGATAAAAATTCATTAGGTGTTGATCACATTAGACAAGCCAGTTTATTTTTTGAAAAAACAGCGCAAATTGGTTCAATCAAAACCGTACTGATACCTGATGCAGAAATAATGACGGTTCCTGCAGCGAATGCTTTATTAAAAACACTGGAAGAGCCTACAGACAATAGCGTAATTGTTTTATTATCAAGTGAACGAGATACACTATTACCAACTATTATTAGTCGATGTCGATTATTCGATATCAGGCCACCTTCTGGTGATGAACTGATTTCTTCATTAGAACATAGTACAGCGACAAGTAATCGTTTTAGTAATTTAAGTCATTTAGCTGAATTATCAAATACCGATGTAGCGAATGAATTTGTCGCTTTTGAAAACGAATTTATGCAATATCTTAAAAATAGGCAACAAAAGTCAATTTTTACCAAAAGTGTAATACGTACAGAATTTGGTTTAAGGTGGTTAGAAAAAATTACGATTAGTCTAATGAGAAGTAATAGTGGCTGGTTAGCACAAGCTAATCACGCTGAAAATTCGTCACTGGATATAAAAAATGATACTTTATGGAATATTTACCATAAAATAACAGATACAATGACTAAAATTAAAACTTTGAGTCAGGCGAACAATCAATTTTTGATTGAAAAGCTTATTATTGATATTGACCAGATTTTGATAAATGAATATCGGAGTATTCGTTGAACCATATATATTTAGAATTTATTTCAGAAAGAGAGCTTTACCAAGCTTATATGCCATTTTTGAAAAATGGTGGTTTATTTTATAAAACTAACGCTAAATTTGATTTAGGATCAGATGTAACGGTGGAAGTGTCTTTACCGGACTCATTAGATAACTCTGAAATTCAAGGTAAAATTTGTTGGTTAACACCAGTAGGTGCTCAAAATGGTACACCGCCAGGTGTAGGTATAAGTTTTATTGAAGACCCAGAAAATGTTAAACATCAAATTGAAAAATATATTGCTCGTTTTCTCAATTCTTCAGAACCCACATTAACCATGTAAACTCAGGCGTTAATTCATTGGCGCCAACATTCCCTTATTTTAATAACTAAACACCGGAGACTATTGTGTTTATAGATTCTCATTGCCATTTAGATCGCCTTAAACTCGATGAATTTGACAATAACCTAGACAATGTCATCGACGCAGCAACTCAAGCTAAGATCGATCATATACTTTGTGTCAGCGTTACATTAAAAGAATTCCCCAGCATGGTTGAAAAAACGGCCAAATATAATAATGTATCGTTATCATGTGGAATGCATCCATTAAACCAAGAAGATTTGGTAGATGAAGAAGAACTTTTAAACTTAGCTAAACACGAACGAGTGATTGCTGTTGGAGAAACGGGTCTCGACTATTTTTATGCCCCTGAAACTAAAGACGTACAGTTAGATTCATTTATTAAACATGTGCGAGTGGCTAACAAATTAAATAAGCCACTGATTATTCATACTAGACAAGCTCAGGAAGATACCTTAAATATTTTAAGAGCTGAAAATGCTCAAAACGTTGGCGGAATATTACATTGCTTCACTGAAACGTGGGAAATGGCTAAACAAGCCATTGATTTAGGGTTCTATATATCTTTTTCAGGAATTGTTACCTTCAAGAATGCTACTGAGCTTAGAGAAGTTGCTAAAATGGTGCCTGACGATAGAATACTTATTGAAACAGATGCTCCTTACCTTGCACCGGTTCCACATCGAGGTAAGCAAAACCAACCAGCTTACGTAGTTGAGGTCGCTAAACATTTAGCCAGTATTCGTGGCCAATCAGTAGAAGAAATTGCCAAATTATCGACGGATAACTTTAATACCTTGTTTAAACGAAATTAACAACAGGCAAAAAAATGGCCCGAAACTATGACTAGTTTCGGGCCCAGGGGAATGGTTCACTCAACATGAACCAGCGCTAATTAGCTAAATCAAAACAAACAATGCAGCGAGCAAATGTATTTGGGTTAGTCATTTAGTAACAATAAGTGTAGTGTAAACTTTTATTAATGCTAATTTATTTTTAGTTTTTTTTACTTGTTGAAAATAAAGCTTAATTTTCTATTTCTTATTAACCGAATAAATATTACTTTCTGAGTTGTCTACGTGTTTTTCACTGCTTACTCACACATTACTAACAGGGGATGGGTGAGTGTGAACCCTATAAAAGTGTTATCAACTATGTCATCATCTGTTCTTTCTATTTAATAATAAAAACATCACGTGCTAAATAAAATTTGGATCAGCTTCTTTTTTATCGCTTTCATTTCCTCCTCTTATCAGTGGTTGGTATTGGGTGATGTATTCATCTTTGAAAAAGTCATTAAATCAATTTTTGATATGTCGAAAGTTACAGTCGAAATAGCGATTGGTTTAATTGGTATATTGGCATTTTGGTTAGGTATGATGAAAATTGCCGAAAAAGCTGGCTTAATAGAAAAGCTAGCCCTTGCCATCTCTCCTTTGTTTAAACAATTAATGCCAGACGTACCAAAAGGTCATCCTGCAATAGGTTCAATGACCATGAATTTATCTGCTAATTTTTTAGGTATAGATAACGCCGCTACACCTCTTGGTTTAAAAGCTATGCAAGATCTGCAAACACTGAATACTAAAAAAGATACAGCAACAAATGCGCAAATTTTATTTTTAGTATTAAACACATCTTCAGTCACCTTATTTCCAGTGGCAGTGTTTGTTTATCGAGCTCAGCAGGGTGCTGCAAATCCTACTGATGTTTTTGTTCCCATTATATTGGCTACCTTTGCTTCCACATTAGCTGGACTAGTTGCTGTATCAGCAGTACAAAAAATTAAGTTATATCATAAAGTTGTTTTATTATATTTGTCGGCGGGAATAGCCTTAGTTGGCTCTATTGCCGTTTATTTTGCTACGCTTACCGCCGAAGTGCTTTCAGAGCAGTCTTCTATTTTTGGTAATATTCTTATTCTTTTGACCCTAATTATCTTTATCGCTGCTGCCGCTCGTAAAAAAATAGATGTTTACGAGAGTTTTATTGAAGGCGCAAAAGAAGGTTTTGATACCAGTATTAAACTTATTCCCTATCTGCTTGCTATGTTATGTGCCATTGGCGTATTCAGGGCAAGTGGTGCTTTGGATGTAATTGTCGACACTTTTAGAAGTTTAGTGCTTTATTTCGGTGGTGATACTCGCTTTGTAGATGCATTGCCTACCGCTATGATGAAGCCTCTGAGCGGTTCTGGAGCTCGGGCTATGATGATTGAAACCATGAATACTCATGGGGCAGATTCATTTGCAGGACGTTTAGCGTCTATGATCCAAGGTTCTACAGAAACAACGTTTTATGTATTGGCTGTTTATTTTGGCTCTGTTGGCATAAAGCATAGTCGCCATGCTATAAGCTGTGGTTTAATTGCTGATTTAGCTGGTGTTGTAACGGCTATTGGCGTTTGTTACTGGTTTTTTGGATAAAATAAATTTAATCCACCTTTCTGTTTTTTCTATATTCTCATAACACACCATAAAATATTATTGTCGACAATAATATTGATCTTTTTTAATTTAGACTTATAATCTATTTAAATTAGTTAATATGTCGACAATTTTAATGTCTTTAAATAATCCCACACGTTTAGCGCCAGTAACAACTGCCGATAAAGTGTATGAACAACTACTACACGACATAGTCAATGGCGAAATAGCGTCTGGTAGTAAAATCAGTGAACCGGAGCTTGCAAAGCGTTTCGAAATTAGTCGTTCGACATTAAGAGAAGCGCTTAATCGATTGGAAAAGTGCCATCTTATTGAACGAAAGGCGAATGTTGGCTCTCGTGTTGTTGAGTGTTCTATTGAAGGGTTACTTGAACTCTATATTACTCGAGAAGCGTTAGAGGGTATGGCGTGTCGACAAGCTGCAACACACATGAGTGATGCAGAAGTTGAAAGCATGCAGCAAATGTTAGCAAAACATGCTGACTCCCAAGACCTAAAAGATGGTATTTCATACTACCAAGAAGAAGGTGATGTAGATTTTCATTATAAAGTCATTTTAGGCAGTCATAATCAGCAATTAATTAATATTATTTGTGGTCAGTTATACCACCTAGTTCGCATGTACCGTATTCAGTTTGGTATGAAAAGCGCACGTGCATCTCGCGCATTCCAAGAACACTCTCAAATTATACAAGCCATTGCCGATCGTGATGGTGAGTTAGCCGAAATCCTAATGAGACGCCATATTGCGGCTTCTCGTAAAAACATTGAAAACAAAATCGCTCAGCAACTTGAGCAATAGACACTAAGAGGGCGTTACCATGTCTGGACAATTATCACCGGGTGCAAAATTTCGACAAGCACTAAAAAACAACAAACCACTACAAGTTGTCGGCACCATTAACGCTTATTGCGCAATGATGGCTGAACAACTAGGCCATCAAGCTATTTATTTATCAGGTGGTGGTGTTGCTAACGCATCATACGGTTTACCTGACTTAGGTATGACTTCACTGAACGATGTTATTGCTGATGTTCAACGTATTACGTCAGCATCAAGCTTACCTCTATTAGTTGATATTGATACTGGTTGGGGTGGAGCTTTTAACATTGCTAAAACCATTCGAGATATGGAAAAAGCAGGAGCTGCAGCTGTTCATATAGAAGATCAAGTGGCGCAGAAGAGATGTGGTCATCGTCCAAACAAAGAAATTGTATCAACCCAAGAAATGGTTGATCGTATTAAATCAGCTGTAGATGCTCGTACTGACAAAGACTTTTTTATTATGGCGCGTACAGATGCATTTGCACAAGAAGGCTTAGAAGCCGCACTTGAACGTGCAAAAGCGTATGTAGCTGCAGGCGCAGATGGTATTTTTGCTGAAGCCGTTAAAACAGAAGAACATTACCGTGCATTTACTCAAGCATTAGATGTTCCTGTATTGGCAAATATCACAGAATTTGGCCAAACTGAATTATGGAATAAAGAACAATTAGGTGAATGGGGTTGTGCCATGGTGCTTTATCCATTGTCTGCTTTTAGAGCAATGAACAAAGCAGCAGAGTCAGTTTACAAAACATTATTAGCTGACGGAGATCAGAAAGCCGAAATCGATAACATGCAAACGCGAATGGATTTATACGATTATCTTGGTTACCACGATTACGAACAAAAACTAGACTCACTTTTTGCAGAAGGCAAAAACAAGTAGAGCAATAAGTAAAAACGAGACGGATTGATCTCGTATCGAAATTAGAACAAAACAAATAATGAGGAAAGCACAATGGTAGACAAAAAATTAAGCGGCGCAGGATTAAGAGGCCAAAGCGCAGGTGAAACTAAACTTTGTACAGTAGGAAAATCAGGTAGTGGTTTAACTTATTGTGGTTACGATGTTTCAGACTTAGCAGACAACGCGACTTTTGAAGAAGTGGCTTATTTACTGTTTAACGGCGAGTTACCTAATCAAACACAACTTGATACTTACAAAGTAGAGTTAACTGAAATGCGTGACTTACCTCAAGCATTAAAACAAGTATTACAACTTATTCCTGCTGATGCTCATCCAATGGATGTTATGCGTACAGGTGCATCGTTTTTAGGTAACTTAGAGCCAGAAGTCGACTTTTCAGAACAAAACAAAGCGGCTAACCGTTTACTTGCAGCCTTTCCTGCCATTATGACGTATTGGTATCGTTATTCTCATGACAATGTCGAAATTGATTGTGTGACTGACGAAGAAACTATTGGTGGACACTTCCTGAAATTATTAACGGGTAAAACGCCGTCTGAATTACACCGAAAAGTTATCGATGTTTCATTAATTTTATATGCAGAGCATGAGTTTAACGCATCTACTTTTACAGGTCGTGTTTGTGCTTCAACCTTGTCTGATATGTACTCATGTATTACCGGTGCAATTGGTTCATTACGTGGTCCACTTCATGGTGGCGCAAACGAAGCTGCAATGGATATGATTCAAAAATTCAAATCTCCGGCGGATGCTAAAGAACAAATGGCAGGTATGTTAGCGCGTAAAGAAAAGATCATGGGTTTTGGTCATGCGGTTTATCGCACGTCTGATCCTCGCAATGTAATTATTAAAAAATGGTCAGAAAAGCTTGCACAAGAGTTTGGTGATTCATCGCTTTATGATATTTCAGTCGCTTGTGAAGAATATATGTGGGATACCAAAAAATTATTCTGTAATGCAGATTTTTTCCACGCATCTGCTTATCACTTTATGGGTATTCCTACTAAGTTATTTACACCTATTTTTGTTTGTTCACGCTTAACTGGTTGGGCTGCACACGTTATGGAACAACGAGTAAATAACCGTATTATCCGTCCTTCGGCAGATTATACGGGTTCTGATCCTCGTACTGTTACACCTATAGCTGAGCGTTAATAGAAAAGGGTTTATCGTATATCTACGTTAAACCCTATATTACTTCCCTATAAAATGAATATTAAATTCGTTTTCTTTCAAAATATTGTAGATAAATTATGAATTATGATTACCGTAAACCGCTTCCTGGTGCGAACATAGATTTTTTTGATACGCGTGAAGCTATCGAAACGATAAAACCTGGGTCTTATAAAAAATTACCTTATACATCACGTGTTTTAGCCGAACAGCTAGTACGTAAATGTGATCCTCAATCGTTAAACGATGCCTTAGAGCAAATTATTGATGGTAAGCAAGATCTAGATTTTCCATGGTATCCGGCTCGTGTGGTTTGTCATGATATTTTGGGACAAACGGCTTTAGTTGATTTAGCAGGGTTAAGAGACGCAATTGCAGAGCAGGGTGGAGATCCCGCTAAAGTTAATCCAGTTGTACCCACTCAACTCATTGTTGATCACTCGTTAGCTGTAGAACATGGCGGTTTTGAATCAGAAGCATTTGATAAGAACCGCGCGATAGAGGAGCGACGTAATGAAGATCGTTTTCACTTTATTGAGTGGACAAAAACAGCCTTTAAAAATGTTGATGTTATACCCGCCGGAAACGGCATCATGCATCAAATTAATTTAGAAAAAATGTCACCCGTTATTCAAGCTCGCGATGGTGTAGCATTTCCTGATACTTGTGTAGGAACCGACTCACACACACCGCATGTTGATGCTCTAGGTGTTATCGCTATTGGTGTTGGTGGACTTGAAGCTGAAACAGTAATGTTAGGTCGCCCATCAATGATGCGTTTACCTAATATTATTGGTGTTGAACTAGTAGGTAAACGCCAAGCGGGCATTACAGCAACTGATATTGTATTAGCGATTACTGAATTTCTACGAAATGAAAAAGTCGTGTCGAGTTACTTAGAATTCTTTGGTGAAGGCACGGTAGAATTAACTATCGGCGACAGAGCAACTATCTCAAACATGACACCTGAATACGGTGCATCTGCTGGTATGTTCTACATTGATCAACAAACTATTGATTACCTAAAGCTTACAGGACGAGAGCCAGAACAAGTGGCGTTAGTTGAAAACTATGCAAAACATACCGGTTTATGGGCTGACGATTTAAAAGAAGCGGAATACAAACGAGTATTAACGTTTGATTTATCAACCGTAGGTAGAAATATGGCTGGGCCTTCAAACCCTCATCGTCGTTTAGCTACTGCTGATTTAGCATCAAAAAACATCGCTAAAAATTTAGACGCATGTAAAGCACAAGAAGCGTCAGGCGAAATGCCCGATGGTGCAGTAATTATTGCCGCTATAACGTCATGTACAAATACATCTAACCCTCGTAACGTAGTGGCAGCAGGACTTGTAGCTAAACGAGCTAATGAACTAGGATTAGTACGCAAACCTTGGGTTAAATCATCATTTGCACCAGGCTCTAAAGTTGCCAAATTATACTTAGAAGAAGCAGGGCTACTGCCTGAGATGGAAAAGCTTGGTTTTGGTATTGTTGGTTATGCTTGTACTACGTGTAACGGTATGTCCGGTGCTTTAGATCCTAAAATACAGCAAGAAGTTATCGACAGAGACTTATACTCAACAGCCGTTTTATCGGGCAACCGAAATTTTGATGGTCGTATTCATCCTTATGCCAAACAGGCCTTTTTAGCGTCACCTCCTTTAGTGGTTGCTTATGCAATTGCTGGTACTATGCGTTTTGATATAGAAAAAGACGTATTAGGACAAGATCAACAGGGTAACGATATTACACTGAAAGATATTTGGCCAAGTGATGAAGAAATTGATGCAATTGTAAGCTCATCGGTTAAACCTGAACAATTTAAAAAAATATACACGCCGATGTTTGACCTAGGTGCTTTTGAGCCCGCTGAAAGTCCTTTATATGACTGGCGTCCACAAAGTACTTATATTCGTCGACCTCCTTATTGGGAAGGTGCATTAGCGGGTGAACGTACCATGAAAGGAATGCGTCCGTTAGCAGTACTTGGCGATAACATTACGACGGATCATTTGTCACCTTCAAATGCCATTATGCTTAACAGTGCAGCTGGTGAATATTTAGATAAAATGGGCTTGCCAGAAGAAGACTTTAACTCTTACGCAACACATCGAGGTGATCATTTAACCACTCAACGTGCGACTTTTGCTAACCCTAAATTATTTAATGAAATGTGTTTAGATGAAAACGGAGCTGTAAAACAAGGTTCGTTAGCACGTATTGAGCCTGAAGGGGTGGAAAGCCGGATGTGGGAAGCTATTGAAACCTACATGGAACGTAAACAACCACTGATTATTATAGCAGGTGCTGATTATGGACAAGGCTCATCTCGAGACTGGGCAGCAAAAGGTGTACGTTTAGCTGGAGTTGAAGTGATCGTTTCAGAAGGTTTTGAACGTATCCATCGTACTAACTTAATTGGTATGGGTGTATTGCCTCTTGAGTTTACTCAAGGTGAAACACGCAAAACTTACCAAATTGATGGAACTGAAACCTTTGATGTAAGTGGTCAAACCGCTCCAGGCGGCGCTATGACGGTAATAATGACTCGTAAAAATGGTGAAGTTGTTGAAATACCTGTGAAGTGTCGTTTAGATACCGCGGAAGAAGTAACAGTTCATGCAGCAGGTGGGGTATTACATAAGTTTGCAAACGACTTCCTAAAATCAAACGCATAGTTTTCTCATAGCTATCAGACATAATGCACATAAGTTTACTTTATGAAAGTGAACCTATGTGCTTGTGTTATCATTAAAAAGTGGTTCAGGTCAGACCTCTTTTGTTTATATAATTAATAGGAGCTTTTTGTGCCTAACTTTCCTCAAATAAAAATCCCTGCAACTTATATGCGTGGTGGTACCTCAAAAGGGGTATTTTTCAATTTAACGGATTTACCTGAACGATGCCAAGTACCAGGAGAAGCTCGAGATAACATGTTATTACGTGTTATTGGCAGTCCAGATCCATACGGAAAACAAACCGATGGTATGGGCGGTGCAACATCAAGCACCAGCAAAACGGTGATTTTAGCCAAAAGTGAGCAGCCAGAACACGATGTTGATTACCTGTTTGGGCAAGTAGCAATTGATAAAGCTTTTGTCGACTGGTCAGGGAATTGCGGAAACCTTACTGCTGCTGTAGGAGCTTTCGCAATAAACTCCGGACTTATTGATGTAGATCGTATTCCTGAAAATGGTATTTGTACGGTTCGAATTTGGCAAAAAAATATTGCTAAAACCATTATCGCGCAAATACCTATTACTAATGGTGAAGTACAAGAAACCGGAGATTTTGAACTTGATGGCGTAACATTCCCTGCTGCTGAAGTACCGGTTGAATTTATCGCGCCTGTCGATCCAAGCGAAGCTATGTTCCCAACAGGGAATGTTGTTGATGAATTACATGTTCCAGCTAGTGGCGACTTCGAAGCCGTAACATTAAAAGCTACTATGATCACCGCTGGTATTCCAACAATATTTTTAAATGCAGAAGATATTGGGTACACAGGAACCGAGCTGCAAGATGCTATCAATAACGATGATGCTGCACTTGCAAGGTTTGAGATTATTCGTGCTCACGGAGCAATAAAAATGGGATTGATAAATAACGTCTCAGAAGCTGAAGCTCGCCAACACACACCAAAAATAGCTTTTGTAACATCAGCTCAAACTTATGTTACTTCAAGCGGTAAAAATGTTGAGCAAGCTGATATCGATTTACATGTTAGAGCATTATCAATGGGGAAACTTCATCACGCTATGATGGGAACAGCCGCTGTTGCAATAGGTACCGCTGCTGCTATACCAAATACATTAGTTAACTTAGCCGCCGGTGGCGGAGAGCGTCAGTCAGTTATCTTTGGTCACCCTTCAGGAACATTAAAAGTAGGGGCGCAAGCGACAAAAGTTAATCATTCATGGACAGTAAATAAAGCCATGATGAGCCGAAGTGCACGAGTATTAATGGAAGGTTGGGTGAAAATCCCAGGAGACAGCTTTTAATAATATCGCTTTAAAAGTGATAGTTCTGAACTTTATT
>Ga0209396_1001537_pt1 | contig 25530 bp, 17 predicted proteins | sample GOMGulsemesocosm_6_FD_184638 | JGI IMG/M metagenome (GOLD analysis project Ga0209396, IMG submission 184638) | Methane-oxidizing microbial communities from mesocosms in the Gulf of Mexico - GOM8C Gulf of Mexico (SPAdes) (version 2) | ecosystem: Environmental > Aquatic > Marine > Cold seeps... | reverse complement strand
GAATACAAAAACAAACAAGGGGGCAGCTTGTAAAGCTTATTAACCTAACGCCTGGCGACTTTGCTGTTGTCGCCAGGAAGTCGGCATTATTAGGAAAATATGAGGACAATGAAATACTAGATCTTTTAATGCAAGAATCAATATATAAACAACCAAAAACTACACCGATTGGATTTTTATAAAAGAGAGGTTTTTTGTCGTATTAGAATTTATCTCAAATCAACCGAGTGTTTAAACCAGGCAAATATTGTAAGTTAATAGGCATAGAAATATATTGAAATAACCATCAACATTCTGTAGGTTTATTAACCTATTATCAGGCTGATACAAAGGAAAGATATGATCGACTATTATAAAAAGAAAAGTGCCGAGTATTCTGAAAAAGCCCGTGTTGCGCAAGAAAATAAAGAGGAGTATGAACAATATAAAAGTGAGGCAGAAGCTTACGACAAGCGTATTGCGGAATTAGAATCTTGTTAAAAAAATGCGCTATTAGCGAATTTTGTTGATTATGTTTCATTCCTTAACAATTACAACCAAATATTTTATTCCGTTTATTCCGTTTATGCGTCATTTGGAGTGGAGTGAGAGCCATTCCATCTACAATTTATCAGCTTCATTATTTATGCCTTGATAGGTATTGAAGGCCATTCATCTTGTTTTTGATAATGGTGTCGAGTGTTATTTATAAAATCATGTGCAGTAAAATTATTTGACCACTACAGTCAAAAATACAAGTAATTAAACATGGACAGAATACAGACAGGAGTCATCAAATGAATAAAAAAAAGGAACTACTGAAGTTAGCCCAATTAAGACAGACTACTAGATATGAAGGATATAATTGTTTAGCTGATTATGTTGATGGTTTTTATGAATGTGATTACGTGTCTCCTTATAGTAAATCTGCTAATAATATTAATGCGGATATATTTATTGTCTTACAGGATTGGTCTTCAGATGAGAATATGCAAGATAAGTGTGAAAAAACAAAAGAGCTTGGTTATACGCCAAGTGTAGCAACAAATATAAAGCTTAATGAACTTTTAAACAATAAGATTTCAGTCAATTTAAAAGATACTTATACTACAAATTTATTTCCGTTTATAAAAATGGGTGGCCTCAGCTCGAACATATCAATTAAAGATATGAGGAAAGCAGCTAAACAATTTACTATACCTATGATTGATATCATAAAACCTAAAATAGTCATTGCTCTTGGAAGAAAAACCTATGATGCAATTTATGATAACTGTTATGAAAAAGGTCAGAAATACTCAGATTCATTCATTTATGGCAATACTAAAATTTTTCATCAGCCGCATCCTGCAGCCAGAATAACAAATTTGAAAAAAGAACATAAATGGAATGAAATGTACGAATACTTGCAAAGTAAAAATTAAATAGCAGCTAATGCTTGTTCTGTGGCAAAAATGATCATTAATGCTTTGAATGTAGTTCTATATTACAGACCTAATAATGGCGGAGTTAATCACACATTATATGTAATTGGGTGGCTAAGTCTGGTGCTAATAAATGGATATGATGGGAAATATGTCCAGTTAATTTATTGGGTCAGGAACGGGGAAAATAAGACTCCAGTAGATGACTACTCAAAATACTAGATAATAAACAAGAAGAGCACTTCAAATGATTCTATTTTTAATGGATATCACTAGCCTTAAACTTAAAAATGACCATGTTTTTTGGATCGCTGTTGGATCATTGTAATGCCGGAATATACCTTTTAATCCCCTGTGTCTATTTGTAACCCATTGTATATAAAGGTATCTGGAGGTGAAGTGATAGTTCAAGTCCCCCCAACCGCACCACTAAACTTATACAAATAGACATTTAAAGGCCGATTCGTGATGAATCGGCCTTTTTTCGTTTGGTTGTTAATTGGCTGCGAATTATTCCTGTGAAGGTTGTCGAACTTGATAGTTACTTAACTGATATTGATATTATATTTCTATTGATATCCGAGAAAATCTATATCTTTAACCTGCATATCTTACTTAATTCGTCGATCCATGTATCCACTAAACCATTGAATTAATGTGTTTGATCTAAATAATGCATTCTGGTTCTAAATTTTCGGGGAAGTTGTAAAAATTGCTGTTTGAGTGTCTTGATGGGGAAGGATTTAGTTAGTGCATATTTGTAACATTAAAAATGGCAACATTGTGAGAGGTTAAATAGCAAAAAGTGTCATGATTTAAGTCGTGATGAGAACTAACTCTTTTCATGTGTAATTGTTTGTTCTCTTTTCCGAAGTTCAATTAATTACGCTCATCACCTGCTATTTAAGGCATCAGATTGCTTATCTTTAAATTGTTGTGTCCAACCATAAAGCAAGTTAGCTCTGATCCCTAAAAACTATGCAGTTTCTGGTACGGTATAACCTTGATCGTTAACTAAAACGACAGATTTTTCTTTGAAAGCTTTAGTATATGTCTTGTATTGTCGTTTTTGATTTATAAAACACCTTTAATAATTAGAACATTACCCTTTATCAAAGTGCCCTATGCCATTAAACCAGAGCAGTATTACTTATTTCAAATGATAAAACATCCCACTTTCGGAATACCTTACAAAATCGGTTCATTCCAATAATGGGACGTTTTTGATTTAAAGCTCTCCCGATTTTTTCTAATTAACAAAATAATCAAATAAAAACAATGAAGTACACGTTTGGCTTGGTTCGTGCAAATTCATAATAGAGTTAATTATTTGAACGGAATGTTTATGGATATTGTTAGAACTACTAAGAAGTCAATTTTTGTCAAATATCGTTGGCCTTTTGTTGCAGTGATTACACTGTTTATTTTTTATTTTTTTAATCAAGCTGTGGTGGGTAGCGACTTCACCTCAGAACGTTCTAGATTATTGTTTGCTACGGTTGAGCGTGGCGAGTTTACTATTAAGGTTCGTGGTCCAGGGATATTAACACCAAAAGAATTTCGTTGGATTGCTTCCGATGTTGAAGGTCGAGCTGAACGTGTATTAGTGAAGCCGGGTGCTCATGTTAAAGCCGGTGACTTATTGATTGAACTAACGAATCCACAACTTGAGCGAAAATTAGAAGAAACCCGTTGGGAACTTGAAGCTCAAGAAGCGGAAACACAAGCTTCATTGGTTGATTTGGACTCGAAATTACTTGATCAAAAAGCTAAAGTTTTTAATGCCAAACTAGAATTTGAAACCATAGCAATGCGTTTAAGAGCAGAAACAGAACTATTTGATAATGGCGCTCAAGCCGTTTCAAAACTTGATTATGAAAAAACTAAACTACAAAACACACAAACACAAGAACGCTGGATTATAGAAAAACAACGTGAAATAAAAATGAAAGAAAGTGTTATCGCTAATCAAAATGCACTTAATGCGCGCTTAAATAAAATGCGTAAAACTCTGCAAAGCATGCAAGAGCAAGTGGCTAATTTACAAGTAAAAGCAAGTATCGATAGTGTAGTGCAAGATGTTGCAATTGAAGCAGGCCAACAAGTCGTTATGGGCAGTAACTTAGCCAAACTTGCACAGCAAAATGAGTTGATTGCTGAATTGAAAATACCAGAATTAGCGATACGTGAAGTAGTTTTAGGACAGTCAGTAATGATTGATACTCGCAATAATAAAATTGCAGGTACGGTTATTCGTATTGCTCCTTCAGTAAATAATGGTGCGGTACAAGTTGATATAGCCTTAACTGCGCCTCTTCCGAGTGATGCTCGTCCAGATTTAAGCATTGACGGCGAAATTCTTGTTGCACAACTTAGTGATACTTTATTTGTACGTAGGCCATCTTTTGCACAAAGTAATCGCAGTGTAAAAATCTTTAAATTAGATGTTACAGGTGATAGTGCTGACAGAGTTACAGTTGAATTTGGCCGTGGCTCAGTACAAAAAATTCAAGTGAAAAGCGGCTTGTCCGTAGGTGATCAAATTATTATTTCTCAAAATGAAGAAATTCAACGTTTTAATAAAATATCAATAAATTAATCGACTTTATGTATGACGAAAAATTCAAATAATTACGAAAGGAATTTAAAAATGGCTGAACAAGTATTGATAGAACTTAATAATGTAAAAAAAGTGTTTTATACCGACGAAGTAGAAACCCATGCCTTATCAAATATTAATTTAACCATTAATGCTGGGGAGTATGTTTCTATATCAGGCCCTTCAGGGTGTGGTAAATCTACGTTGTTGTCGGTTTTAGGTTTATTAGATGTAGCAACGCATGGCGAATATATTCTTAATGGTCATCAAGTAATAGCTTTAAAGAATGCAGCCCGAGCACGTATTCGTAATAAAGAAGTGGGGTTTATTTTTCAGTCATTTAATTTAATCAGTGACCTTACTGTTGAAGAAAATGTGGCGCTGCCGTTAACTTATCGAGATGACTTTACTAGCCAACAAGTTAAAGAAGCAGTAAAGACGGCTTTAGAAAAAGTGGATATGAATCATCGTGGTAGTCACTTTCCATCGCAATTGTCAGGTGGGCAACAACAGCGAGTTGCTGTAGCACGAGCGATTGCTGGCAATCCTTCAATTATACTTGCTGATGAACCAACGGGTAATTTAGACAGTAAAAATGCAGAAGCTGTAATGGCTTTACTTGATAGTTTACATCAAGATGGTGCAACCATTTGTATGGTGACACATGATCCTCGTTCTGCAAAAAGAGCCGAACGTTTAATTGAAATACTTGATGGTAAAATAACAGCTGACAATGTTATTAATCGCGGCATTCAAGCAGCCTAAGGAGAAAAATATGAAATGGTTATTTGATATTAAATATGCTTATAGGATGTTATTAAAAAATCCAGGATTTACTTCCCTTACCGTTTCAGTAATGGCGGCAGGTCTAGGTATTTGTGTCTTCATGCTGGCATTTATTTCGTCAATCTTGACTCGTCCATTGCCTTTTGATCAAGGCGACCAGATGCACATGATTGAGCTCGAGTATGACGGTGTTCATTATAACGGCGGCTCAATAATGCATCCTGATTATCTAACAATCAAGGAACAGAGTAGTAGCTATAGTGATATTGGCGCTTATTATACTGCTACAGCTAATTTAAGTAATGGCGATCGCGCACAACGATATTCCTCTGTGGTTACTGAAGCGAATATGTTCTCCTTCACAAGTACTTCTCCTATTATGGGCCGTGATTTTACCGAAAAGGATTCCACTTTAGGGGCCGAACCAGTTACCGTCATTGGCTATGATGTTTGGCAAAACTACTTTAATGGCGATCGATCAATAGTAGGCCAGAGTGTAAAAATAAATGGTATTGATACGCTAATTATTGGCGTGATGCCAAAAGGTTATTTATTCCCGATGTCGGCGCAGTTGTGGCTACCCTTGACAGAAGATACAACGCGTGTAAAACGTAGTGAATCTGCGCATATGGCTATTTATGTTAAGAAAAAACCAGAGGTTAGTCTTGAACAAGCTAACCAAGAACTTAAAGATATTATGAGTAAAATTGCTCTGCAATACCCAGAAACAAACAGTAAAAGTAGTGCTTATGTTACCACTTTTCAAAAGTGGATGATGGGAGATGGCACAGAGATGATTACTGGCTTAATGCTAACCGCAGTTGGCTTTGTATTAGTTTTAGCTTGTGTCAATGTTGGTAACCTACTTTTTGCACGAGCTAATGAGCGAGCGAAAGAGACGGCTATCCGCATCGCTCTTGGAGCTCCAAGATCACGTCTTATTATGCAAATGATGTGGGAAAGTGTTTTTATTTGTGGTTTGGGAGGCATATTTGGACTATTTTTAGCCGCATGGAGCCTTGAACTTTTAGAAGTGATTTTACCAAATATGCTACCTATATCGGTACCGTTTTGGTGGATAATGTCATTAAATAGTGAACTGATATTCCAATCCATTATGATTATTTTAGTTACTGCATTTATTACCGGGATACTGCCTGCGTGGAAAATGTCGAGCGGTGATTTTAACTCTGTTCTGAGAGATGGTACTCGTGGTGCAATAGGTAAAAAATCAGGACGAATAAATAGACTTTTAGTCATCGTTGAAGTGGCCCTGTCTTGTATTTTACTCAGTTTATCTGGTGTTTTATTTGTTGTTTTACAAGAAGTGAATAATTCAGATTTTGGTGCAAATGTTGAAAATAAATTAACAGCCCGAGTGGGATTACCTAATGCAACTTATCAAGATGAAAGCAAGCGTGCCCAATATTATCAACGCTTAATTGCCAAACTAACGACTATCCCAGGAGTGAACAGTGCTGGAGCAGTTTCAGGCCTACCGGGTAGTGGCAATGGTTATCGGGCATTTCAGCCTGAAGGGTACGAAATGACAGAAAATCAATATCCACGAACAGGATTGGGTGTAACTTATATTGGCAGTATGAAGGCAATGGATATGAAATTACTTGAAGGTCGCTATTTTGATAGTAGAGATCGAGTTGACTCACTGCCTGTTGCTGTTATTACGGAATCAATGTCGAAAAAATACTGGCCTACAGGTTCAGCATTAGGCAAGCGCTTCAAATATGTCGAAAGTGAAGACGAACCTTGGTTAACTGTGGTCGGTGTTATTAATCATGTTATTCATGGTCAGCCATTTTCAAACATGAAATATAGAACGACAGCTTATTTACCTTATACTCAACAATCAAACCGCTTTATGAGTATTTTTGTTGATACACAGGGCAATCCTGAGCAATATCGTGAAGCGTTAATTTCTGCAGTGGCAAGTATTGACCCGGAAGTGCCAGCCTACAATATTTCTACGTTAACAGAACGTTTGAAACGAAGTACTGGCGGTATGAATTTTGTGAGAAATATATTTGCGGTCTTTGCGGTATGTGCATTATTGCTGGCATCAAGTGGTATTTATGGTGTAATAGCCAATAGTACTGGCAGAAGAACACAAGAAATTGGCATTCGTCGTGCTATTGGTGCAAGTGATGAAAAGGTATTATCGATGTTAATGAAACAAGGTTGGAGTCAGTTGTTTATTGGCTTGGTCTTGGGGTTGCCTATTGGTTATTTGGCTAGCCAAGGAGTCGTACAAATGCTTGGCCCAGATACCAATGGTTACTACATAGTTTTTGCCATTATTCCTGTTATCATAAGTTTAGTGGTAACTATTGCGACATTTTTTCCGGCAAAACGAGCGATTAGTATGGAACCATGCAGTGCATTGCGATATGAATAGACTTTTAAAGGTCTAAGACAAACCATTGATTTATAAAGAATGACAATGGTTTATTTATTTCTAATAATTCAAGCTATAAGCTAGGAAGTACATTGAGTCAAATTAAGCCACAACGTATTTTAGTCGCAGATGATGACCACAATATTTTAGCAGCACTTAAATTATTATTGTCATGTGCTGAGTATGAGGTCACTTTAGCTTCTCACCCTGAACAAGTGGTTAAGCTGTTTTCTCAAGAGAGCTTTGACTGTGTCTTGCTTGATTTGAATTTTAACCTCGATACAACTTCTGGTGAAGAAGGGCTATTATTAATTGAACAACTTAATAAAATAGATGATATCGTCCCTATTGTTGTGATGACAGGCTGGGCAACTGTTGAGCTGGCGGTTAGTACAATGCAAAAAGGTGCTGTTGATTTTATTCAAAAACCTTGGGGAAATGAACGTGTTTTAGCCATAGTAGAAACTCAAATTCGATTGGCGAAACAATGTCATAAAGCGATGAAGTTGAACCAAGAAAATCAACTGTTAAAGTCAGAGAATGGCTATTTCGATGCTTTAATCGCGGAATCAGAAAGCATGAAGCAAGTACTTTCTATGGTAAATCAAGTTGCTTTAAGTGACATTAATGTCCTAATTACTGGCGATAATGGCACAGGTAAAAGTTTATTAGCAGAACATATTCATGCCAGATCCAAACGCAATGGCCATTCTTTAATAAATGTTAATATGGGGGCGATCAGCGAGAGCCTATTTGAAAGCGAAATGTTTGGTCATGTTAAAGGTGCTTTTACTGATGCACGTGATAATAGGATTGGCCGATTTGAATTAGCAGACGAAGGCAGTTTGTTTTTAGATGAAATTGGCAATATTCCTATCTCTCAACAAGCAAAATTATTACGCGTACTTGAATCTCAGCAATTCGAAAAAGTAGGCGCAAGTAAAACGCAGCAAGTTGATACTCGTGTGATTGCTGCAACAAATGCCGATATAGAGGCATTGATCAAAACCGGGAAATTTAGACAAGATTTGTTTTATCGTTTAAATACGGTGGTGCTTAAGTTGCCAGCACTGCGAGAGCGTAAAGATGACATTATGCCAATGGCTAGGCATTTTCTTACTATATTTGCTGAAAAATATCATAAACAAAGTCTATTCTTTTCTGCAAACGCTATAAAGGGCTTAATTGCTTATCAATGGCCGGGTAATATCAGAGAGCTCAATCATATGATCGAACGAGCGGTTGTTTTATCTACCGATAATGAAATCTGCCTCTCCCAACTGGCATTAACACAAACCGAAAATGGTTCACAGGCTGAGCAACACAGTGTGGAAGAATACTCTGACGACCTTGAACGGACACTTGACGATATTGATCGTGAAGTTATTCAACGACGGTTACAACGCCATGGTGGTAACATGATAGATGTCGCCAATTCTTTAGGTTTAAGTCGTAGTGCATTTTACCGTAGAATTGACAAATACAACTTGTAAAAAGAGCTAAAATTGAGCAATACAAAACGTGTGAAATTTGAACACCAGTTACTAAAATACCTACTCGTTGCTACTTTAGTGCCGGCGTCATTGTTGTTATATACCCTGTGGCACTATAAGGCATCAACGAATTTAATGGTATTAATCTTCCTCGTTTTGTTTTGTTTGATTGGTTATTGTGCATCTACTCTATTTGAAAAAATCACTTATCAGTTTCGTACGTTATCTAACTTACTTGAAGGCATGGCTCATGGTGATTATTCACTTCGAGGTAGACGTTACGGTGTTGATGACTCGCTAGGACAGCTGGTTGGACAAATAAATGGTTTAGCTGAAACCTTGCTAGAGCAAAGTTTTACAGCTCACGAGAGTCAACATCTAGTCCGAAAAGTAATTCAAAATATTGATGTCGCCATTATTGCGGTTGATGAAAATAAACATATTGCTTTGCTTAATCCTGCGGCGGAAAAACTACTTAACGTCGAGTTATCACAAGTACTACACCAACCACTTGATCATATCGCTCAGCGGTTATTAACCGCTAATACAGAACAAGTGGTTGAGTTAAGCTTTGCTAAAGGTATGAGAAAGTTCAAAGTGATACGTGATCAGTATCGTGAAAATGGGCAACAACATGAACTATTTTTTGTAACGGATGTAAATGTTTTATTAAGAACTCATGAGTTGCAAGCATGGCAGAACTTGGTACGCGTATTAAGTCATGAAATTAATAATTCGTTGGCACCTATTGCTTCCTTAGCAAGTACTTTACAAACGATTTCAAACAAACAAGAGTTGAATGCAAATTTTTCACAAAACTTATCTGAAAGTTTAGATATTATTGCTGAACGTGCAGAGAGTCTTAAAACATTTATTAATAGTTATCGTCAATTAACGCATTTACCTGAGCCTAAGAAAATCGAAATAAACTTACAGGCTCTGTTTGATAAAATTATTCCATTATTCAACCAAAGAGAAATAGTTGTCGATTGCCAAGGTCAGTTATTCGTTTATGTTGATCCTGTGCAGTTCGAACAGGTACTTATTAATTTACTAAAAAATGCCGATGAGGCTATGGTAGATAGGTCAAAGTGTATTTTGATTGCGGTAGAAACAGGAGTTGATTTAATAATAATTAAAATCATTGATCATGGTATAGGTCTTAAAAATACTGATAATTTATTTACACCATTTTATACCACTAAAAAGCAGGGGAGTGGTATAGGTTTGGTATTATGCAGACAAATTATTGAAGCACACCTAGGTGATTTATCGCTTGAGAATAGTAGTGCTCATCAAGGTTGTGTTGTTAGAATTAAATTACCGATAGAAACACAGATGAATAATAGGTAAGGCGTGATTACGTATTTTTATAGAGACAATCAAGCTTGCTCATTAGGCTAATACGCTCTGTGTTAAATTAAAACTAAAAACTAAAAACTAAAATTGCCAAATCTTTTGCTAATTCTGAACGTTTATTAAAACGGCAAATCATGGCTAAGTTTTTCAGTAACTTTATGCTAAAAATAAGAGTCAAATAAATGATCCGGATCACTGCCCTTCGTAAAGTGTGCGCTTTATATTCCTATTACTCTGAATTCCGAGCATATAGCGGACACAAATTTCTACCTCAATGGCGGAAAAGGGTACTTAGATTGATATCAGATTAGGAGCTGAACAAAAAAGCCCCAATCTTGACAATACGAAAATTTTTAACTTACAGATATTTAGAATAAACGATTCCGTGACTAAATCCAAACATCATTCTCTGCAGTACGTTCCCCGCCTTGATGGCCCGTATTTTTAATTCCCTTTGGCACAATAAGCAGTATCTGAACTTCATTTTCTGCGAAAGGTTTATGTTCAGCTCCCTTAGGTATGACATACATTTCACCCTTAGTTAAATGTACTGGACCGTCACGAAAATCAATTCGTAAGTCTCCTTCGATTACGATAAATGTCTCGTCTGTTTCAGGATGGTCATGCCAAATAAAATCTCCTTCAAATTTTACTAGTTTGAATTGATAATCGTTCATCTCAGTAATAACCTTTGGCGACCAATGCTCATTAAAAAGGCTTAGTTTATTTTTAAAATTTATTATTTCTGACTTCATAGCATTTCTCTTCGTTGTGTGAAAACTAAAGAATGTAATATAGGGCTAGCTGTAGCCAAAAAACAGATACAATAAATGTAAATTGTAACCAGTACAGATGTAGCAGTTCTCTATCTGTATTATAACTATTTATGATAAGGTTAGGTTTGGATCATGTTGAACAACAAGGAGGCTGTGAATATGGAAGCGAAAGAAAAAGAGTCAACTTATCGTTATGAAATTATTATGAACTTCATAACTGATCTAATACACAAAGGGGCACTTGCAGCCGGTATGCGTGCGCCTTCGCTTCGGGAAATGGCGATACAACACAAAGTGAGTATTACAACAGTTCAACAAGCTTATCGTTTGTTAGAAGATCGTGGCGTACTTGAAGCAAGACCCAAGTCAGGATTTTTTGTTACTCAATACAGTCAAGTGTTTCTGGATAAACCTAATCTGTCGACGCCACCTAATGATGTTGTGAATGTGGAAATATCAGGTCGCATCTTCGATCTTATTACATTTATCAACGATCCAAAACTTGTGCCACTTGGCTGTGCTATACCATCTACTGAAATCTTAGCGTCGAGTCAACTGGATCGATTTTTAGCGCGTACCGCTAGAGTTAATGGCAAAAAACATAATATCTATTGTGAACCACGAGGTTATCTTGATTTACGCGTAGAAATCAGTCGCCGTGCCATGCGCTGGGGGCAGTCCCTTTCACCGGATGATATTGCCATTACTTGTGGTTGTACAGAGGCGTTATTTATTGCTTTGCGTACAGTTACTAATCTGGGTGATGTCGTTGCTATAGAGTCACCAACTTATTTTGGTCTGTTGCTGGTTTTAGAGTCTCTAGGCCTGAAGGCTTTGGAATTACCAACGGATGCAAGTGATGGTCTAGAAATAGAGGCATTGGCAACAGCGTTGCAGTCGAAGTCGATTAAAGCTTGTTTGTTTGCTTCTAGTTTTAATAATCCACTTGGATGTACGATGAGTGAAGATAAGAAAAAAGCGGTTTTAGACTTGTTGATTTTGCATGATGTACCCCTGATCGAGGATGATATCTACGGAGATATTCATTTTGGCCCTGTAAGGCCAAAACCATTTATAGCACTTAATGACCAGGCTGATGTGATTTACTGTAGTTCCTTTTCAAAAACCATCGCTCCAGGATATCGTATTGGTTGGATTGCTACCAGCAAACATATGCAGAAAGTACTTAAGGAAAAATTTGCTATAACACTCTGTGCCCCTGTATTGTTACAAGCAGCACTAGCCGATTTTCTTAAATCAGGCGGTTATGACAGCCATCTGCGTCGAATTCGCCGAAGCTTTATCGATAATATCGATCGCATGACTAGAGCTATTAATCAAAACTTTCCAAAAGATACGTTGATATCTCGTCCTTCTGGCGGCTTTGTACTATGGTTGGAGTTGTCAGCAGATGTAGACAGTCGACAGGTTTTTACTCAAGCACTGCAGGAAGGAATTTGTATAGCTCCGGGAGATATGTTTTCAACAAGTGATAATTACAAGAATTTTATACGCCTGAGTTGTGGTTATTCTTGGAATGAAAAGTTTGAAAAAAGCATCAGAACTTTGAGTGAACTGGTTCGTTAAATTGGATATACGTCATTTAATTCAAAGCTGTTTATGTTATTGACACCCCTAAAAAACGACAAATATAGCACCTAACCTTGCATGAAATTGGCTAATATTTTTAGTCAGTTGAGTAGTATAAATGCTTTTTTGTATTCAATGACTAACTAAAAATATCACACTGCTTAAGGGGAACTACGCAAAAAAGACATAAATTCTCTTTGAATATAAGGGGCAAATTTCAATATTTTAACTGAGACTAAATTAATATTGCTATCTTACTATGGGGACGAAAGAGCCGTAGAGTATAATCTCTATTTTCTCAACGCTCTAATCATTTAAAACAAAAGCCCGAATAGCAATATTCGGGCTTTTGTTTACCATAACGAAGCTCTGAACTAATGGATAAAGAGCTTATCGGTTTGAACTGCTAGCATAAGAAAGCGAACCACGCTGATTTAATCATAGATCTTTAGTTTTCTAAGGTTCAATGAGGCGCCTTGCGTCTCAGGAATTATTATTACTTTGCTAACTCAATAAGTACCGCAGTGTACATTTTTAGATTTAACACAAATTGCTCCATGGTAATAAATTCATGCTCTGAATGCCCTGTGTATTGAGTTCCTGGCATAGTAGGGCCAAAACTGACTGCATTAGGGAAAAGTCTTGAATTAGTCCCCCCGCCAATTGAGATAGGTTTTGCATCAAGTATTTTTGTGTAAAATGAGAAAACGTCGAGTAATGTATCTATTTGTGGCGCATTTTGTTGCACAAAAGGTTCATTGATATCATTATTGAGATCTACAAGTTTTATTTGGTTTTGTTGCTGCCATTTAACTAACGTTGAGTTTATTTCATTTTCTAATTGCTGGGTGGTTTTACCGCTCGGTCGGCGGATATTGATATTTAACTGCATACCTTTGCTTGTTGCTTTAAGCACCGTAGGTTGTACCGACATTGGACCCATAAAATCATCGCTATAAGCTATATCACCAAACTTCTTACCAAATAAACCTAAGCCAAGATGGTCATTTAGAAAATTAACCAAAGCGCCGCTAGTATTGTTTGGCCAATGATTTACCGCTAATAAATCTGCTAAGTGAGTAATAGCATTTACACCATATTCAGGTTTAGAGGAATGAGCAGATTTCCCCAGAGCCCTAATGCTAAGGCGTTCATCTTGCCATTGGTAGCTATAACTCATCCCAATATGAGACTTAGCTCTTTGTTTTATTTTACTTAGCAATTTTTTATTCACATTTTCAATGATTGCGTGAGCATCTTCTGGAATTTGACTACCAAAAAAACCACCGGTAAATTCACTGATATAGGCTTTTTTAGTTGTGTTGTTTGAATTAGGAAAAGTCATGCTTATGGTGCCATAGCCTTTTTCTGCCGTAACGACAGGATATTCAGAATCAAGGGTGATGTTGAGCTGTGGCAGAGAATAGCGTTTGATATGTTGACGCAATGGCTCCCAATCAGACTCCTCGGCCATGTAAACATATAATTCTATACGCTTATTTAGATTTATTTTTAAATCTTTGATAGATTTCATTGCATAAAGGGCATTACTTATTGGCCCTTTATCATCTTCAGTGCCTCTACCGATAAGTTTTCCTGGCTCAGAGGTTTGATCTAGCGTTAAAGGAGATTGTGCCCACTTACTTGGATTAAAAGGCTGGATATCTCCATGTGTGATCATACCGACACGTTGTTTACTATCACCTAAGCCAATAACCACCACATAACCATAATCTGTGTAGTCAAACCCTAAATTTTTTGCTTGTTTGGCAAGCTCAAATTTAAAGTTCTGATGTTCAGGGTTATCTGGAGAGGCTAAACCCTCTACTGCTATGGTATTAAACGTCATTAATTGACGTAGGCTTTCGATCATTTCTTCTTGGTATGTTGATTCTGCATATTGTGCAGCCTTGTTAGCAAGATTACTAACACCAGCTAAGACGGTTAAAGGTATTAGTAATGTACAAGAGATTAATAGAGACGTTAAATATTTAGTTTTTTTCATGGACATTGTCCTATAGCTTTTCTGTTTGTTAGAAGAAATATTTTATTTGAGCTGATATGAGTTCTATTTTTGATAAATAGATTTCGATAACCCTAGCTTATTTGAAGTGTTAAAGAGTATTCGGTTGAAAGTACTTAGGGAGTTAGTTATATTTTCACAGACGTTTTTTGATCTAAGTTCTTTCGTTATATCTTTATTGGTGTTTTCGGTTGTTTGTGTGTTCATTTGAATTACCTCTTTATGTTGCTTAAGGGTATTGTGACTAGAAAAATACTAATGAACCAACAATAAGAATTTAATCGCCCCATAAGCACAGCTTATTTACGGTATTTTGTTTTTATAGTTTCCTGAAATAAAGGAGAGTTAAGGTGGATAAAAGATTAAAACAGCTGAATAATTTACGAAGTTTTGAAAGTGCAGCCCGTCAGCAAAGTTACAGTAAAGCAGCAAAAGAACTGTTTATCACTCAAGCGGCCGTCAGCCAGCAAATGAGGCAGTTAGAAGCGGCTATGGGGAGTCGGTTGTTCACACGTAACGGTAGGAAGATGGAATTAACCGAAAGCGGTGAGAAGCTATATGTGGCCACTCAGACAGCGTTTGATGCACTGTTAAAAGGTTTTAATAGTATTCAAACTGAAGAGGTTGCTGGTACATTAACGATCACTTCAACTCAAGCTTTTACCTCTTTATGGCTTATGCCTAGGTTGTATAAGTTTTCAATTAAGCATCCAGAAATCAAAGTGAAAATTGTTTCTTCAAACAGTATTGAAGACCTTCGCCAAGGTCATATAGATTTAGCTATACGTTTTATAACGGCTAACGAAACCGATACAAGTGATGGTATGACTTATGAGTTTATTGCAGAAGATCATGTTTATCCCGCTTGCTCTCCACAATTAATAAAGGAGTTTAAGTTTAAAGAGCCAAAAGATATTCTAAATTTCTGGTTGGTGAGTTTAGAAAATCAAGGTCGCATTGACTGGCCTACTTGGTTTAAAGAGGCTGGGGTTAAGAACTATCAAGATCATAAAAAATGGACTGAAGTTAGTACTGGGGATATGGCGTTAAGTGCGGTATTGAGTGGTCATGGTTTTACCCTAGCATCGCAAGCGCTATTTTCTCAATACGTTAATACTGGGCAGTTGGTTATACCTTTTAATATTAAACATCCTATATCCTTTAAACGATATTTTGTTTTTGATCCTAATTCGGCGAAAAAATCGCGTCTAGATGTATTTACTGCTTGGCTTAAGGAAGAAACTCAGCTAGATGAACAAAGTACCTTAGAAGTTATAAGTCATGCCCGCTTATAGAAAAGATATTTATTCTATCCGCATTTTCGGAAAAATTTCTATTAGATAAACAAAATATAACGTCAGCTATTATTAAAAAAATGAGCCTTAGCTCGTAATGAATAACGGGTCTTCGCTAATGACTTATTGGTGTTATTTGGAGACATAAACTGCGGATTATTTACCATACACTTTATAATGGCTCGACGATGTTTTAATTGCTTTTTTATTATGAAAATAATGAGTTTTCCGAAATTTACTTTACGGTTCAATTCTCATTTTATCAAAGTAGCTATCTAAAATACTTTGAATATCTCCATTTGATCTTAATGCAATGACCGCATTTTTTAGTTTCTTACGAGCTTCTTTTGGAAGGCCATAATTACAAGTTAGTATTATCTCGATGTGGCTTAATATTAAAGGATGATCAAAATATGTAGCAGTCATTCCTTCCTTTTTTCCAATAAACTTAAGTGTTGATATTGCTCCTGCTATAGCATCGACCTGACCAATTTTTAACATTTTCAAAGCGTTAACGTAATTACGTGGTGTTACGATTGAGAAACCCTTGTATTCGTTTAGTTTCTTATCAAAATTAATACCGAGCGGTACCGCTATAGTTAAACCTTTAAGGCTAGAGTAATCAACGAGTACTACACCACTTTTAGGTAAAATCCCAGCGTTCACTGTGAGCCCAATTGGTTCGATTAAATCATATGTATTAACAACCTCTGGAGTGTCACCAAGTAACGAACACGTGTTCTGTTGGGTCAACATAGTAGCTAACAGACGTTTTTTTGAAAGGATACTATTTGGTTGCTTAACATCACTTTCAATGATTATTCTATTCAATATTTCATAAAGCACACCTGTAGGTTTTCCATTATCCTTCCAAAAACCATAAGGTATTTGCTCCATAGTAGCCATAGTGATGTTATTTTTATCATCAAAAGCACTGGATGTGGCGGGTTTAGTTAAAAAGAGACAAAATAGAAACAAGAGACAAAATAGAAACAAGAGACAAAGTTGACAAATTTGCGAATACACAAACTTAATAAGTATTTGTTTCATATTAATTATCTATATATTTTTTTTTGTTGCATATCTAAATGATAGTGCAATAGATACTATTTGCCTTTATACAGCGTATAAAAATCAATAGAGATAGTAGTCTAAATCTTGATTGTACCTTTCTAACTCGTGCTGCTAGCGATACTAATCCAAATCAAATTTAAGCCTTCACTAGTTAATGTCTTGAATATGGAAAAACAAGATCATTAAACAGCCCAAATTTCATATGCCAGTAGACCATGGCGGGCGAATATAGAGACATAGAAGTGTATACGACAGAGTGTTTACTAGAAGATAATAAGCACAACGTTAGCCAATGATTTCGGTTATTACCTCTATAGCACCACGATAATCCTTATAATCAAGGGGTATAATATGTACTTGATCCTGATGTTGTAACACCATTGACGGAAAACCGTCTATGGGTAAGCTACGAGCAAACTGCAACTCTTGTCTCAACACTTTTTCTAATTTTTCTGAACTTAAATTGGCTGCAAATTTCTCTACATCAAGCCCCAACTCAGCCGCCAACAGAAGATGTGTTTCAGTATCAGAAGGGTTTTTTGCTTTTAAATAATAAGCCTTTTGTATAGCCTCTATCATTTTCTCTTCTGCATTCTGCCATCGCGCAGCTATGACAGATCGACAAGCGGGATAAGTAGATCGACGTGGTATATTCTGCTGCCAAAACTCGTGATTAAATTGAGTGCCAAGCATTCCTTCAATTTTTTTCCAGTAATCGCCTATCGCTTGTTGTTGAGCTAGTGGCATAACTTTGTCACTGTCTGGCGCAAGGCCGCCTACCACATTCTTTACTGACACTGATTCTGGTAAAGCTGCTTGTAAGTGTTCCCATTGAGGACGATGTCCCCAGCACCAACTACACATTGGGTCATGCACATAAAATAAAGTTGAGTCAGACATTAGTTACTCCTAGGCAATCATAATACAAACGTTATAAATTAAGAACGTTGTTTAATACTTAGTGAACTGATTTAATGCATCAGTTTAAATACTTTTTTGTTGCAGTCTATTTACAACGATCATGCCCAATATTGACTACTTATCTCTCGATTATCATCAATTTTGAATCTGCAACTTGAACGTTCAGATTATCATAACCGTGTTTCTTTGCTCATTACTGTTTATATTGTCATTTATTCATTTTGATGAAACCTAGAGTCCGCTCCTGGTTACAAAACCGTTTTTAGGAGGCGCTGGTCGTATCAATAAAATGTTTTCTAAGTCCCAATGTAAAGGAATGTAAGTTTAGTTGTATCATTTACTCATAAATATTAGTTTAGGTTACGCTAACCATTGTTCAGTAAACATTTCGCTGAGCTTACCCATTGTCACAAATCGCCTTTTCGGAATTAACTTAATTTAATTGTAATCATGAAATTTATACTTTTAGCCATTATTCTAACGTTGTCAGCGTGCACGCAAAAGATTGAACCCGCATTTGAAAATGTCGAGTATCCAACGTCATTTATCCAACAGGGCAGTAGTGAACTTGATATTAGTTGGTGGAATAGTTTTGCGAGTGACGAGTTATCTCAACTTGTTAGCCAAGGTCTACAAGACAACCTTTCTTTAAAAGCCAGAGACCTCAGATTAAAAAGTAGTGCTATTAATGCTAAAATTGCTGGCGCTGAACTTTATCCCACCCTTAATTTAAATGCTAATACCTCAACAGACTTCGAAAATTTTGGCGATGTTGATACCGCTTCATTAGGACTTAGTTCTAGTTGGGAATTAGATTTATGGGGCGGCATCGCAGCGAATGAAAACAAAACCTACTGGAATCACCAAGAACAGTTAGCGTTATATCGTGGCAGAGCCAATTTAGTGGCAGGCAATATCAGTAATGCCTGGTTAGGTTTGATTTCAGAACAAGAAAAACAGATTGTGCTAGCGGGGCAGTTTCAACGAACACACGATGCGTTAAAAGTTATTTCTCGGCGTTTCGCTATGGGGAAAAACTCGGTAACTAACATCTGGCAACAGCAAAAATTGCTCAAGTCTATTGAAGTACTGCAATCAAAAAATTATGCCGATTTATATATTTATCAACAAACATTAGCACTGTGGTTAGGCGTGCCAACTAATAATGTAAATACCCGTACACTGCCCCCTTTACCTTTATTGCCTGAGTTACCTAAGATGGGGGTTCCTGTAGAGGTGTTAAAGTATCGTCCTGACATTGAGCAGTCGTTCGCCAAAATCAAGGCGGCTCATGAGCAGTTGGCTATGGCTATCTCAAATCAATACCCACGAATAACTTTAAAGGCAAATTATTCGACATCAAAAAATTCGGTCAAAGATTTATTCGATGACTGGACGGGGAATTTAATTGCCTCACTAGCCATGCCTTTGTTTGACAGTGGCGAAAGAAAATCGCGGGTTGAGCAGCGTAAACTAGAGCTAAAAGCCTTATTAATTGACTATCAACAAGTGTGGTTAGAGGCAATAGCGAGCGTTAATCAAGTCCTGATAAATGAAGCGCAATTATTGAAAATCACCATAAACTTGGCTGAACAATTAGATTTGGCCCAGCGAACAGAAAAGTTAACTGTTATAAAGTACTTGAATGGAAAAACCAATTACTTGAACTTGCTTAAGGCACAAGAAAGTATTTTATCTCTTGAAAGACAGAGTATCGATGCAAATAAGAAGGTTATCATTAACAGGGTCTTATTATACCGAGAGCTCAGCCATGGTGATTTTTCAATGAGTAAGCACGCCACCACTAAAAATAATGATATCCCAGGGAAACAGTCTTAATGCGTCGTCTTTTACTTTCAAATAAAATATTGCCTTTGATTATTGTCATTTTAGGCGGCATTTGTGCTTATCTGATTTTAAATACGGGAGAACAACAGCCAGAAGGTTTTAAAAAACAGGCTGCTAAGCGTGTTCGAATTGTTCAAACTCACAAATTAGAAAAGGGCTCTGTAGTACCCGTTTGGAATGCCTCTGGTTTTGTTATGCCTGCTGAGTCGGTGAAAATTTATGCGCGGGTATCGGGAAATATTGCTGAAATAAATGTTTTAGCAACACCAGGCGGAGTCATAAAAAAAGACCAGTGGTTAGCAAAACTTGAAACTATAGACTTCGAATTAGCATTAAAATCACAACAAGCTCAACTTGAACAAGCCCAAGCTAGCTTTTCTCTAGAGCAAGCTGACCAAACACTGGCACAAGAAGAACTAAAATTGCTCGGCAACAATGATGGATTAGTTATCAACCAATCACTGGTTTTACGAGAGCCACAATTAACAGTCGCTAAGGCAAAAGTAGCTGTAGCGACAAATAACGTCGAAAAAGCAGCGTTAAACTTAGCAAGAACTACAGTGAGGATGCCATTCGATGGCAAAGTGGTCAGTAAAAATATAGGGCAAGGAGGGAAAGTATCCTCTAATACCTTATTGTTTTCTGTTATTAACACAGAGGTTTATTGGCTTGAAGTTAAAATCCCTCATAAATTCTTGGCAATATTAGATCAGAAAAAATTAGCAAGGCTTTCACAACCTAGATTATGGGGGGAGGGTATTTATCGATCCGCAAAATTTGTTTCTGTGTTACCTGAATTAGATGAAAAAGACCGACAAGTCAAAGTGCTGTTAGCGATTGATGCTCCTCAAGGTGAAGTAGCAGACCAACCGCAAGTTTTTATCAATGATTTTCTCAATGTTCAATTACAAGGAATTGCCATAAATAACGCATGGACCATTAAGCACTCTTGGTTACAGCCCGATAATACTATTTGGGTCGTTGATCAAAATAGTACCTTACAAAAAAGATCAGTTGAGGTGCTATTTAAAGGGCGAGATGTTATTTATGTCCGAACAAAAATTCAGCCAGGCGATAGAGCATTGGCCGAAAAACCGGGGATTGCCAGTGTTGGTTTGATAGTTAAAACGCGAAAAAACATGGCAAGTAAAGTAAAGCTAAATCAAGAACAAAATCAATTTAAAAGTTCTCCAACTGAGCGCTTAGAAAGACAGAACAAAAAACAACGAAAGAATAAAAAACGACAAGGATTAGCTGATGCAAGTTAACCCTATAGAGTGGATGATCAAACACAAAGTTGCCCCACACTTATTGATGCTAGCCCTCATTATTGGTGGCTTAGTCATGTCTTTTATTATTCGCAAAGAATATATGCCGGAAACGTCTAGAGATACTGTTTCCGTTCGTGTGTCTTATCCTGGCGCCGCACCGAGTGAATTAGAAGTCGCCATTGCAGGACCTGTTGAAGCTGCACTCTATGGCATTGATGGTATCAGTAAAGTTGATACCTTCATCTCTACGGGATATATAAGAGTTAAAGCTGAATTAGAAGCAGGGGCTTTTCCTCAAAAAATTTATCAAGATGCCCAACAAGCGGTTAATCGCATATCGTCTTTTCCAGCCGCGATGGAAAAGCCTTCAGTTAAATTAGACACGAGAATTTCCGATGTAATGGAACTCATTGTTCATGCTGACTTAGACCGTTTTGCTTTAAAACGGCTCACTGAGCAAGTGCGTGATCGTATCTTACAATCCCCCTATATTTCGCAAGTTACGCTTCGAGGTATACCTAAGGAAGAGATCCATGTTGAAGTTGCGCAAACAGACTTACAAGCTTATAACTTAACACTTAGTAAAGTTGCCGCAATGCTGAAAAAGAATGTCGTTGAAAAATCAGCAGGTAAAATTAAAGCTAATAATGGTGATATTTTAGTTTCGATTGATCAACGCGAGTTTTGGGCTGAGGACTTAGCGAATGTGCCTATTATTTCTGACAGTTCAGGTGATCAATTAACGCTCGGCGACATTGCAAAAGTTACTGAAGGTTTTGCTGATGAACGTAATTTAGTCACTTACAATGGGCAATTATCGGCACAATTAAATATCTATCGAATGGGAGAGCAAACACCTTCTCAAATTGCCGATGCTATTGAAAGTATGTGGCCGGAAATAATGGCTATGCTTCCTCCTGGTGCGGGTATCGCGATTGTTGATGATGACGCCAAAAATTACCAAAAAAGACTGAGCCTACTACTTAATAATGCCTTTATAGGTTTGTTTCTGGTGTTAATAGTGATGAGCTTATTCCTTCAGTTTAAGCTCGCCTTTTGGGTGGTTGCTGGCATTCCAAGTGCCTTTTTAGGCGCGATTCTTTTTCTGCCGACCTTTGATGTCTCAATCAATATGGTTTCTATGTTTGGTTTTATCATCGCTTTAGGCATTGTTGTTGATGATGCCATTATTGCCGGCGAAAACATTTTTTCTCATATTCAAGAGGGTATGTCATATCAAGAAGCCGCAATAAAAGGGGCTAATGAAGTCGCTAAACCGTTAACGTATGCGATATTAACTAATATCGTCGCCTTTTTACCCCTGTTGTTACTCCCTGGCAGTATGAAGTTATTATTTGGCGCTATTCCTATTGTTGTCGTGCTGTGTTTTGCTGTTTCTTGGGTCGAAGCTCTGTTCATTTTGCCTTCTCATTTAGCACATATTAATGATAAGCAGCCGAGTAAAATAGAGATATGGTTTAAGAAAACGCAGCAAAAATGTCATCTTAAATTGAATCATTTTATTGAATATATTTATCTCCCATTTCTTAATAAATGTTTGCAGCGGCCGGTGCTTGTACTCTCTATTGCCTGTTTTATTTTCTGTATTGTTTTAGCGTATGCCTTTAGCGGTAAAATGGGCTTTAGCCTATACCCAAAAATGGATGGACGTTGGGTAAAAGCCAGTTATGAAATACCAGCTTCATCGACAGAGCAGCAAGCCATTGTGCTTCGAGAAAGGTTAGCTACTAATGCTCAATCTATGATTAAAGCCTATGAAATGCAAAATAGTGTGATTAGTACTCGCAGTATTATTCGTGATAACAGTGTTGAAGTCGCCTTGTTATTGGTAGAAAGTGAAGAGCGGGAGTTTTCTACTGGGCAAATAAAGGAGTTTTGGCGTGAACATGCCAAATCGCTACCTAAAGCAGGTAAGCTCAGATTTAGTGGTGCTAGGCGTGGCTCTAGTGCTATTTCAACAGCTTCGTTGACCATTGAATTACGTCATAGTGATAGCCAGATACTTGCACTTGCTGGGCAAGACGCCGTGGACTTTTTGCAAAACAGTGAAAATGTCGTGGCTACCGTTAATACCATGGAAGAAGGTAAGCCCCAATGGAAGCTTACCCTTAATGAGAATGGTCGGGCACTTGGCTTAGATGCCAGTGAGTTAGCTGCTCAGATGCGCGCGTCACTCTATGGAGTACGTGCACAAAGACAGCACAGGTTACGTAATCAGGTGACCACCTTAGTAAGATTACCTTTGCATGAACGAGGGGATGTTAATAAAATCGAATCATTATTAATACGAACCAAAGCTGGTGGGTATGCACCTTTAGGCAGCGTTGCCACTATCAAAAAGGTATTAGCACCAGGTTTTATTTTAAGGCGGAAAGGCCAGCGAGTCGAAAAAATTGGCGCTGAAATATTGCCGGAAGAAAGTATTCCAGCAGTAGCTCAAATGGTGACAAATTACTTAGTACCTGAGCTAGAAGGACGATATCCGGGCATAAAGGTCGTATTTGGTGGCGATCAAGAAGAAATAGCAAATAGTGTTTCACGTTTACAGCTAGGTACCGGTTTTGCGTTGGCGGGTATTTATATCTTATTAGCAATAGCGTTTAGGAGTTACTCGCAGCCCATTGTTATTATGGCCATTATTCCGTTTGGCGCGGTAGGAGCTATTTTAGGACATATGGTCTTAGGCTTTGGTCTGAGTATCGTTAGTTTGATGGGCATGCTGGCTCTGGCCGGGGTCGTGGTTAACGACAGCTTGATCCTCGTAGAGTATGCTAATAAGAAATATGAACAAGGACACTCAGCAATGGACTCTATAAAAGAGGCATGCAGAAGAAGGGTGCGTCCAATATTGCTGACCACCATCACCACTTTTTGTGGTTTAGCCCCTATGGTCTTTGAAACGTCACGCCAAGCTCAATTTGTTGTTCCTATGGCGGTATCTTTAGGCTTTGGTATTTTATTTACTACCTTGATTTGTTTGTTAGTGTTGCCATCTTTATATCTTGTTATTAATAAAAAAGCTTCGATAATTGAAACGCAAGAATCGGTTGTGGTAATAAGTGAAAATTGAGGTGAAAAATAAATGTTCGGTGAAAGTTTTTCGTTACACATCGATCAGTTTACGTGGCAGAGACTAGGTAAATACTTGGTCTCCTTCGACCTTAAAGATGCCGACGAAGGTATTTATGTAACTCTAAACAAGTTATATCAAAGTGATGTGTATTTAAGATTAAGTCTGGAAAATGAGCTGGAAGTGGGGGATTGCTGGCTGATAAAAAGGTGTTGATTGTGCGATGATAGAACTTGCCGGTTGGGATATGCACAATAATCAAAGTACTTGCCTAATCAAATATTATCAAAGCTAAATCATGACTTAGCTTAATAAAAAGCAGGCTAAAGCGAAGAATGGCAAAATACAGAGGTCATTATTGGTACCGAATTTGGCCGCACCGCCAAAGAGAAAGACACGGGTGGCACTGTTCAGGGCAGTTGGTCGGATTAAAACTGAACAGTTATTCCAACAACAAGATTTAATGCCAACAACCAATAGTTTTAGCTGTGTTGGTAACGTATTATCATGTCATGGGAATTCACAGAGCAAGAGTTAAAGTAGGCTCTCTCCATGTGAAACTAACTTTGGTGTGAAGTTAACTATTAATTTAATTTTTAAGGTAAGTATAAATTTTGAAGTTTTTTTATTTATGTAGTATTGCTGTTAGCTATTTTATTGCTGTGTTATCTGTGCAAGCTGTTGAAATAACCGCACATCAGTTCCAGAAAGATAAACCCGTAACCAATCAGCAATGTATTTCCTGTCATCAGCAGTCACAACATGATTGGCAGCAATCTGATCATAGTAAAGCTATGGCCATTGCTGATACAAGCACAGTGTTAGCTGATTTTGATAATAAACAGGTTGAACATTACGGTCAAAAAGCGCACTTCTTTATCAAAGATGATCGTTATCAAGTCACCATTTCTTATGATGAAAAACCGGATACTTACCCAATTAAATATACTTTCGGTCATTTTCCTCTTCAGCAATACTTAGTTGAAACAGAGCCAGGAAGGCTACAAGTATTACCTTTTGCGTGGGACAGCAGGAATAAAGAAGAGGGTGGACAACGTTGGTATCATAATTATAGTCATGAAGAAATTCGTCCACAAGACAGATTGCACTGGCGTCAACCCTTACAAAACTGGAATGGTATGTGTGCGGACTGTCACTCTGATGGTTTAGTTCGAAACTACAATGCGGATAAAAATAATTTCAATAGTCAATTTGATAATATAAATGTTGGCTGTTTATCTTGTCATGGTGATATGTCAGAGCATGCAGAGTCAGATCAAAAACGTAATGTGCTGAACGACGTTTTGTCAACAAAACACCCTACAGGCCTATGGCTACGTAGTATTGGCGAGAAAACGGCGCACTGGCAAGGTGAGCCACGCGACAATGCTTTCATGGATGGCTGTTTTGCATGTCATGCATTACGCGCGCCTTTAACCGATGGTATTGAGCCCAATAAATCGTTTTTAGATCAATTTACTCCTCAATTGCCCTCTGCGCCTAATTATCATGCGGATGGACAAATTAAAGAAGAAGTTTATGTTTATGGCTCCTTCTTGCAAAGTAAAATGTTTGCAAAAGGAGTGAA
>Ga0209396_1001534_pt1 | contig 25558 bp, 19 predicted proteins | sample GOMGulsemesocosm_6_FD_184638 | JGI IMG/M metagenome (GOLD analysis project Ga0209396, IMG submission 184638) | Methane-oxidizing microbial communities from mesocosms in the Gulf of Mexico - GOM8C Gulf of Mexico (SPAdes) (version 2) | ecosystem: Environmental > Aquatic > Marine > Cold seeps... | reverse complement strand
GGAATAACCACTCTCGTCAATCAATGCCTTGCCTTTAAGCCTTTTAATTCTCGCTGAGTGGGAAAGAACTTAATCAACTTGGTATTACCAAATCTTGATAAACGCAGTGAATGTTGCGCGATGTCAATATCTGCTAATGCATTAGCTTAGGCAGAGTTAACATGCCTAGGGTATTCATACCTCCGATAAAACAACGCTGCCTTAGACTGATATGGCTTATGACTTAAGTAAAATTTACAATGTGTTGGTAGTGAAAAAGAGCAATATTTTCACCCAAGATGCTTGGCAGCATATATTCACAGCGCTGTAGCTGATAATATAGCCAATAATAATGGTCAGTATTATTGGATAGTAAGTGTTCCATTCTGTCATTAACATCCTAACGTAATCGAAATAAGCATAGAAAATCAAAATGAAGCAATTAGAATATTTTTTACCTGATGAAGCGGCCACCATTGCTATTGGCTCTGGCTTGGCAGAAGTACTGAAAAGCTCAACAGTTCAACAATCATTAGTCGTTTACCTTAACGGTGATTTAGGCGCAGGTAAAACTACCCTTACTCGAGGTTTCGTAAGAGGTATGGGACATGTCGGTAATGTCAAAAGTCCGACTTACACCTTAGTTGAACCCTATGAATTGGCTAACTGGCGAATATTTCATTTTGATTTATATCGTCTGGCTGATGCCGAAGAATTAGAATACATGGGTATAAGAGATTATTTTAATAATGACTGTTGCTGCTTTATTGAATGGCCAGAAAAAGGTACTGGGCTATTGGCTAAAGCGGATTTAATCATTAATATAGTTTATCAAGATGAACAAAGAATCATCGATCTGCAAGCAGAGTCTGGGCATGGTGAACAAGTCATCACTGAGCTTGCACAAATTATAAAGTTATAAAATATTGGGGTAGTTGGATGTATCGGAGAATTCTCCTAGCGATTGCAAAGTTACGTAGGTTAAGTTCACTTAGTGTTATTACGTTATCACTTTTATTTTCGGTGAGTACTTTTGCCGCCAATAGCATTGATGGTATTCGTGTGTGGCCAGCGCCAGAAAACACGCGTATTGTTTTTGATGTTAAGCAAAAACCTGAATATAAGTACTTTAGTCTTACTAATCCCAATCGCTTGGTTATTGACTTTGCCAATACAAAAAATACGGTAGCATTAAAGAATCTTGCTGTTAACGACCCTAGGGTTAAGCTTTTTCGTTCCAGTACGAAAAAGGGTAAAACTCGCTTGGTATTAGAATTAACACAATCTTATCAACTCACTGTTTTCCCTCTAGCGCCAGCAGGTCAATACGGTCACCGATTAGTACTTGATTTGTATGATAAGAAATCAAGTGCAAAAAGTAGTGCTAAAGATAAAAAGAATGTTGGCGATATTATCATCGGTGTTGTTGCTGGTCATGGTGGTGAGGATCCCGGTTCTATAGGTGGGAAAGGTACCTATGAAAAAATAGTCACGTTAGCGATAGCTAAAAAATTGCAGAAACTCATTGATAAAGAAAAAGGCATGAGAGCGGTAATGATTCGAACAGGGGATTATTATGTTAATTTAAATCGCCGTACGAGTTTAGCACGTGAAAAAAATGTAGATTTTCTAGTCTCTATTCATGCTGATGCTTTTCATACACCCAAGCCTAGTGGTGCCTCGGTATGGGTCGTAAAAAAGAGTAGGGCTGAGTCTGAGCTAGCTAAATGGCTAGTCAATAGAGAGAAAAAATCAGAATTGCTTGGTGGTGGTGGTGGAGTAATTAAAAATACTTCAGATAGTCATTTAGCATTAACCTTAGCTGATATGAGTAAGGAGCATTCTCTAGGCGTTAGTTTTGGTGTCGCTAATAACGTAATAAAAGAGCTTAAAAAAATCACCAAAATGCATAAGAAAACGCCTCAAAATGGTAATTTTGCTGTATTAAAGTCTTCAGACATACCTTCTATTTTGGTTGAGACCGGTTTTATCTCTAATCATAGAGAAGAGAAAAACTTAACTTGGCCTAAACACCAGCAACGTTTAGCAAATGCGATACATCAGGGAATTAAAAGCCACTTTTTAGCACACCCCTTAACAGGGTCATATTTTGCTTCAGTTGGTTATAAGAAGCATAAGGTGCGCAGTGGTGAATCACTCTCCGTGCTGGCCAAACGATACAAAATACCCATGAGTAAGCTTAAATCACTCAATAATTTAAAGTCTAATTCTTTACGAATTGGCCAAACGTTAAAAATTCCCCGTACCGGATAATCCTTTATGAGTATTTCTATATTACCCGCACGTTTGGCTAACCAAATTGCTGCCGGTGAAGTGGTCGAACGACCTGCATCAGTTATCAAAGAATTGATTGAAAATAGTTTAGATGCAGGCGCAACATCAATTCATATTGATATTGATAAAGGCGGCATTAAAAAAATAAAAATTACTGATAATGGTCATGGCATTGTTAAGGATGAATTAACCTTGGCGTTAAGCCGGCATGCAACCAGTAAAATTAAAAACTTGAGTGACTTAGAAGCTATCGATAGCTTAGGCTTTCGTGGTGAAGCATTAGCGAGTATCAGTTCGGTTGCCCGATTGACGTTAACGTCTAAACCCAAGGCACAAGCAACAGCTTGGCAAGCGATTGCCGAAGGTCGTGATATGTCAGTCAGTATAAAACCTGCTGCTCACCCTGACGGTACAAGTATTGAAGTACTCGATTTATTTTTTAATACACCGGCTAGACGAAAGTTCTTACGTACAGAAAAAACTGAATTTAATCATATTGATGAAGTAGTACGTCGCATTGCACTTGCTCACTTTGAAGTGAGCTTTTTTTTAACTCATAACGGTAATACGGTTCGCCAATACCGTATGGCAAGTACGCATGCACAATCTACTAAACGTGTTGCTATGGTTTGTGGTCCAAAGTTTATTGAACATGCCGTTGAGGTCGATTGTCCACATGACAGTATGACGTTATCAGGTTGGTTAGCAAAACCAAGTTTTTCACGTAGTCAAAATGACCTTTGTTATAGTTATGTCAATGGCCGAATGATGCGTGATAAATTAATTAATCATGCAATTCGTCAAGCGTATGCCGACTTACTACCACCAGATACTTACCCAGCCTTTGTACTTTTTTTACAACTCGACCATAGAGAAGTCGATGTCAATGTTCACCCATCTAAACATGAAGTACGTTTTCATCAAAGTCGCTATGTGCATGATTTTATTTATTCGGTTTGTCATAAAGCGTTGACGTCAGCATTAGCCGGCGAAGAACTTTTTAATACACCTGATACTGATATTGCGCTGGCCCCAGAGCAGTCTTATTCTTCAGCGGGTCAAAGCGAAATACAAACGGGCAATTCTATGCCTACTCATAATTCAGCAGTAAACTATCAGCGTGCCGATTATGTAAAACCGCTGCAACATGTCAACGATGTAAATAATCGACAGTCGAGTTATAACTATAGTAGTAATACTCCGTCAGCAAAGACTAATAGCATTTCCCCAATTGCAGCTAGTAATTATCAAAGCTTAATGACACCTGATAATGATTTATCGAAGCAGGAGCTTGTACCCAATGACGTTAAGGTGGACGTTGTGCAGGAGAGCGAGGTGTCGGGCTTTAGTTCTGCTAATGACAATATTGTATTTAGCATACAGCAACCTGGTTATGCATTGTGCAAATTAGCAAGTGGGGTAAGAGTTTTATCACTGTTAAAATTAGCCAAAAATACTTACAGTAAACTTGTCGAACAAAGCTGGCAAAAGAAAACTGACCAATTAGATTCTATCAGTGAAGGTTTGGTAAGCCAGCCGTTGTTATTACCCGTAATGTTAACGCTGTCTGAGCAGCAACTAAACTTGGCTCTCACAGAGCAAGAAATATTGGCGAGAGCGGGTATTATATTTGTTGAACAGAGTAAAAATAGAATACAAATCAGACAGTTCCCTGCATTATTACGTGAACAAGATGTCAGTCAGGCAGTCATTACTATTATTGATGAATTACTTAAAAAAATAGTATTGGCCGAGGGAGGGTCACTAAGCGAAAATGATTTTCATCAAAGCGTTGGCGTCGCTATGGTTGCATCGCAATACGATGAAGTACAAGCTGATATATTGTTAAAATTATCGAAAAAAATGTTTAATGAGCAACTAAGTCAAGAATTACTCTTGAATTCTATCCCTCTTGACCTTACATCACATATTAAGCAGTTAGTTTAGTTATTCTAAGTAAGAGTTAAGTATTCGTGTCAGATCAAAGCATTAAAGAATTAAATCAGCCTCCTGTTATTTGTTTAATGGGACCAACCGCATCAGGCAAAACTGCTTTGGCTATGGCGCTGCAAGAAGCATTGCCTTGCGATATCGTCAGTGTTGATTCTGCGCTTATTTATCGAGAGATGGATATTGGTACTGCAAAACCAACAAAAGAAGAATTAGCTCAATACCCCCATAGACTTATTAATTTACGTGATGCTACTGAAAGTTACTCTGCGGCAGATTTTTGCCGTGATGCCTTAGCTGAAATTGCAGAGATCAGAGCTAATAACCGTATTCCATTATTGGTCGGTGGCACTATGATGTACTTTAAAAGCTTAATTGAAGGCATTTCTCCGTTACCTACAGCTGACCCTGAAATACGTAAAGCTATTGAAACTGAAGCGTCAACGAAAGGTTGGCAAGCACTGCATGACCAGCTCACTGAAATAGATGCTGTTTCAGCAGAGCGAATACATCCTAATGATCCTCAGCGCATCACTAGAGCGCTTGAGGTGTATAGGCTGACAGGTAACACTTTGACACAATTGACTCAAATTAAAGGTGATAAGCTCGCCGGCAATGTTCTACAATTGGCGATAACTCCTAAAGAACGTAGTACCTTACATCAACGAATTGAGTTGCGCTATCAACAGATGATTGATATGGGCTTTGAGCAAGAAGTGGTGCAATTAAGATCTCGGGGTGATTTACACCAAGAGTTACCCTCTATTCGCTGTGTCGGTTATAGGCAGATGTGGCAATATCTTGATGGCGAATTTGACCATGATGAAATGATTTTTCGTGGTGTTTGTGCAACGAGACAATTAGCTAAGAGACAATTGACTTGGTTAAGAAGTTGGCCTGATTTACATTGGCTAACAACGGATGATAAAACCAACTTAGCTCAAGTTTTATCACTGCTTGACACAAAGAATTAAAGCTCAAGCAAATATAAAGCAATAGTTGAAAATTGATGTATAATTAATTCGTTAGCTATTTAATACAGCGTTTTGCTGTGTTGTTTTCATAGTAAACTTTTCAGATACTTTGTTACTGTGTTTTAAGCTTAACTTTTAAGTTAACCAGTAACGTTTAATAATAATAAAAGGGACCATATAATGGCAAAAGGTCAGTCTTTACAAGACCCATTTTTAAATGCGCTACGTCGTGATCGCATTCCAGTTGCAATTTATTTAGTTAACGGTATTAAGTTACAAGGACAAGTAGAATCGTTTGATCAATTTGTTATTCTCCTTAAGAATACTGTTAGTCAGATGGTATATAAGCACGCTATATCTACCGTTGTACCTTCTCGCGCTGTTAATACGGCACCTGTACCTAGCTCGGATGACCAATCTTCAGATGAATAAAGCTTTTTGTCTTTTTTTGGGTATGAGTATTCATGGTACTAGGAATTAACGCTATTGTTTGAACGTTATCAAGCGGGTGAGCAAGCTGTACTTGTCCATTTAGACTTTCCTGATGAAAGCACTAGGGAAGATCTTAGCGAATTTAAAATGTTAGTGTCTTCTGCTGGAGTACAAGCGTTAACCGTTGTGACGGGTAAACGAAATACTCCTCACCCCCGTTTTTTTGTCGGCTCAGGTAAGGCAGAAGAAATTCGTGACGCTGTTCAGCTCGTTGGTGCTAACGTTGTTCTGTTTAATCATAGTTTATCGCCGTCTCAAGAAAAGAATATTGAAGCATTATGTGAATGTCGAGTAGTGGATCGCACCACTTTAATTCTTGATATTTTTGCGCAACGCGCTAGAACACATGAAGGCAAGCTACAAGTTGAATTAGCACAATTACGTCATATGAGTAGCCGATTGATTCGGGGTTGGACTCACTTAGAAAGACAAAAAGGTGGCATTGGTCTTAGAGGACCAGGTGAAACCCAGCTTGAAACTGATAGACGTTTATTACGTGAACGTATGGTTAATATTCGCAAACGTTTAGGGAAAGTTGAAGTACAAAGACAGCAAGGACGAAGAGCGAGAACTCGCGCTGAGTTACCTACTCTTTCATTAGTTGGTTATACCAATGCTGGAAAATCAACGCTGTTTAATACCTTAACGCAGGCGGACGTATATGCCGCTGATCAGCTATTTGCGACATTAGATCCAACGTTAAGAAAAATTGATTTATCCGGAGTAGGCCGTGTTATCTTGGCTGATACTGTTGGTTTTATTCGTCATTTACCACATGACTTAGTTGCCGCATTTAAAGCGACGCTGACTGAAACCAGAGAAGCAGAATTACTATTGCATGTGGTTGATATTTCAGATGACAGGCGTAGTGAAAATATTGAACAAGTAGAATATGTACTTAAAGAGATAGATGCGAACGACGTACCGCAATTAATTATCTGTAATAAGATTGATAACTTAGATGATGTTGAACCACGAATTGACAGAGATGAACAAGGTTTGCCAATTCGTGTTTGGTTATCGGCACAGGCAAATATTGGTACTGAGTTGTTATTTACTGCGCTCGCTGAACGCTTAGATATAAAAGTAGTAAATCACCAACTGAATATTCCGCCAAAGGCTGGAAAATTACGGGGTGAATTGTACAAATTAAATTGCATTACCAGTGAGGTTTTTGATGAGCAAGGTAATTGTCACCTTGAAGTTAATATGCCATCACGGGAATGGGAAAGATTAATTGCGACTAAGTACACCGAGTTAGCAGATTATATTGTACATTAGTTTAAATGAATTTTAATTGTAGGGGCGATAATTTAACTTTCGCCGATTTTAGTGGAGAACAATATGGCTTGGAACGAACCGGGGAATGATGATAAAGACCCCTGGAAAAATAAAGGTGGCAAGAATCAGGGGCCACCAGATTTAGATGAACTACTTAATGATCTTGGTAAAAAAGTTACTGGGATCTTTGGTGGTAAAACAACTAAAGGTGGATCTGGGTCAGGTAAAAGCTTTTCCAGTATAGGTTTATCCATTCTTCTTGTTGTTGCTTCTGTTGTTTATGGTTTTAGTGGTTTTTATACTATTAAGGAAGCTGAGCAAGGCATCGTCTTACGTTTTGGAGAATACTCTGGAACGGTAGAGCCAGGTATTAACTGGAAATGGACATTTGTCGACCGTATTATTCCGGTTGATATGCAAAGTACGCGTGCTATGCCTTCATCTGGCTTTATGCTAACTAAAGATGAAAATGTCGTACGTGTTGAAATGGAAATTCAGTATCGTGTTGTTGATGCTCGAAATTTTGTTTTTAGTGTTACCAATGCTGATGATAGTTTAAATCAATCACTTGATAGTGCGCTTCGATATGTTGTCGGCCATGCTGATATGGACGATATTTTAACAAGTGGGCGTGAAGTAATTCGTCAACAAGTTTGGGAAGAACTAGATAAAATAATAGCTCCTTATAGCCTTGGTTTGATCATTGTTGATGTTAACTTTAAAGATGCTCGCCCACCAAATGAGGTGAAAGACGCTTTTGATGATGCAATTTCAGCACAAGAAGATGAAGTACGTTTTTTACGTGAAGCTGAAGCTTATGCTCGAGGTATAGAGCCACGCGCTCGTGGTCGTGCTAAACGAATGGAACAAGAAGCATTGGCTTATCAGAGTCAAATTGTCCTTGATGCGCAAGGTGAAGTTGCTCGTTTTGAGAAAATTTTACCTGAATACCAAGCAGCACCTAAAGTAACTCGTGAACGTTTATATATCGCTACCATGGAAAAAGTGTACGGTAATACTAGTAAAGTTATGGTTGATGTTGATGGAGGTAATAGCATGATGTACTTACCTTTAGATAAAATAATCCAGCAGCAAAATAATAGTAATAGTAGTCATCGTAGTAGTGGTAAAACTTCTTATGCTCCAATAAATGAGCCTAACGTTAATACCTCACCTACCTCATCATCAGGTCGCTCTGATCGATTTAGTAATGGGAGTAACTAACAAATGAAGAATTTTATCATTGCTATAATAGCGGCCCTTTTTATTTTAACAGTATCCTCAGTTTTTGTTATTTACGAAGGCCAACGCGGTATCGTATTTCAATTTTCAAAAATTAAGCGTGATAGCGTTACAGATGAAATGATGGTATTTGAGCCTGGCTTACATTTTAAATGGCCATTAGTTGAAACCGTTAAAAAATTAGATGCGCGTATTCAAACATTAGATGAACCTGCAGATCGCTTTGTAACCGCAGAGAAAAAAGATTTGATAGTCGATTCTTTTGCAAAATGGCGTATTGTTGATTTTTCTACATATTACTTACGTACATCAGGCTCTGTTGATAATGCACGTGCATTACTTAAACAGAAAATAAACAATGGTTTACGTACCGAGTTTGGTAACCGTACTATCAAAGAAATTGTATCTGGCGATCGTTCAGCGATAATGAGCAAAGCGTTAGAAAGTGCGGCGAGTAGTCGTGAAGATTTAGGCATCGAAGTCGTTGATGTACGTATTAAAGCGATTAACTTACCTACCGAGATAAGTCAGTCTATTTATGAGCGTATGCGTGCAGAGCGTACAGCTGTTGCGAAAGAGCATAGATCACAAGGTCAAGAGCAAGCAGAAATCATTCGCGCAACTATTGATGCAAAAGTGACAATCATGCTAGCTGAAGCGCAAAAGAATGCCTTTACCGTTCGTGGTGAAGGTGATGCACAAGCAGCTAAAGTTTATGCCGATGCCTATACAAAAGATGCTGAATTTTATAGCTTCTTCCGTAGCTTAGAAGCTTATGAAAATAGCTTCAATAGTAAAAATGATATCATGGTAGTTAAACCTGATAGTGAATTCTTCCGTTTCTTAAAAGACGGTAGCGATACTAAAAAATAACTATTATTGAGTTGTTCTTTAAAGCCAGCTTAACTGCTGGCTTTTTTATATCTGTTTCATGTGTTTTTTTGATTAAATCAGGAACACTCTGAAACAAATACTCAAGCTCACTTCTGTTATATTTATACCAATCAGTATAGGAAAGTGATTACTTCTTTATGCTAAATGGTATAAATGGACCCATGCTTACTTTGTTGCAAAACAAAGGGCAACACTTAGTGTTAGAGCACAAAAATTTAAACAAGGTAAACATAATAATGATCAAATATATAGTCGCAGCAATCGCATCACTTCCAATTACAGCCACACTGATGGCTGCTGAAGCACCTTTAGTTTCAATCAAGACACAAGATGACTTCTTTAACAGTATAAGTAAGCATTGTGGCAAGTCGTATGAAGGCAAGGTAACTGTTGATAATGCCGCAGGAGGTAGTTTTGCTAATAAAAAATTAGTGATGCATGTGCGTAAATGTACTGACAGTCAATTACAAGTGCCATTTCATGTCGGTGATGACTCTTCACGTACGTGGATTATAACTAAAACAGGCTCCGGCTTATCGTTAAAGCATGATCACCGCCATAAGGATGGTAGTAATGATGAATCTACTATGTATGGCGGGCATACTAATGATGCTGGTTGGGCACAAATGCAGTCATTTCCTGCCGACCAATATTCCAAAGAACTCTTTGTTGAACAAGGTATTCCACAATCTGTAGGTAATACATGGCAAATGTATATCTATCCAGAAAAATTTACTTATCGTTTAATACGACAGGGTAGAGAATTTAGAGTTGATTTTGATTTAACTAAGCCAATTGAGACGCCAAAAGCGCCATGGGGCTACGAATAATTTTCAAGCTAACTTATTAACTTTATAGGTTATATTAAAAGCAGCTTAAAAAGCTGCTTTTTTTTGTTGGACAACGACAATATATTTGGTAAAATCCCCGCCTAATTTTCTTACGAAATAGAAAAACATGGGCAAAAATGTAGTTGTTCTCGGCACTCAATGGGGTGACGAAGGTAAAGGTAAGATCGTTGACTTACTAACGGATAAAGCTAAATACGTAGTTCGTTATCAAGGCGGTCACAATGCTGGTCATACTTTAGTAATTAACGGTGAAAAAACCGTATTACATCTTATTCCATCAGGCGTATTACGTGATAACGTAAAATGTTTGATTGGTAATGGCGTAGTATTATGTCCTAAAGCATTAATGACAGAAATCACTATGCTAGAAGCAAAAGGCGTACCTGTACGTGAACGTTTGCTTATCAGCGATGCTTGTCCATTAATTCTTCCTTATCATAATGCTTTAGATGCTGCGCGTGAAATTGCACGTGGTAACAAAGCTATTGGTACTACAGGTCGTGGTATTGGTCCAGCTTACGAAGATAAAGTTGCTCGACGTGGTTTACGTGTTGGTGATTTATTCTGTGCAGAAACTTTTGCAGCTAAACTAAAAGAGATTGTTGAATACCACAACTTCTCATTAGTTAACTATTATAAAGTTGAGCCAGTAAATTATGAAGAAGTACTAGCTGATGCATTAGCTGTAGCTGATACCATCAAAAAGATGACTGCTGATATTTCTGAAATATTAGACCAAGCCCGCATTGCAGGCGAGTCAATCATGTTTGAAGGTGCTCAAGGTACTTTACTTGATATCGACCATGGTACTTACCCATACGTAACTTCTTCTAATACAACTGCAGGTGGCGTTGCTACCGGTTGTGGTGTTGGTCCTCGCCATTTAGACTATATCTTGGGTATTACTAAGGCTTACACTACCCGTGTTGGCTCTGGTCCTTTCCCTACAGAATTAGACGATGAAATTGGTAATCACCTTGGTACTGTAGGTCATGAATTTGGCGCTACTACGGGTCGTGAACGTCGTTGTGGTTGGTTTGATGCTGTTGCAATGCATCGTGCAATTCAAGTAAATAGTGTAACAGGTTTCTGTTTAACTAAGCTTGATGTACTAGATGGCTTGGAAACATTAAAAATCTGTACTGGTTACAAAACTGAAGCGGGTGATATTATCACTGTGCCGCCTACGGCTGCTGAAGGTTATGAGAAAATCACACCAGTATACGAAGAAATGCCAGGTTGGACTGAATGCACTGTTGGTGCAACATCAGTTGATGCTTTACCTGAAAATGCACTTGCTTATATCAAGCGTATTGAAGAAATTACCGGTGTACCAGTAGATATCATTTCTACAGGTCCAGATCGTGTTGAAACAATTATCAAAGTGAATCCTTTCCTTTAGGATGATCTATTACTTTATCTGATAAGGGTAAAGTCTGATAATTTTTCAATAATAAAGTCCAGCTAAGTGCTGGACTTTTTTTTGGGAAAAATTCTCTAAACATAGCTATTCTATATTCCATGAATTGTGTGATGTTATCAGCTTGCTACTGAGTTTCTTAAGGGCGAGTACCTAATAAAAGGTAAAGGAATATATGCGGCATTATTGCTTTTGACAAGGGCGCTGCATGGATACAGCTTAATAGATAAAGCAGACGGTAAAGATAGTACCTTATGAGATAATGTCGGAGCAATTATCCTGAGTATATTCTCCAGAATAACCATTCTCTTCAATCAATTCCTCGCCTTTAAACCTTTTAATTCTCGCTAAGTGATTAATCAATTTGTACGATTGGTATTAGATTAAATAAGTGATCGGATATCTAGATTAATACATTTCGATTATCATACTCCACTATATATAGCTTACTGACCTATAATACCTTTTAATGGCATTAATTGGCCGTATAACTAGTCAAAGCTTAGTTTATGTTTGATTAGTTAAGTAAAATAACCAATATTTATCAAATAAATATTCCTTTAAGCTAGGGTGTACCTCTTATTTGTTATAGCTTACATCGATGTTATATAGTAAAACGGACTTGTATTAAGCTAGACATTTGCAATACCATATATATCCAAGTTATATGAAGATTCAGATTCAAGTAGCTTGGGGCTCAGTAAGTAAAAGCTACTTTAATAACAACTATAATAAAAAGATATCAATAGTGTTACTTACCAAAACAACAAAACTAACCTTACAAATAACGCATTAGGAATTTCTCATGACAGATTTACGCCAGCAAGCTTTGGATTACCACGCCTTTCCTACACCAGGAAAAATTAGCGTTGCCTTAACAACATCAGCCGAAACGAGTAACGACTTATCACTAGCGTATAGTCCAGGTGTAGCAGAGCCATGTAGAGAGATTGCAGAAAACCCTGAAGATGTTTATAAATACACAGCAAAGGGTAATACGGTTGCGGTTATTAGTAACGGTACTGCAGTCCTTGGCCTAGGTAATATAGGTCCAATGGCCTCAAAACCTGTAATGGAAGGTAAATCCCTATTATTCAAGCGTTTTGCCAATATTGATTCATTCGATATTGAAGTAACACATAAAACAATTGATGAATTTGTTAATACCGTGGCCAGTATTGCTGACAGTTTGGGTGGTATTAATTTAGAAGACATTAAAGCACCTGAATGTTTTGCAATCGAAAAAGCACTGATTGAACGTTGTAAAATACCTGTTTTTCATGATGACCAACACGGTACTGCAATCGTAACTGCTGCAGGCATGATGAATGCTTTAGATATTCAGGGTAAAGATATTAAGTATGCCAACATAGTTTGTTTAGGTGCTGGTGCTGCGGCAATCGCGTGTATGGAATTATTAATAAAGTGTGGCGCGCAGCGTGAAAAAATCTATATGCTTGACTCTAAAGGTATAGTACATACTCGTCGTGATGACTTAAATGAATACAAAAAACTATTTGCTAACAATACAGATAAACGCACATTAGATGATGCTATTGTTGGTGCTGATGTATTTGTGGGTGTTTCCGGTCCTAATTTATTAAATCAAGAGCAAGTTAAGCAAATGGCTGATAACCCGATAATATTTGCTTGTTCAAATCCTGACCCAGAAATTAAACCTGAGTTGGCAATTGCAGTACGTGATGATTTAATTATGGCGACAGGTCGTTCGGATTACCCTAATCAGGTTAACAATGTTTTATGCTTCCCATTTATTTTCCGTGGTGCATTAGATGTTCGCGCGCGTAAGATTAATGATGAAATGAAAATTGCTGCGGTACATGCCATTAGAGCACTAGCTAAAGAGCCTGTACCTGCTGATGTATTGAAAGCCAGTGGCGTAGAGTCACTTACTTTTGGTAAGGATTATATTATTCCTAAACCAATGGATTCACGTTTATGTGCCGCTGTTGCAAAAGCGGTAGCACAAGCCGCTGTAGATTCTGGTGTTGCAGCGTTAGACATGCCTGAAAATTATATGGCGTAACGAACTGGCTAGGTGTAAAGAATACATATACCCAAGCCACCTCAAAATGCAGGATTCAGCTGGAATTAGAAACACCTTTAGGCAAGGCATTGACTGAAGATAATAGTTATTCAGGAGAATATGCTCCTGCATTCTCTATTAAGCTACATCCATGTAGCGTTATTGTCGAAATCAATAACGAGGTATAAAGCGTTTATAAACCAGCCATTCTGGGACGTCTGAGCAAATCATGTTCATCGTTATGTAATTCATTAAGGGAATAGCCATTAATGAACTACACGTCTTGATCATGAATCGCTCAGGCGTCCTGAAACGAGCACTTTGAAGTCGCTTGGGTATATACAGTAATCTGCTCGCTTAGCATTGTTAATCATTGATTTTTTGACAACAATAAAAATAAAGGTCATGGTATGAAAATTACTTTGGCCTTTTTTATTGGATAATTATTATGAAACAAACGTTAGCACTACCGGTATTACTCAGCGTTATACTCTTATTGTGCTTAAGTGGATGTTCGCAAGAAAGTAACGAACAGAGTAAAGCACCAGCACAACTAAAAGAGGCTAATAGCCAAGTAAAAGATGCTAAAGAGAACAATTGGCAAGAAGTTACCGTGAATCATTATGATTTTGAAGGTGGTTTCTATGGTTTGGTGACTAAGACGGGAGATAAGTTGTTGCCCATGAATCTCGCCAAAGAATATCAGTTACCAGGCACTGTGCTTAAAGTACAAGGTGAGTTAATTGAAGGCATGATGACTATTCAACAATGGGGACAACCATTTAAAATTACGCATGTTGAGTTAATCTCACTCGGAAAGGCAGATCTAGGTGTGACTCATTAGTTAAACGGCTCAATTCAATTAAACCCTTGGTGTACCTAATTTAAGCTTACTCAGGTATTTATCGAAAACCAAAACCAGTACTAAGAAAGTTGGCTTTAAACTGAAATATCATCATTAAAGCCATTTTCTAATTTTGTACCTATACCTCATTAAAAATTAAGTGTTGGACTATTTTTTATAACCGGTAAATTCTTCACCTGGTTTAATATTTCGATATTTGCCCATACTCTGCTTTAACGTGACAATGTGCTTCATAATTGGCTCCATTACCCAACCATGAACATAACCTTGATTTCCCCAGAGTTCATAGGCTTCTTTAGGGTCATTTCTAATATCAAACAGCTGAGGAAAGGTAAACTTTTTAACGACTGAATGGGTGGATTCAGTTGCCATGAAGTGCATTTTCATATTACGCCATTTAATGGCAAATAAATCATCACCTACAAAAACTATAAAATGTTCACGGTTCGAGTTTTCTTGTTTTCCTAAGATGAAGTCTTTTTGATCTACGCCATCGATAGGGCGATCAGTAGGTATTAATTTTTTGGCATTAGCAAAACTAGCTATGGTGCTATACATGTCGATATCACCTACTATTTCGTCAGAAACACGACCCGCTTTTATTTTATTTGGATAACGAATCATAGCCGGTGTACGTAACCCCCCCTCATAGGCAGTACTTAAGCCACCACGCCAAGGGCCATTTGAGCCACCACCGCCATCTTCGCCTGCAGCAAGAGCAGAGCCTTGAGGAAAGTTACCTGCACCATTATCACCGGTTAAAATAACCAGGGTATTGTCATTAATGCCAGCATCATTTATCGCTTTTAAGACCAAGCCTATGTTGTAATCAACTTCCATCTGGGTATCTGCATAAATTCCCGCTTTAGAAGCGTTTTTAAAGTCCTCATGAACAGTGAAAGGGGGATGGAAGTGGGTAAAGGCGACAAAGCTATAAAAAGGCTTACCGGTTTTGGCCTGCTTTTTAATATTAGCTATGGCGCGATTAGTTATCTCACGATCTAAAGTAACTTTTGCTGGGATATCAAATACTCTTACTTTTTTAGCATCTTTGCCTTTGACACCTTCATAAATATAAGGCGTAGTTGCTACGGTTGGATCCCATTGAGGAGTTGCTGTATAACCTGCAGCATTCGTTCCTTCTTGTGTGCCCCAGAAGTAATCGTAACCTTGATAATTGGGCAGCTTTTTTATATTCGCGCCAACATGCCATTTGCCAAAAAGGCTTGTATGGTAACCTGCGTCAGATAGAAGTTCAGGTAACGTATATTCCCAATAGGCTAGCCCATCGGGCTCACCTGGAGCCGGAACTTTTTGATTGCCCGTTCTAATAGGTAGACGACCTGTATGCAATGCAGAGCGTGTTGGTGTGCATTGATTCTGCACATTGAAGTTAGTTAAGCGTAACCCCTCATTGGCAAAATCATCAATATTAGGGGTTTGAATGGTACTACCTTGAATGCTTAAATCACCCCAGCCCCAATTATCTACTAGCAAATAAACTATATTGGGTTTGTCCGCGGCAAATGCATTGCTGGCAATGCCTAAGCCAAACATTGTAATGATGTATTTAAGGCAATTATGCATAAATGTTCCTGTATTGGTAAGGTGAGTTAGGGGATTGCTAACTAATTAATGTAGAGATCAGTTGGTTGCTTTAGTCGCTACTAAGCGCCTGCTGCCGCCTGTTGTAATTTTCTATCCATAGCCGCTTCCAGCTGACCTTTTTTGATCGCTAAATCTACTTCAAGTGATCGTCGTTCTTTAACTGATTCTTTATCTTCTTTGTCTTGTAGCATTTGAATCTTTACACTTAACTCTAGAATCTCCATCGATAATTCTCTGATTTCTTTATCGAGATCACTTTCTTGTGCTTTCTCTGCGGCAGCAGCTGCAGTCATAGTATTACGTAAACTGCTGGCATCTATGGTTTTTTTATCTTCGTCTTTATCTTCAGCTTCAGTCGATTTTGCTTTCGCTTCCTCAGATAAGGCTAGTTGGTCTGGTTGCAATTGTTTGCTTTTTTCAGGGCTACTACGACTCGCTGTAGTTTCTTGAGGGGGAACTACTTGCGGGGAACTTGTAGCTAATGACGAAGTATTAAGTGATAAGTGAGAGTTTATGCTTTCCATGCTGACTTCCTTTAGACCTAAAGATAAGAGTTTAAGTCATTAGTATACTTATTAACAAGAGAGTAACCTAGTTTTGGCATATGGTAAGGCTGTTTTATTTTAGACTCAGGCAATAATCGTTTATAGTCGTGTTTATACCAATTTGATTAAATTTCTTCCCAACTCAGAGCTTTACTCGATGTTCAATAACAAGGCAAATTCGTTTCGGTTTAGTCACTCTAAATCAAATGAATTTAACGAAGTTAGTGGGCGTCGAGTAAGCTCCCAAGGGCGAGCATAAAAGGCTTACATGCTGCGTTATTGATTTTGATAAGGACGCTACAAGGATGTAGCTTCTTAGAGAATGCAGGAGCTTATTCTCCTGAATAACCATTCTCTTCAATCAATGCCTGCCTCTTAGTCTTTTACCTCTCGCTGAGTGGGAAAGAACTTAATCAACTTGGTATTAATCGCCATGGTTAACTTTCCATGTCACAAATAATTTATTAAGGAAATATTATTAATGGTAAAAATGACCGCGCTACTAAGTACAGTATTCGCATTAAGTCTGTTGGGTTGTAGTCAACAAGAGGTACATACAGGAAAATCATTATTAGCCTCAAGCCATAGCGATAATATCGTCACCGCATCAGCACTATCAAAAGATGGTCAATTTAACCTGGTGGCAGATGGTAAAACTGTTTGTTTATGGGAAAGTCAGCAGGTTAAATCAGCCTTACATTGCTTAAAAGGTGATGCTGCTCAGTTTATTGAGTTACTCGATATTAGTGAAAATAATCAATTTTATCTGACTTCTAATCAAGTGACGGTGCGTTTATATTCACTACAGAGCAATAAACAACTTGGTGAGTGGGGCGTTGAAGGACATATCATTAATGAAATGGATATATCTGCAAACGGCGGGACAATATTATTAGGCTTTAGAAGTGGTGAAGCGAGCATTATTGATGTTAAGCGCAATAAGGTAACAACATTTAAAAAACACCGTTTAGATATTAATTCAGTGAGTTTATCCGATGACGGCGCGGTAGCTTTTACTGGCTCGAGTGATAAAAAAGCCATGGTGTGGTACACAGAATCAGGGAATAATATTCATGAATTTAAACACGCCTCACGAGTGAATCATGTCAGTATCAGTGCTGATGGAAAGCTTGGTTTTACCTTAGATGCGATAAAAGATCGTACTTTTTGGAACTTATCAACGGGAAAGATGATAGCGGAACTTGATACTAATTTACGGTTTTTTGAATTTAATGATTCACGCTTTTCAGCTGATAATACCCTGTTATTAACGGGATCTCCTAAGCAGATTATAAAACTTTGGCGAGTATCAGACGGGGCATTAATGGCTGAATGGCAATCGACAGTGACACGTGGCCGCTCTTCAGTGTTAGGTGTTGCTTATTCAGGTAAAGATAACATTGTAACAAGTAATAGCGATGGTTTATTTGAGCAGTGGCAGTTACCTCAAACTCAGGTGAAAAATTAATTCAATTGTATTTATTGCATAGCGACTTATTCATTTATATATAATAGTTTCGTCTGGAAAGTGCGCATTCGAGACATAAAGATATTCCTGAATGTTAACGTCAACCTTCCGATCATATAGCTGACATAATTTCCTACTTCTAAGGCGCAAAGGGGCACAAAGTGCCTTAGAATTTATTTCACTTAATGCATCATACCTTCATGTTATGAGAAGTTTCAGTAACAACATACTGCTTAAAGAAAGCTGATCCTTTAGTGTTGTCTTATTAAAAATTTGAAGAAAGGCTTGCTGTTAGGCTTCTACCTTCATTTTCAAAACCAATGGCTTGTTCTGTTTTACTATTTGAAATATTTTTAATCGCAAAACGTAATGCTATTTTGGGCTTAATTTGCCAAAGCACTGAAACATTCATTTGAAAACCTCCTTCCATGCTGACCATTCCTGTAGGGATAGAGCTATCATAATAATTATCGTTATAGGCTAAGTGAGTTATCAATGATACGGTTTTAAGTGGTTGATAATTGAATTGTAAATTTCCTTTCCATTCGGGTCTACGTCGCAATACTACATTATCTTCAAAAGTGTTTATTTTGTCATAGCTTATATTTCCTGAGATATTAAGCTGAGTTAATGCATCATAATCAACCGACCATTCTGTGCCCCTGGCTCTAACTTCTGAACGATTAACATTGGTAAATAATTCAGGGTCGAAATCTACAAGGTTTTTATAGGTGTTTTGGTAGGCACTTAAGCGCATGTTTAACTTTTCTGATAAGGCGTGTTCAAGTGTTACATCGTAATTTTGGCTTGTTTCTGGTTTTAGTTGTGGATTGCCTACAAATGGATGAGCGATAGCAAAAAAACTAGGTAGCTTATATCCTTCACTATATTCAGCAGAAAGGGAGCTTGCATTATCTATTTGATAGTTAGTGGTAAATCGTATGGTGTCTATATTGAGTTGCTCTGCATCGTCATGTCTAAAACTGCCAGTCATATTAACTTTGTCTGTAACATCAATTGATGATTCTATAAAAATAGCTTTAGTCGTACGTTTTAGCATGTAATTAGCAGGAACTGGATAGCCGAAGTCAATGCTACTGTTCATACTACCATCTTCTTGAGTCAATGAAGCACCAATGGCCAATAATGCATTATCATTTATTTGGTAAGTAGCAACGCTATTGATATCCCAATGTTTATAGTCACTAATAGAATTTATAGCAGGTACGGGATCTAATAAGCCAGCGGCAATACCAGGGTTGGATATTGTTTCTTTACGTTGGGCGAGAGCGGTAGATAAAGTTACGTTAAGTTTTGGTGTTATATTTTGGAGTAAATTAGCAAAATAGTTTTGTTGGCTATAGTCTCTAGATTCGGGCGTTCTAATTATAGCTAGTCGGTTTCCGCCACTATCTTCAGGAAAATATTTTGATAGGCCAGAAGATGAATAAAAGCCAAGTTGCCAATGCGAATTGATATTATTGATTGAGCTAAGGCTGGTATTAAATATATTACGTTTAAAGTCATCACCAAAGGTACCTTCGGCTCGATTTTGAACTGTGCCAGTTACAGTTAAATTAGCAATATTTGCTACATCAGTGTTTAAATGAAGCATTCCCCCTAACATATTGTTACTGCCAACTTTTATGCTAGCTATAGCAAGTTCCCCATCCTGAGCCTTCTTAGTAGTAATACTTATTACACCTGAAAGTGCATCACTACCATAAATAGTTGAGAAACTGCCATAATATATTTCAATCTTTTCAATAATAGCAGGGTCTATAGTTCCAAGATCAAATGCGCCGCCTCGACTGTTGGTAGGGTCATTTACCTTGACGCCATCAATCATAAATACAACAAAGTTTGGATCACCACCCCTTAATGATAAAAAGGTTAACCCACCAATCCCACCTTGATTAAAAACATCAACTCCGGGCACAGTGCTTAAAATATCAGCAATGCTATTTGGCGCAAGTGCGGCAATATTTTGGGAGTCTATGGTTACTTTTGGAATATTGTTGGCAATATTATGACTAATATGACTTCCAGTAACGGTGAAAACTTCTATGTTTTCAGATGCTTTAGTTGGCACTTGTGCTAACCATAGGGCGGATAATAGGAATATTTTTTCTTTATTCATTAGTGATATTGTCATTTATTAAGTTTTTTTATTTTCAAAAATGGCGATGCCAACATTTAAGGCGTCAGTTTCAGTTTCAGTTTTTTTGCTAGGTTGCTTGCTATTTTTTTGCTGTGCAGCCATAACCATTTCAATCATTAAGTCCATACGAAATACGCCAGCGATTATATCTAGGTGCTTGTTACCAGTGATATCTTTTAATTCAAGAGACACGATACTACGGGGACTATTAGTGATGTTGTGGCGAATAAACTCTTGTTTTCCGTTATTTTCAAACCAAATCAAACTTTGTCGTTGAGGATCCTCCCAGTAGTTGTGCCAGCTACTGGCAACGACATCAATGTCGCCATCATTATCTAGATCTCCTGCAACGGCATTTGATGCACCGTAGAATCGGCCAATATCATGATAAATAAATGTTAAGTTACCTTTATTTTCAGACCACTGTACACCGTGATAGGGTTTTGGATCCATTTGTAGGTCATTTGCATCACCATTGGTGAAAAGTAGATCTAGATCATCATCATTATCCATATCTACCAGTTTCATACTTGTAGAGCCAAACATTGGATGAGGAGCTTGGCCAAGTCGAACTTGTTGAAACTTTCCATTGCCTTTATTGATCATGGCAATAATAACTTCATGCTCTTGGGCAATTAAGCTAACTAAGTCAATTTTACCATCGTTATTAATATCAGCAGGTATAACATTTAGTGCCCCACTTCCTTTTAAAATGGTGTGCCTTTTATGTAAACCATTGCCGGTATTTTCTAACCATGCAATTTCACCAACAAAACCACCGCCAAATATTGAAACAGCAATATCAAGATCTTTATCACCATCTAAATCAACAGCACTTACATCGGTAATTCGACCAACATTATTGAGTAAAACACTGCGTTTAAATTTCCCTGGGCTTAATTGAGTAAGTAAAACAACCTCGCCGACAAGTTTATCTGAAGGAGGGAAGTCACCTAAAACTGCAACAATAATGTCTTGATCACCATCATTATCATAGTCAACCACTTCGGTGTTTACCGGCACGTTTGCCTTAGTCAATAATGTTTCTTGCCATTCTCCTTTAACTTGGCTCAAAATAATAATTTCATTTCGTTCAGCATCGCTAATCAATAGCTCTTTACTTGATTTTAAATTGATATCTATAGATTTAGCATTCACAACCAAGGGAAAAGACGATTGCTTTGGAACATCTATCTTTTGAAATGTTCTGTTTGAAGACACACTGGGCGTATAGGGTAAAACAGGGAGATATTCAGGGCTATTTCTCACGTAATAATTGGAGATAATGGTGCCCACCTCTTCAGAGATAAATTCTTTCCCCAATCGTTTCGCTGAAAGATTTGCCATAGCTCTAACTGCAAGTGGCCAGTTTCTTTTCGGCATTAGATAGGCTGGCGGTACTTTATGGCACACACCACAATATTGATTTACTACTTCTTTGTCATTAACCTTTTCTATTGATTTTTTTGGAACCTCTTCAGCTGGAGAGCAAACTGAAAAGAGGGTTAAACATAGCAATAAATGAGTTGTTATTTTTGGGGTTAGCATCGCATAATCTCTGAAAGTACTTGTTTTTATATATTAATATCGTAACCCATAACCTTGCGGAAATAAGGTTGGGGAATTTTTTGATTTTGTTTGGGGCCAATCAAAAGATAGTTTTCCCTGAAAATTGAAATCACCAAAGATAACATCACTAACTCCATGTCCTTCTGTACCTGGCAACCAAGCTGCGACAAAAGCTGCAGCCGCTTCAAGTTCTGGGTTAATAATTAGTGTTCTACCCGATATCAAAATGACGACGACAGGTAATCCTATATCTTTTAGTTCTTTAATTGTTGCATAATCTTCAGGGTGTAATTCTTGTAATTCTATCGAACTGCCATAAGGGTCTGAAATATTAATTTGGCCATTTATTTGTGATCCTGCTTCTATAATAAGATTATCGTTGTCTCTAATATCCCCAAATCCTTCAGCATAAGGAGTTTCACCAACCACTACTATAGCAATGTCATAATCTTTTGCTTCAATATCATTAAGTGATTTTTTTAATATGGCATTAGGTGCAATATTTTTAATGCCCTGCCAAATTGAGGTTGCTTGTTCAAAATCATCGTTGCCTGAAACACCTTGCCAATCGACAGTAAATCCACCACATTGATGACCAATGTTATCGGCATTTTTTCCAGTCACTATAATATTCGCGGCCTTATTCAAAGGTAGAGTTTGATAATTTTTAAGCAATACTATTGATTTTCTCACTGCCTCGCGTGCTACTTTTCGGTGTTCTATAGAGCCGAAGCTTTTATGATTTGCCCATTTTCGTTTACTTGGTGTCGATGCATCAAGTAAACCCGTAGCGACTTTTACTGTAAGAATTCTACGCACTGCATCATTGATTCTTGATATGGATATTGTTCCTAATTCTACATGGTTATGTATGTGTCTAATGAATTGTTGCCAATTATCTGAAACCATAAACATATCTATGCCTGAATTTACACCTTGTGCAATTGATAAGTAGAAATCATCTGAAAGGTAGTCAATACCGTTCATGTCGGACACTACAAATCCTGAGAACTTAAGCTGCTTTTTTAATACCTCGGTAAGCAGAAACTGGTGTCCATGGCATTTGTTCCCATTCCAGCTATTAAACGAAGCCATTATCGTCATTACTCCCGATTTAATTGCTGTAATATATGGACTTATATGGGTTTTATTCAACTCTTTCCAAGAAATTTTGGCATCTCCTTGATCAATGCCGTGAGATGTTGCCCCGTCGCCAACCCAATGCTTTGCACAAGCGATAATACCTTCTGTCTGCGGTATATTTTGCAGGCCAGTTATTATATTACTTACATATTTATTTGTTATAACAGGTGATTGTGAAAAGCTTTCGTAAAAGCGACCCCAGTGATTATTTTTAGCCACAGCAAGGTTGGGGGCAAATACCCAGTCGAGGCCACTGGCCAATACTTCTTTACGGGTAATTATTGCTATATCTTTAATTAAAGCAGGATCACCAGCGGCACCCAAGCCAATATTATGGGGGAAAATCGTCGCACCAATTAGGTTATTATGCCCATGAATAGCATCAACTCCGAAAAGTAATGGTATACCATTATGATGATCATCTTTTTCTGATGAGGTTTGCCAATAACTGTCAGCCATAGCTAGCCAATCTTGAAGTTTGTTATTACCTGGAACAGAGCCTGCACCACACATAACTGAACCCAAATGAAAATTCTTCGCTTCTTTGGGAGTGCAACTTAGCCGCTCAGCTTGTGTCATTTGTCCAATCTTTTGCGCTATTGTCATGTTTGACATGAGTTCATCAACTCTAGCTTTTACAGTAGGAGTATTAAGTATTGAGTGCATATTCTTTTTATGTCCCGTAATTTCCTAATTGACCACTTCAAATTCAGTTTTTAGATTCGCGTTTGAATCGCTGCCTATCCAAACATTAAATATTCCAGCTTCAGGCTTAAGTTCCATTTTTCGATTATAAAATGCAAGTTCATCAGTGTGTAACTTAAATTTGACTACCATGCTTTTTCCTCTTTCTAAAAAAATGCGCTGAAACCCCTTAAGCTCCTTTATCGGACGAGTTACACTGCCGACAAGATCTCTGATATAGAGCTGAACCACTTCCTCCCCACTGTAATGACCAACATTTCTAACCGTTGCATTAACCTCAATAGTACTTCCCATAGCAATGACCTTTTTATTTAATTTGATATTTGAATAACAAAATTGGCCATAGGACAGGCCGTAGCCAAAAGGAAATAATGGAGAAAAATGTGTATCTAAATAGGTTGCAGCCATACCAAAGGATGTTTGGGGTGCCCTGATCTTAATATTATCTATATTTAAAAAATTTTCTTCGCTTGGGGGGCGGCCAGAATTTTTTTGTGCATAGTAAAGGGGGATTTGACCAACCGCTCTTGGGAAGGTAACAGGTAGCTTTCCTGACGGACTTTCTACCCCAAACAATAAGTCGGTTATAGCAGGGCCTGCCATTGTACCTGGGTGCCATGCAAATAAAATGGCATCTACTTTTGAAATTATTTTTTCTAGAGTAAGAGGTCTTCCAGCCATAATCACCAAAATAATAGGCGTACCTGTATCATGGATTGCTTCTATTAGCTGCTCTTGAGCTCCAGGTAAATCAATCTTTGCTCGGCAATGTGCTTCTCCCGACAAAATAGCCTCTTCACCTAGAACCATCAACGCTATATCTGCTTTATTTGCAGCATCAATGGCTTCACAAAAACCGTCATGATGGTTACAACGAGTGGTTTCTAACCCTACGGCATAGTTTATATTGAATGAGTTTTCCGCTGTTTCTTTTAATGCATTCAAAAAAGTATGGCTTTGGTAGGCTTTTCCATCAAAAGCCCAAGTGCCCATTTGTTCATAGCCGTCATCGGCAAGTGGCCCAATTACCGCAAGAGTATTAATTGCTGTTTTATTTAATGGTAATATATGATTCTCATTTTTTAACAATACACAGCCTTTTATTGCTGATTCTTTAGCAATACTTAGATGGTGTGGATTTAAAATACTCGATGGTTGATTTGGTTTTGTAATGGCAGACTCAAATAGGCCTAAGTTAAATTTCAGTGTTAAGATTCGTTTTACAGAGCTGTCAATTTCTTCTATTGAAACAGAGTTATCACTCATCAAACCATTTAAGTGCTTTAAATAACAGTCACTGGCCATTTCCATATCAATACCAGCGGTACATGCTTTACTTGCCGCATCATTATCATCAAAGGCAAATCCATGTGTGACCAACTGTGGAACTGCTTCCCAGTCACTTACTACAGGGCCGTGGTAGTTCCATTCATCACGTAATATATCAGTTAAAAGCCAATCATTTCCTGTGACAGGCACACCATTTAAATCACTAAAAGATGCCATGAATGTAGCAACTCCTGAGTCAGCTATCGACTTGAATGGAGGAAAATAAACATTGCGTAATTCGTTTTCAGGAATATTAGTTGTATTGTAATCTTTGCCACTTTCACTTGCCCCATAACCCGCAAAATGTTTTGCACACGCAGCAATTGAATTAGTGTCTGATAAATTCTCTCCTTGAAAGCCTTTTACCATTGAACTTGCAAGGGTCTTACATAAATAAGGGTCTTCTCCTAGACTTTCTGCAATCCTCCCCCAACGAGGATCACGAGAAATATCGATCATGGGGGCAAAGGTCCAGTTTATACCGCAATTTGAAGATTCTATTGCAGCGATTTGGGCGCATTTTTCGATAATTTTTGGTGACCATGTCGCGGCTTGAGCAATGGGGATTGGAAAAATGGTGTTAAAGCCATGAATAACATCTCGACCAATTAATAACGGGATGCCTAGTCGTGATTCTTTTAAAGCAATTCGCTGTAGTTCATTAACAGTGTCAAGGTCGACTTCATTAAGAATTGAACCTACCTGACCTTGTTTAATTGCCTTGCGCAATTTTTTTGATA
>Ga0209396_1001531_pt1 | contig 25603 bp, 23 predicted proteins | sample GOMGulsemesocosm_6_FD_184638 | JGI IMG/M metagenome (GOLD analysis project Ga0209396, IMG submission 184638) | Methane-oxidizing microbial communities from mesocosms in the Gulf of Mexico - GOM8C Gulf of Mexico (SPAdes) (version 2) | ecosystem: Environmental > Aquatic > Marine > Cold seeps... | reverse complement strand
ATTTCGAACGGGCACAACAAGCGCCGGGCTGGTTAACAGAAATACGGGGCGAGCATGTACCCGAAACACAAGAATATGGCATTGGCAGTTTTAGTTATGTGGCAAGGCGACCTTTTCATCCTGAAAAATTTTATAACTTCCTACACAGCACTCAAGACTACGGTAAGTTATTGCGCTCAAAAGGCTATTTCTGGCTTGCTACTCGCCCAGAGTTTGCGGGTCAATGGAGTCAAGCAGGAGGCATTGCCCATTATGGTTTTGCGGGCCTCTTTTGGAAGGCTATCCCAAAAGAGAACTGGCCCACAGATCCAGAAAACTTAGCCGCCATCGACGCGGTTTGGAGTGAACCCTTTGGTGATATGCGCCAAGAATTAGCCTTTATTGGCCAAGGTTTACAACAAGAGAAGATGATAAAAGCCCTCGACAAATGCTTGCTCGATGATGATGAGATAGTACTTGGCAAGGATTATTGGTTCAGTCTAAACGACCCCTTCCCTGCTTGGGAGGAAATGGCATGAGCGCCTTAGCAACACAAGATAATAACAAACAGCTGCAAGGTAAATTCATTGTCGGGCAAACGCCCAATGTGCTGACAGAAGTCTATCAGCAAGATACCAATATGGTGGTTTGGCAGCGTGAGTCTGATCAAGCACTAGAAAACGCAATTGATGCCTTTTTAAGTGAAAGAACCCACTATAAACGCAATATGGCGTTAACCCCTGAACTCGCGCTAGAGACTATCCATAAAGCCTTAGGTAATACCGATGCTGTCTTACCCTTAAGTCAGAACATTGCGGAATTAGTTGAGATGTTCTGCTGCTTATTTGAACTAGAAAGAGCGGGCTTGCGCCTCACTATTTTGGATAGCGCCATGTGTCCAAGATTTCACGTTGATCGAGTCCCCTGTCGTTTGGTAACAACCTACCAAGGCGTCGCGACCCAATGGTTGCCTCATCATCTGATCAATCGCTCAGCTTTGGGTATTAGAGCGGTTAAAGATGCCCAAGATCAATCTGGCCTTTATCAAAAGCAAAGCGATATTCAGCAGCTACAAGAAGCGGATGTTGCCTTACTAAAAGGAGAGCTTTGGCCGGGCAATGAAAACGCCGGTTTGGTGCATCGATCCCCGTCCGTCGACAAAGGGCAAAAGCGTCTGTTATTAACCTTAGATTTTCTCGACTAAAGCGCCTTTTTTGTCGGATGGAAGAAAAAATGAGCCGCTTTTATCTTAGTGATAACAATGTGCATTTTTATTTGAAATCGCCTCTTGTCCAGAAAATCCTTATGAAAAATGCTATGCTGCCTGCAAGTTTTTCAAGCAAGTTTTAAAGGTACTGATTATGTCTAAAAGTTTCGAAGCCCAGGGTACAGTTCATAGCATTGGCGCAACCACTGAATACGGTCAAAATGGTTTTACCAAGCGTGAGTTTGTTATCCAGCTAACGGGTGATGGTGAGAACCCAGCTTACCCTAACTATGTGGCACTGGAGCTAATTAAGGATAAGTGTGCCTTGATGGATCAGTACCAAGTGGGTGATGAGATCAATGTTCACTTCAACCTGAACGGCCGCCTTTGGGCTGCTCAAGGTAAACCTGAAAAATGCTTCACCAGCTTACAAGCATGGCGCATTGAAGCACCGGGTGGTCAAGGTGGCTTTAACCCGAATCAAGGCCAAGATTATATTCAAAACAGCAGCCAAGATTCAGGTTTTCAAGTCTATGATCAAAACCAAGATCAAAACCAAAATCAGGGTTATAACTCAAACACAGGCAATGGTTATTCTGATTCAGACGTGCCTTTCTAGCGCTTCTCCTGATAGGAAAAAAGCTATTTAAAAGCGTCTCTTGTAGGCGCTTTTTTATACATTGTTTTTTACATTCTGAGTATTGAAATACGCCATTCTTACTTTACTCAATGCTGCTTTTTGACCTATATCAAGTGTCTGTTTTTTGCGCACCACATGAGTTCAATTATTCTACTTAGGTTTTATCAATAGCCCTATTTTAGATCGATTTTTGAGGAAACTCCTTCGATCTCCCCCAATTTTACGCAGTTTTCCATCATGGCATAGGTTTTGCTCTTAGCTTATATATGCCTTCATTCATGGATTAAAGAGAGTATTAATATGTCTTATTTAGCACCATCAGAGTTTGCCCATAAAATGGTCGATGCTGGTGAATCAAAAATATTTATGTCGACCCGCGACACCCTGATTCGCGCTTTTATGGCAGGCGCCATTTTAGCTTTGGCGGCCGTATTTGCCATTACCATTGCAGTGCAAACCGGTAGCTTTTTATTAGGGGCGATTTTATTCCCTGTGGGCTTCTGCATGCTCTATCTGATGGGGTTTGATTTGTTGACCGGGGTCTTTGTATTAGCACCATTAGCACTGTTAGATAAGCGCCCTGGGGTGACACCTAAGGGTGTATTGCGCAATTGGGGGTTGGTGTTTGTCGGTAATTTTGCCGGTGCTTTGCTCGTTGCTTTTATGATGGCCTTTATTTTCACTTATGGTTTTAATGTGGAAGCAGGCGCGGTTGGCACCAAGGTCGCCGGTATTGGAGAAGCGCGGACACTGGGTTATGCAGAACACGGCGTTGCCGGTTGGTTCACCATTTTCATTCGTGGCATGCTGTGTAATTGGATGGTGTCTTTGGGTGTTGTTGGAGCCATGATTTCAACCAATGTCAGTGGCAAGGTCATTGCCATGTGGATGCCTATCTTTTTGTTTTTCTATATGGGTTTTGAGCATTCTGTGGTGAACATGTTTCTATTCCCTTTTAGCTTGATCATGGGCGGTGACTTTTCGTTTATGGATTATATCGTTTGGAATGAGATCCCGACGGCACTGGGCAACTTGGTAGGTGGTTTAGCCTTTACCGGTTTAACCCTGTATTCGACCCATGTTAAAACTGCACCTAAGCGCCCACAAACTGCGGAGTCATTTGTTAATAAGGTCACCTAGTTTTTAGCCTCCTTTTATTTTTCTTCTAGGGATACTTTATGACTAGCATACCGACACCTGATCTCTGCTCTGCTAATACGTTTGAAAGCAGGGCGATTAATCGTCTTGAAAGGTCTAAATCAGATACGGAGAAACGACCTGAACAGGACCTTAAACTCAGTGTAGCTGCCTATACCGATAAGGGTCGTAAAGCAGTGAACCAAGACTTCCATGGGTGTCGTATCCCTGAGCCAGCACAGATCTCGATGAAGGGGTCAGTGCTGGCCATGGCAGACGGTATTAGCTCAAGTCAGGTGAGTCAGATTGCTAGCGAAACGGCCGTCAAAACCTTTTTGGAAGACTACTATTGCACCAGTGAAGCATGGACAGTGAAAACCGCCGTCGAAAAGGTGCTGGCAGCAATCAACTCTTGGTTATTCGCCCAATCCCAGCAAGGTGCTGGGCGCTACGATAAGGACCAAGGTTATGTTTGTACTTTCAGTGCACTTGTCTTTAAACACAGAACAGCGCATGTCTTTCATGCGGGAGATACACGGGTTTACCGTCTTAGGGAGCAAGGATTAGAGCAACTGACACATGACCATAGATTATGGGTCAACCAGCAAGAGAGCTATTTAAGTCGCGCTCTGGGTATGCAAGCTCTCTGTGAAATTGAATATCGCGCCCTACCTTTGAACTGCAGCGATATTTACCTTGTTTGCACGGATGGCGTGTATGAGCATGTGTCTAGTGAGCAAATTATTCAGGTGCTAAAAAACCACCAAAATGACCTAGTCAATGCCACTAAAACCTTAGTCGCCTTAGCTTATCAAGCCGGCAGTTTGGACAATCTCAGCATTCAACTAGTTCGTATTGATGCGTTGCCAGAAGAGGTGGAGGCTCAACTAAAACAAGATGCCGTACAGCTCCCCTTACCTCCTGCTTTGAGTGCACGTATGACATTGGATAATTATGAAATTTTAAGGCCATTACATTCAAGTAATCGCAGCCATGTTTATCTAGTCAAAGAAATACATTCGAATAAACAACTTGTTCTTAAAACACCCTCTTTAGAGTTAAGCCTTGATGCCAATTTATTAGAAGGTTTTTTAAAAGAAGAATGGGTCGCAAGGCGGGTGAACAGTGCTCATGTATTGAAGGCAGACCTTGCCAAAGTAGAACGCAGCCACCTCTATACGGTATTTGATTATGTAGAAGGCCAAACGCTGGCTCAATGGGCACAAGACAATCCAAAACCAAGTTTGGAAAAAGTACGTGGCGTCATCGAACAGGTAGCTAAGGGTTTGAATGCCCTACATAGAATGGAGATGTTACACCAAGATATTCGTCCCGAAAACATCATGATTACCCTAGATGGCACGGTGAAAATCATCGACTTTGGGGCGGTTTTTGTTGCAGGTTTAGCCGAAAGTAATGCCAAATATGAGGCCAATAATTTGCAAGGGACGGCACTCTATAGTGCTCCCGAATATTTCATCGGTGATGCGGGAAGTGTCAAGTCTGAGCTATTTTCACTAGGAGTGATTACTTACTTTTTACTTTCTGGTCGTTTCCCTTACCAGACACAAGTCGCCAAAACGAAAAACCTCGCCAGCCAAAGAAACTTACGTTATCACTCGGTATTAGATGAAGACTCAGATATCCCCATCTGGGTAGATGACGCCATACGTAAAGCAGTGCACCCTTTACCTGAAAAACGCCACCAAGGACTGTTTGAATTTGTGCACAATCTAAGAGCACCTAGCCAAAGCTTTTTAAGTAAAACACGCCCTCCCTTGATAGAGCGGAACCCAGTCGCTGTCTGGCAAGGCACCTGCGCCCTACTGTGCCTGATTATTATCTATTTGTTGATAAGGTAAAACCTCCTATCTTACGCTTGAGGGCAGCAAAGCCTTCTTGGGCCTTACTGCCTACGTCCTTACGAATATACAGGGTGAGGCATAAGTAAGTCGCTAAACGCATCTTCAATTTCAGGGAAGTCAAAATGGAAACCCGCTTCGATCAGTTTTTCTGGCACCACTCTTTGGCTACCGAGCAATAGAGCGGACGACTCTCCCATCAATGGCCTTAATACGGCTTTGGGCATGGGAAGGTAAGCGCGCTTGTTTAATACATGGGCTAACTCTTCGGTGAATTGATGGTTAGTTACCGCATGAGGGCTGCTTAGGTTAAAGGGCCCTTGGCAGTTTTTATGCTCTAATAAAAACGATATGGCTTTAATCATGTCGTGAATATGTATCCAAGGCATAAATTGCTGACCATTGCCTATTCGTCCACCTAGGTTGCATTTAAACAGTGGTAGCATTTTCCTTAAGGCGCCTCCATGACTGTCTAATACTATGCTGGTTCTCAAGTTCACCACTCGTGTATAAGCGCCAGCATCTTGAGAGATAGTTTCCCAACGCTGACAAAGTCGACTGGCAAAATCATAATCAAAAACACCTTGATGCTCGGTCAGATAATCCTCCCCATGACTGCCATAAATCCCTACGGCTGAACCACTAATAAACACCGCTGGTGGCGTGTCACTTTGGGCAAAGAGTTTGACTAATTTGTCCGTCGTGTGCCATCGACTTTGGCATATCAAGGCTTTTTGCCTCTGTGTCCAGCGTTTATTAATAATGGGCTCGCCTGCAAGATTAATAACAGCATCGAAGTCATTTAGGTCAGTAAGTTTAGATAGGTCGTTTATAAATTGAGTATGTTGCGGTAGCGATTTTACAGCTCGATGGGGAGACCTTGTTAGCACTGTATATTGATGCTGTTCGAACTCATTAATAAAGTGTTTACCAATCAGGCCCGTACCACCTGTCATTAAAATTTTCATGTGTCACCTCTGAATAAAGCGAATGATGAGAGTCTCTTTTTCTCATCCACATAAAAATTATAGTGCCTGAATCTCAGATAACGAGTTTTGGGAAGTTTTACTCTAGATGCTTTATTGATACATAAGCCGCTTTTCAATTTACTCGAGCTCAAATCGATCTGTACATTTTTTAATCAACTATTCAGTAAGCAAAGGGAACTTATCCTGAGTATGCTTGCTCCAAAGAATAATGATATCTATCCCCTGTTTGATTATTTGCCTTAAATAGGAGCCTATTAATGAAACCTGATCACGCTTCATTTGATTCCCCCAATGGCTGTTTATGCGTACCCAATAAGCAGACTTGTGCTTCTGTATTAATGGGCGTTTTTTGCTTATTACTTTTTGCGCAAACCAGCCAACTAGAAGCCGCCCCAAGTAAAAGATTGGATGCTAGATGGAGTGAATTCGCTACCACAGAAAGCCTCTCTATTGATCACCAAGCTTGGCAGAGTTTTCTTGATAAGTATCTGTTATTTGATGAGAAAGGTCAGTCCTTTATGGCCTATAACAAGGTCAGTAAACAGGACAAAATAGCGTTAAATAATTACCTTACTTATCTGAGTCAGTTACCACCTAAAGCGCTCACCTTAAAGCAACAGATGGCTTATTGGATCAATCTCTATAACGCACAGACTGCGGTACTTATTCTCGATAACTACCCAGTAAAAAGTATCCGTAAGCTCGGAAAATCTTGGTTCAAATTAGGACCTTGGGATGATGAGGTTCTCACAGTAAATGGCATCAAACTCTCCCTCAATGATATAGAGCACAGAATCCTTAGACCCATCTATCAACAAGCCAGTTTGCACTATGGACTTAACTGCGCCTCGATAAGTTGCCCTAACTTAAGTGCCACTGCGTTCACCAGCAAAAATGCCCAAACCCTATTAGCACAAGGTGCTAGGCATTATATTAATCATAGTCGTGGGGTGAGCTTTAATGACGAAGGGGAGTTGCTATTATCCAGCATTTACAAATGGTACAAGGAAGATTTTGGAGCCTCTTACATTGACCTTCTAACACACTTGATAGGTTATGCTGACAAGCCATTAGGGGATAAGTTAAGAGCCTATAAAGGACCGATTAACTATCAATATAACTGGGACTTAAATGAATTAAAGCCAGCTGATTGACCCTGTCAATCAGCTGGCTTCTAGAATCAAGGAGAGGCTAAACTCAGTGATTAGAGAAACGACGAATAATAGAGTGTACATTCTCCACTGTGTCTTCGAGCTCAACCCCAGATGCCAGTGTTTTCTCAGCAATGACCTTGGTATGGTTTGACCCTTCAGAGATATCACTCACTTGCTGGTTAATATGTACTGTCATGGCACTTTGCTCTTCAACTGACGCCGAAATTTGAAGTGTCATGTCTAAAATCTCATTCACAGCACCACTAATATGGTTCAAGGATGTACGTGTTTGACCCACTACATTCACCCCTTCTTTAGCGACCTCTTCACCTTGCTGAGAGACTGCGACAGCGCTTTGTGCACGTTCAGAAAGCACCTTAATTACCTGATGAATTTTCTCTGTCGATTCACGGGTTTTTAAGGATAAAGAACGCACTTCATCGGCCACTACACTAAAACCACGTCCATGCTCACCTGCTCGAGCCGCTTCTATCGCGGCATTCAGCGCCAGTAAGTTGGTTTGGTCAGCAATCATGGTTATAAGATCCGCTGCTTCGCCAATCTCTTCAGTTGACTGAGCGAGTTCCTTGATGGTGGCTGCTATGTCTTCCACCGATTTACTTAACTTGTCTATCACTTGCAGTGCATCGGATGCCAGCTGGCTGCCAGTATCAACATGGGATAAAGCGCCCTGAGCGTTTTGAGTATTACGCTGTACTATGTTGGTAATTTCATCAATTGCTATCGCCATCTGATTAATGGCACTGGCAACTTCTTGCGTTGCTGTACTTTGCTGGTAGATAGCTACATTGGTTTGATTAACTTGATCTTTTGTCTCATGGGCAATCTTGCCTAATCCAGCCGCTGAATCTTCTATTCGAGTCAAAGAGGTACGATTGCGTGCCATTTCACAGGCAAACGCTAACTTAGCACGTGCTTGATAACCGCTTTCTGCAAAATAGGTTTGAGCAATCAGGCTATTACTGTAAGAACCTTGGTTCATTTCACAAAGTTTTTGCCATTGAGCTTTGTTATTTAATACCTGCCACACGCTCCCCACTATGGTACCAGCAAGAGCAATCCCTGCTGCCAGGTTACCTACACTGGCATATATAACCCCAGAGCTAATTAACCCAGGCACTAACATAGGCAAACTTTTTATTACGCTCATTTGAAAGCGCTGTAAAAGACCACGAACCGCTTTACCTTGATTTAGTCTTTGATAAGCTAATGCTGCTCGCGCTTTCTCTTCCTCAGTCGCGTTAATACGTACTGACTCATAACCCACTATCTTGTTATCTTCATAAACAGGCGTTACGAAGGCGTTTACCCAGTAATAATCACCGTTCTTTCGTTTGTTTTTTACCAGCCCCATCCAAACATTCCCTGTTTTAAGGGTACGCCACATTTCAGCAAATGCCGCTTTTGGCATATCAGAGTGCCTGATAATATTATGAGGTTGGCCGATCAGCTCCTGTCTTTCATAACCACTCACTGTGACAAAAGCATCATTGCAATAAATGATATTACCTTTTGTATCTGTGGCTGAAATAAGTCGATCTTGTTTTGAAAAACGATATTCTTGCGAGGTTAAAGCGGGTTGAGCCTTCATCTATTTACCTACAATTAATACGAAATCTATCACTAATTTCTGCGATATTCATACTTAACTATTTAGCTATCATGGTCCATTACAATAGCGACACTCGTTGCTAAATACACGACAGTTCCACACGCAAACTCACAAGGAGAATCTGAACCTGTATTAAGTTTTATTCGCAGATATTATATCGTATGCAAAAGTAACCACATAATTCACAGGGTTTATAGTGAATCTCGTACAGGTTTTTTAAATTGATTTAACTCATTATTTTGAAAAAAGACTAGCGGATAATAAGGTATTTAAGAGGCTAATTTAGGGGGTTTCTTGAAGACCTTTTTTAATCACATGACGCATTCGATAAGCGTGCATAATGTCGAACCCCGTGCCTTTATAAAAGCCAAGATTTTCTTCTAATTTAGAAATGGTTGGAGCAGAAAGATCAATGCAAACCCACTCTTTTTGACGGCCAAATTGTTTGACCTCTTCCATCAGTTTCGCGCCTATGCCAGTCGACCTAACATCCGGTGACACATAGAACTCTTGGATCATACCAATACGTCCGCCGGCGTTAAGAGAGTAGGATTCACTTAGGGTTGCGACGGCTGATAGGGCTCCATCAACAAAACCTAAAACGGCAAAATATTGACCTGCTTCGATCAGTTCATGACAGCGATTTGAGGTCCCTTCAATATCAATATCAAAGTGATGTGTATTAGTTAGGTCACTCAGTTCTATGGTAAGAAGCACCACTAAAAGGCCGATATTTTCAGCATCGTCAGCTGTTGCGAGCCTGAAGTTAATCTTCCTGTGGTCCATGTGGGATTGCCCTAAAAAGTGAGGAAAGGTGAGTTGCAAATACAAAAGTAATCTGACATTTACAAAAGTATCAAAAGTGTGGCAAAGGTAAGACTGCTAAGCAATAGAAGCACGAACTTCTTAACTTAATCCCTACACTTTGTAACACTTCAACGGAAAAAATGACGCTATTAGATAAGTCCCCATCAACTCAAGACACCATGAGTGGATTTTTTCTCACAATTTAATGACTTGTGTTGGGCACTATTTAAATAAACTGTGTTCTTAGACAAGGTAGAGGTAAATTATTCGCCTCAGAATAATCCTACTTTTCATATAAGAAGAGTGACTCACTAACATTCATCGCGACGATTTAAGCGGAACATAATGTCTAAAAATTTTGAATTTTCACCTTACAAAAAAACCTTTTTATTAATGGGATTTATTTACCTGGTACTGCTACCCAGCATTGTAAAAGCAGAGGTATTTTCTGCCACAGACTCACCTATGGCACCGAAAGCGGATGTCAGTTTACCTTTGGTTCAAGCGGCAAAATTAACCGATAAAAGTATGAGTTTAGAGAGCTATCGCGGAAAAACCCTGTTACTCGATTTTTGGGCATCCTGGTGTGGACCTTGTCGTGCGTCTTTTCCTTGGATGAATGAGATGCAAAGTAAGTATCAAGATCAAGGTTTCGAGGTCGTTGCTATTAATTTAGATATGAGGCCCGAACTGGCTTATGCCTTTCTAGAGCAAATCCCTGCTGAATTCCACGTTCTATTAGATGAAGATGCTCTATTGCCCGACGCCTTCAATGTCATCGGTATGCCCACCAGCTATCTTATTGATAAAGAAGGACGACTGAGAGCTCAACATGTGGGTTTTCAGGAAGCTAAAATAGACGAGTACGAAGCAGGCATTCAAGCGCTGTTAGCTGAGTAAAGGCTCCAAGCACCGACTAATATCGATATTAACGAAGAATATTGATTTTTTACACTTCAACGCCTTAAACGCTGGTTTTTTGAGCAATATAAGCTACTAATTGGCACCGTCTGGTTGTTTTTTAGCCAATAAGGTTCGATACTTAAGAAGTGTACCCAAAGGTGGTGTTATGGAAATCAACGCGTCATCAAGCTCATCAAATCAATATTTCTCGTCAAAACAAGCTGACAGCGAGAAGATTGCTTATGGCATAGGGCAAGCAAATCGTGATGATGTGACATTGTCTGATAAAGCTAAGTACATGCAGATGCGTGAGAGCAACCAACAGGATAATTTATCGCTACTGGAGGGCAGTGAAGGTGAAAAAGAGCCCTCCGATGAGGCAATACGTGTGACAAGCACCATAGGTAGAAATGCCGCCGCAGGAAATTACACTCGCTCTGAAGCGATGGAAATTTACCGATCAATTCAAAGCCTACTTTAATTTTTAAGCCCTTTTTAAAAGACAATAAATCCATTTAAAAAAGTGACGTATATCTCAACAATATCGGTCACTTTTTTTGCTTATTCTTTATTTTTCTTGAACTTGTTCTTCTAGTTTTTTCATTCTGTCTTCTAGTTCAAGCACTCGCTCACGATATTTAGCTAGCATAGCCGCTTGTATTTCAAAGTCTTCTCTCGATACAAGGTCCATCTTGTCTAATGTTGATTTGGCTAGCTGCTGTACTTGAGCCTGAATCTCTTTACTCGGTAATTTGCTCAGTTGTGCAGCCGTTTCACCTAATGTATTACCCACCTGCTTAATAAAATCATCAATCATCACACTCTCCTTTTCACTAAAGTTTATCAATGCGGTTTTATGCACAAGCACATTGTGTCTTGTGCTAAAAATATGTGCATAAGTTTACCACTTATTCCCAGCTTTACGTCACTTTATCCTTTAAACAAACGCTGCAACAAATGAGTGCAGGTTTAAAAAAAATGATATTTGTCACTCACTTAGCCATCTATTCCCTCCTATCAAATGCCTCTCATCAGGCTCAAGCACCAGATTAGCGCACCTATATTTTCAAACGCCCCATAAAATACTTATTCCCCTAGGGTAAAAACATTTAAATGCTAAAAGAAAACAACAAACAAACATAAGCAACTGATAAATAAGTCTTTTTACAACATGGCACACATGTTGAATAGAGACTGTTAGAAGTTAACATGATCGAATTACATTTTTAAAAATAAAAAGGAGCGTGACGCTATGAAGCTTATCACCGCCATCATCAAACCATTTAAATTGGACGATGTACGTGAAGCCTTATCGGATATCGGGGTACAGGGTATTACCGTAACTGAAGTAAAGGGTTTTGGACGTCAAAAGGGTCACACTGAATTATACCGTGGTGCTGAGTATGTCGTGGACTTCCTTCCTAAGGTAAAAATCGAACTCGCCATTGCTGACGATATCGCTGATCAAGTCGTCGAAGCTGTCACCAATGCCGCTAATACAGGCAAAATTGGTGACGGAAAAATATTCATCGTAAATCTAGAACAAGCAGTCCGTATTCGTACCGGCGAAACTGGTGAAGAAGCCGTTTAATCAACGCAATAATCTTTAGCAGTCTTATATTAGCCTTTAGGGGGGCGAATCATGCAAGATCAAATATTTCATTTACAATATGCCATGGACACTTTTTACTTCCTAGTGTGTGGCGCACTCGTTATGTGGATGGCCGCTGGCTTCGCCATGCTAGAAGCCGGTTTAGTTCGTTCAAAAAATACCACAGAAATACTAACAAAAAACGTCGCTTTGTTTGCAATCTCTTGCATCATGTATCTGGTTTGCGGTTACGCCATCATGTACGGCGGTGACATTTTCTTAACCGGTATTCAAAACGTTGACGTAGAAGGCACATTAGGTGACTACGCAGGTCGTGAAGACGGCTTTGAAGGCGGCTCTATCTACTCCAATGCCTCTGACTTCTTTTTCCAAGTAGTATTCGTAGCAACGGCTATGTCTATTGTCTCAGGTGCGGTTGCTGAACGTATGAAGCTTTGGGCTTTCCTAGCATTTGCGGTTGTGATGACAGGGGTTATCTACCCAATGGAAGGTAACTGGACATGGGGCGGTGGTTCTGTATTTGGTCTTTATAACCTAGGTGACATTGGTTTCACTGACTTTGCAGGCTCAGGCATTGTACACATGGCCGGTGCTGCAGCAGCGCTTTCTGGTGTATTAGTTCTCGGCGCTCGTAAAGGCAAATATGGTCCTAAAGGTGAAGTACGTGCGATTCCTGGCGCTAACCTTCCTCTTGCGACCTTAGGGACTTTCATCCTTTGGATGGGCTGGTTCGGTTTCAATGGTGGTTCTGTCCTTAAACTGGGCGATATCGCCAGCGCTAACTCAGTGGCCATGGTTTTCCTTAATACCAATACCGCAGCCGCAGGTGGTGCAATTGCAGCCATGTTGCTAGCACGTATTTTGTTCGGTAAAGCCGATCTCACCATGCTATTAAACGGTGCGCTGGCAGGCCTTGTTGCTATCACAGCCGGCCCTGATACTCCTACTGCTTTAGGTGCAACGTTAATTGGTGCTGTTGGTGGTCTAATCGTTGTTGCGTCAATCCTAACGCTAGATAAACTGAAAATAGATGATCCAGTGGGTGCTATTTCAGTCCACGGTGTCGCCGGTCTTTGGGGTCTATTAGCTGTCCCTCTAACCAACGATGGTGTGACCTTCGGTGCTCAGCTGATCGGTGCTGCGACTATCTTTACTTGGGTTTTCGTGACTAGCCTAGTGGTTTGGTTCATCATCAAAGCGGTTATTGGTATCCGAGTGACTGAAGAAGAAGAATACGAAGGTGTTGATCTTTCTGAATGTGGTATGGAAGCCTATCCTGAGTTCACTAAGAACTAGCTATTATTAAGGTAATAACTACTTTTCGAAAGCGTTACTGATTTAAAAAACCCTCACTTGTGAGGGTTTTTTATTTTCCCAATTAATGATTTCCACTTAAATTAACCTGTTTTTTTATACAGTAAATTTGCTTATCTTTTTGATTACCCTAAAATGGCACTCCATTAGGGCAATGACTTTATTCTTGTCCATCATCTGATTTTAGGGAGTTGTTCTACATGGCTAAAGCCAAAACGGCCTTTGTCTGCACTGAGTGCGGATCTGATTACGCAAAATGGCAAGGCCAGTGCCAAGCCTGTAAAGCATGGAATTCCTTATCTGAGATCAAACTCACATCGGGCAAAACCTCAGCGCGAGTGGCCGCGACACAAGACGCTAAATTAACCGGTTATGCTGGTGCAATGACGGGGGTGCAAGACCTTTCTGAGATTGACCTCAGTGCTGTGCCTCGTTTTAGCTCAGGTGCGGGTGAATTTGACCGAGTATTAGGTGGTGGCTTAGTGCCAGGGGGTGTGGTGCTTATAGGTGGTAGTCCAGGTGCGGGTAAAAGTACGCTGTTATTACAAACCATGTGTTATCTCGCCCAGCAACAAGCGGCTTTATATGTGACAGGTGAAGAATCATTACAACAGGTGGCCATGCGTGCACAACGCCTTGGTTTGCCCACTCAAAACCTAAAAATGTTATCTGAAACGAATGTTGAGTCCATCCTCCAGATTGCCCAGCAAATGCAACCCAAAATTATCGTTATTGACTCGATTCAGGTAATGCACCTTGATGGTGTGGAATCCGCACCGGGTAGTGTATCTCAAGTGAGAGAGAGTGCTGCCGTACTCACCCGTTTTGCCAAGCAAACGCAAACTGCTGTTTTGTTAGTTGGTCATGTTACCAAAGATGGCACCTTAGCTGGCCCCAAGGTATTGGAGCATATGGTGGATTGCTCTGTGTTACTAGAAGGTTCTGAAGATTCACGTTTTCGAACTTTAAGAGGCATGAAAAATCGCTTTGGTGCAGTCAATGAGTTAGGCGTATTTGCCATGCTGGAAAACGGCTTAAGAGAAGTAAAAAACCCGAGTTCTATCTTTTTAAACCGCTCAAAAAAACCTGCCGCTGGCAGCTTAGTGATGGTGGTATGGGAAGGGACTCGCCCTCTTTTGGTTGAGCTTCAAGCACTGGTAGATGACTCTGCTTTTAGTAACCCTAAAAGGGTCACAGTAGGCTTTGATCATAATCGTTTGGCCATGTTACTCGCGGTACTTCACAAACACGGCGGCCTGCTCACATCAGATCAAGATGTGTATTTAAATGTGGTGGGTGGGGTCAAGGTCATGGAAACCAGTGGTGACTTGGCTGCCATTGCTGCCGTTGTATCCAGCTTTAGGGATCAGGCGTTACCTGACAATATCGTTGTTTTAGGTGAGGTCGGTTTATCAGGGGAAATTCGCCCTGTGCCATCAGGCCAAGAACGTATTATTGAAGCGGCGAAACATGGTTTCGTCAAAGCTGTGGTACCTAAAGGTAATTGTCCTAAGAAAAAAATAGACGGCATGGAAGTCATTGGTGTGGAGCGTTTGTCCGACGCTCTTGATCAAATTTTCGAACGTTAATCTGGATTCATTCAAGTTTAAAAAGATCCGCTGGCGGCTCAGTATCTGGGCCATCTTCCCCTTGCATACCATAAGGTAAACTCGCTTGGGTTTCTGCTGCTAGCCGGTCTTGACGGGCCTTAAGCAAACGCTGCCATCGATTTTTACACAGGATGAGGACTTTGCGCTTATCTTCATTTTGCATTTCATGCCAATGAAAACGCTCTTCTCGGCTACGCAGGCAGCCTTTGCAAAAACCCTTGTTGCTTGACTGGCAGATCCCACGACAGGGACTTTCCACATGAAACAACTCTATCTGTTCCATTCTCGTCTCCTATTATTTTTATTAGTAGGACGATCATATAGCGATCTTAAGCGCCGGAGCTAATCTGTTGCAATTTGCAGATCATAAATTTCTTCAGGTGACATAAAGTATATACGCTCAGCGGGCGCTGCATCTAAAGAAAACCAGTAAAAACGCTCGGGAATACCCATTTCTAAGTAAAAGTTAACATAGGTTGCATGGATGGGATCGGCGAGATTGAGTTCTTTTGGATCTATACCCAGCTGATCCAACCAAGAATGTACTCCGACACCCGCGCCTGGACCAATTTTACGTTCCACGCCCCCTAGGAATAAATCAACCCCACCTGAGAGTACGTAACCGGTTCGTGCAATATGGGTATTTAGCCCTAAACGACGGATTAATCGTGCGGCTTGCATGGTTGCCTCTTGATCGATAGATCCTGGAATATCCACCAGCACTAAGGTTCGAATATTGGGGCTTTGACGCACCATTTGCGTGAGTTGCTCAGGTAAATCAGACCCTAATACACCGGAAATGAAGGCCATGTCTTTTTCAATATAAATCTCTAGCTTGGTATTGTCTCGATTCGTTAGATTCTGTTTAGCCGAGGTGTCACTGAGGCTAGTACAACCCACCAGAGCAAACAGTGATACCAAGAGGCAGACTTGCTTAATGCCGGCTATAAATCGACGAGAGTTCATTCAACTAATCCTTTTCGCACATTCTAAATGTGACCAAAATAAACGCCTTTTATTGCACTTCAGGCTACCGCTAAAGTAAAGCCCAATAAAAGAGCTATGTCATTAACATATATGAGAATAATCCCTTATCTCCATGACATTTTCATGATTGTGGCTAAAACCTAATTCTACTCTCCTTTTACCCTAGCTGACTTTTTTTGCAAAAAAAAAACCATGCACTCTTTTAAAAGTTGCATGGTTTGTATTGTTTGTTACTAATATGCGGTTTAGCTAGCATTCAAGCAACAAACGTTTATCTAACACTCATGATACCGGTACTGGGAGGCTACAGGTCCATTAATGCAGACAATCTCTTTCTAAGAGAAAGAGAAAAGCACTCCTTCACGTACACCAGCAGAAGGCCAGCGTTGTGTAATGGTTTTACGTTTAGTGTAAAAACGTACAGCATCTGGACCATAAGCATGAAGATCACCAAACAAAGAACGCTTCCAACCACCAAAACTATGGTAAGCCACAGGCACAGGTAGTGGTACATTGATACCAACCATGCCTACTTCAATGTTATCTGAGAAATAGCGTGCTGCTTCACCGTCACGGGTAAAGATACAAGTACCATTGCCATATTCGTGATCATCAATCATGTCCATGGCTTCTTGCATAGTATTAACACGAACTACTTGTAATACAGGTCCAAAAATTTCTTCTTGATAGCTATTCATATCGGTTGTGACATTGTCGATTAAAGTACCACCAACAAAGAAACCATCCCCATGACCTTCTACCTCTATGTGGCGTCCATCAACAACAATATTGGCACCATCTTCTTTCGCACTTGAGATATAACCGCGTACTTTTTCTTGATGCGCTTTAGTAATCACAGGACCGAAATCATTACTGGCATCGGTTGCAACACCCACTTTCAGTTTTTTCATTGCCTCTTGCATCTTGCTAACAAGCTCATCTGCAGCTTGATCACCGACGGCAACAGCAACAGATAACGCCATGCAACGTTCGCCAGAAGAACCAAACGCTGCACCCAATAATTGGCTAACAACATTGTCCATGTCGGCATCAGGCATCACGATAGCGTGGTTTTTTGCACCACCCAAGGCTTGGCAACGCTTGCCATTGGCATTGGCTGTTTTATAAATATATTCAGCAATTGGAGTCGAACCCACAAAACTCACGGCTTTTACATCTTTATGTTCAAGTAAAACATCAACCGCTTCTTTGTCACCATTGACCACATTAAAGACACCCGCTGGCAAACCGGCTTCTTGTAGCAGTTGGCCAATATACAAGGTAACGCTTGGGTCTCTTTCTGATGGTTTTAGAATAAAGGTGTTACCGCATACCAATGCCATAGGGAACATCCATAATGGCACCATGACAGGGAAGTTAAACGGGGTAATACCCGCAACAACACCTAGCGGCTGGAACTCACTCCAAGAATCAATATTGGGTCCCACATTTTTACTGTGCTCACCTTTTAGTAATTCAGGTGCTCCGCAGGCATATTCAACATTCTCAATACCACGTTGTAATTCACCTGCCGCATCGTGGGAGATTTTACCGTGCTCTTCACCAATTAAGGCGCAAATAGTATCGGCATTATCTTCTAATAACTGCTTGAACTTAAACATCACACGCGCACGTTTAATCGGTGGAGTATTGCGCCATGCAGGATATGCAGCCTTAGCGACAGCTATCGCTTCCTCAACAGTCTCTGTACTGGCTAATGCAACTTGTTTAGTGACTTGACCCGTAGCTGGGTTATATACATCTTGAGTTCGTTTAGCATCGTCACGTAACTCACCATTGATTAAATGTCCTACTAAGCTCATTGCTTTCCCCTTTGTATTTATGATGTCGTAACCCACACAATTATTCGCTAATTACGACTGAATTTGAAATAGTATTGACAGACTTTGCCTGTCACAATAGATTAAATAAATTCTCATCTATTAAACTTTAGTTAAGCTATTACTAACCATTGAGGTTGACCAAGTTATCGCGAGTCCAATGTGGGTCCGAATTACCTAAGTGATAATGATGTATGAATCAAACCAATAATAAAAATAAGGGGGTTAGTACAAGATGAAACAATTCAAGGGACAAGTCAGCGACGCCGATCTAAGGTTACTTAGAATTTATAAAACCGTGGTTGAATCCGGTGGTTTTTCGGCCGCTGAAGTTGAGCTGAATATTAGTCGCGCTGCCATTAGTATCTCCATGGCAGATCTTGAAACGCGTTTAGGTTTTCGCCTATGTCAGCGTGGACGCTCTGGTTTTTCACTCACAGAAGAAGGCAGCAAGGTCTATCAGTACACTTTACAACTTCTCTCTTCGATTGAAGATTTTAGAACTCAAATCAATGGCTTACACGCAAAACTAAAAGGTGATCTTAATATCGGAATTACTGATAACTTGGTCACTATGCCACGCATGGTTATTACTAACTCGGTCAGTTCACTGAAAGAAAAAGGCCCGGATGTCACTTTAAATATTCGTATGATTCCGCCTAACGATATTGAGAAAGGGGTGCTTGATGGCAGTCTTCATATCGGTATGGTGCCCGATTTGAGACTGTTAGCCGGATTGGAATATCTGCCACTTTATCGTGAAAACTCTCTTTTATATTGCAGTAATCGACACCCTTTATTCGACATTGATGATGCCAAAATCGATGCTGAGCAGATAGCGAATCTTGATGCTGTCGTACCCGCTTACGCACAAACGCCTGAAATTAAAGCCAAATTACAGCAACTTAATGCCACAGCAACAGCGACTGATAGGGAAGGTATCGCCTTTTTAATCCTTACTGGGCATTACATCGGCTACTTGCCAGATCACGTGGCAGAAGTCTGGGTTAAAGAAGGAAAAATGCGCTCCTTATTAGATTCACAATTTAGCTTCGATACTGGCTTCTCTGCGATTACTCGAAAAGGAGCTTCCAGCAATCTCGTATTAGAGACTTACCTGACTGAACTTAAGTTAGAAATATCAAAGAAAATCAAAAAAAGTTAAATTAAATCAGTGAGTTAGATAATTATTTTTAAATCATCAGTCATTCTCACTTCAATGTGAACACTAAAGATATATAGTATTTTTTATCATTCCTTTGAGAGATATGAATTTTGGGACTATCATTCATATGCTTTCATATATTCCAATAAGGAATATCTGGTTATAAAATCTCGCAACTTAGACTTTTCGACTGCATTTTTACCAGCTCATTGGAGTACTGAATGACCTCTTCCTCTCTTAAATTACTCAGCACGGGTGCTATTTTAGCCACTAGCTTGCTTATCAGTGCCTGTTCACCAGAACAGGAAAGCACACAAATACAGGAAACCGTTGTGCGACCTGTAAAATTGGTGACTGTAAGTTCAAATATTGCCCATAATATTCGTAGTTTCCCCGCTGAGTTAAAAGCCAGTAAAGAGGCAAACCTTGCGTTTCGTGTGGGGGGGCAACTTAATCAGTTGGTAGTCACCTCAGGGCAGGTGGTTAAAAAGGGGCAACTACTCGCCTCTCTTGATCCGACTGATTTTAAATTAGACCTTGAATTAGCTAAGGCTGATTACCGTTTTGCAAAATCTAATTTTGACCGAACCAAGTCCACCTATGAGAAGAAGGTAAGTAGTCGTGCCAGCTACGAAGCAAGTCGCGCTAGCTTGGATCAAGCCGAAAACGCCCTACAGAGAGCAAAAAACAAACTCTCTTATACTCGATTGTACGCCCCTTTTGATGGTGTCATTGCAGACGTAGAAACAGAAAACTTCCAGTATATTAATGCAACTCAAAGTCTGATTCACTTCCAGGATAATAAGAGCATAGATGTCGAGTTTCATATTCCTGAAAGCCTAATCGCTAATATTCAAGCAAGCGCAGTAAACTACAAACCCAACGTTATTATCAATGTATTGAATAACAAGGTGTATAAAGCCCATTACAAGGAATATAGCACCACTCCAGATGACGAAACTAAGACCTATGAAATTACCATGGGAATAGAGCGTGACGCGGATGATAGCGCTAGATTGTTACCTGGCATGACAGCCGATGTTGTCATCGATTTAGGCCTTTTGATCAACCAGACACAAAATATTCTATTGCCCGTTGAAGCCATCTTTGAAACCACGACAGCAGGCAACTCGCCTGAGCAGAAAGTATGGGTCTATGATGCCAGCAATCAAAGAGCTGTCATGCGTAAAGTTGAAGTCGGGTCTTTGCAGGGCGATCGTATCGTGATCATCTCTGGCCTTAAAGAAGGTGAGCAAGTTATCGCCGCAGGCGTTCATAGCCTGACCAGTGATACCAAGGTTCGTCCTTGGGTAAGAGAGCGAGGTCTATAAGTGAATATCGCAGCCTATTTTATCAAGCGTAAGGTTACCAGTTGGATGCTGGTTTTGATCCTACTTGTGGGCGGTGTCATCGCCTTCACGGGATTAGGTCAATTAGAAGATCCAGAATTTACGATCAAAGATGCTCTGGTTATCACTTATTATCCAGGTGCATCACCTGAGCAGGTGGAAGAAGAAGTCACCTATCCGGTTGAAATCGCACTACAAAATTTACCTTATGTGGACGAAATTAATTCCACAACCAAGGCAGGTTACTCTCAAGTCACTATTACGATTAAAGATACCTATCGTAAAGAGAAGCTAAAACAGATTTGGGATGAAGTACGCAAGACCATCAAGGATATCGAAGGCAACTTCCCTCCAGGTGTTACGACACCAAGAGTGGTTGATGACTTTGGTGACGTTTATGGTGTCATGTTAGCGGTCAATGGTGAGGGTTACCCTTATAAGGACTTAGAGACCTATATCGATTACCTTAAGCGTGAGTTAGTACTCGTCGATGGTGTCAGTAAAGTGAAGGTTGCAGGTGAGCAGAGTGAGCAAATCACGATTGAAATCTCACGTACTCGTTTAACCAATATGGGCATTGATCCTTCCAGTTTGGCGAACCTTTTAAGCACTCAAAACACCGTCTCTAATGCAGGTTCCGTCCGTGTTGGTGATGAATATATCAGAGTCAGTCCAACCGGAGAGTTTAACGACATTTCTGAGTTAGAAAATCTGATTGTGGGCACACCGTCCACAGGTAAGATGATACGTCTGAGTGATATAGCCACCATCAAACGTGAGTATGTTGACCCTCAAACTAACCCAATCAATTTTAATGGCGAAACCTCTCTGTTATTAGGTGTTTCCTTTGCATCAGGGGTAAATGTTGTTGAAGCAGGTAAATTATTAGAAAGCCGAATTAGTGAACTTAAATACCAACAGCCTATGGGAATCAATCTAGATACGGTTTATTTCCAGTCCAAAGAAGTTGAGCGCTCTGTCAGCAATTTCTTACTTAACCTTGCAGAAGCGGTGGGTATCGTTGTATTGGTCCTCTTGATCTTTATGGGCGTCAAATCAGGCATCTTGATTGGCTTGATCCTGTTACTGACCATCTTGGGCACCTTTATTGTGATGGATTATTTCTCCATCAATTTACAGCGTATTTCTCTCGGGGGTCTCATCATTGCGCTGGGGATGCTGGTTGATAACGCTATCGTAGTGACCGAAGGAATATTAATTGGCCTCAAGCGAGGCATGTCAAAATTGGAAGCTGCGACTTCAGTCGTTGATCAAACTAAATGGCCTCTTTTAGGTGCCACTGTCATCGCCATCACTGCTTTTGCTCCCATTGGTTTATCACCTGACTCTGTGGGTGAATTTGTTGGCTCTCTGTTTTATGTATTGCTTATCTCTCTTTTCCTCAGCTGGATAACCGCTGTCACTTTGACACCCTTCTTCTGCGACCTTTTCTTCAAAGAAGAAATTAAAGCTGCAGACGGCGAAGTTGAAGACCCTTACAAGGGTACCTTTTTTGTTGTTTATAAATGGTTATTAGATAAAGCGTTGCACTATCGCTGGTTAACCGTATTGCTGTTAATTGCGAGCTTGGTGACATCAGGTTGGGCTTTCCAATTTGTGAAACAGTCTTTCTTTCCACCTTCAACCACGGCTATGTTCTATCTGGACGTTGAGGGACCTTCTGGCACTCACATTGACGCGACCTATGAGCTAACCAAGCGCATAGAGCAACGCCTTCTAACGGAAGAAGGGGTCAGTACGATTACCTCCACCACAGGTCAAGGTGTACCGCGTTTTATTCTGACGTATAACCAAGAGCAGAGTAATGCCAGTTATGCTCAGTTCATTGTGCGTACCGAAAACACTGAAATCATTCCTGATCTGATTGAGCGTGTTTACGCCATCATGAAAAATGAATTCCCTGATGTTGAAGCCAAATTACAAAGACTCGAGTTAGGACCTGCCTCAGGCTCTAAAATTGAAGCTCGTATCACAGGACCAGACCCTTTAGTACTACGTAGCATCAGTGACAAGATAAAAACAATTTATCGTGCTGATGGTGGTCTTGAAAACATCAAAGACGATTGGCGCCAACGTACTAAAATACTAAGACCTCAGTTTGATGATGAACAAGCGCGTCGCCTTGGTATCAGTAAAGCAGACCTAGATAAGGTCCTATTAGCTAACTTTAATGGCTCTCGCATTGGTTTATACCGCGATGGTTCTGACATCTTACCTATCGTACAAACAGCACCTGCTGAAGAACGTCGTTCTATTGATCAGATTCGTGATTTACAGATCTACAGTCCAGCAACAGGGGCTTACATCACCTTAACCAGCTTGGTGAAAGGCTTTGATGTTATCTGGGAAGATCCGATTATCGAACGACATAACCGTAAACGTACTATCACGGTTATGTCTGATAACAACATCCTAGATGGCGAAACTGCCATGGCGGTATTTGGCCGTATTCGAGCTCCGATAGAAGCGATTGAACTACCACCGGGTTATAACCTGGAATGGGGAGGTGAATATGAAAGCAGTACCGATGCGCAGGCAAATATTTTCACTGCCTTGCCAATGGGTTACCTCTTTATGTTTATCATTACCGTATTGCTGTTTAACTCTGTTCGCGTACCACTGGTTATCTGGTTTTGTGTACCGCTGGCGTTAATTGGTGTGTCTTCAGGCTTATTGGTTATGAATACTGCTTTCGGCTTCATGTCATTATTAGGCTTCTTAAGCCTATCCGGCATGATAGTGAAAAACGGTATCGTACTTGCTGATCAAATTAACGTAGAACTAGGCCAGGGTAATGAGGCCTATAAAGCCGTATTTAATTCGGCAGTGAGTCGTGTGCGACCCGTTTGTATGGCAGCAATTACCACCATATTAGGTATGATTCCGTTACTCTCAGATGCCTTCTTTGAAGGTATGGCAGTGGTCATTTCATTCGGCTTAGGTTTTGCAACTATTTTGACCCTAATTGCAGTACCTGTCTTCTATGTCATGCTATTCGGAGTAAAATACCGCCCTATGGATGAACTGTAACAGGACACAGCATTAGCGACGTCCTGACCTGAGGTAGCGAGCTTATTAAGCTCGCTACCTCATGTTAAAAAGAGGCTAATTACCCTCTTTTTAACATTATGATTTCCACTTTATTTCGCCCACTTAAGGTGGCACAAGAGAGAAGCATGCGTACTGACGAATTATTGCAACTAGACATTAAACTCCTTGTCGCTTTTCATACCATTATTGAAGAAGGCAGTGTTTCTAGAGCAGCAGATCGCTTAGGCGTTACTCAACCTGCATTAAGCAAAAGCCTACAGAAACTTCGCGCCGTTTTTAATGATGCGCTTTTTTCACGCCAAGCTTATGGCTTAAGTCCAACCGCTCGTGCCTCTGAACTGCATTTGCAAATCGAGCCTATTTTGCATGCACTCTCCTCTCTTACCAGTCCGCCTAAATTAGACCTTAGCGAGTTAACCAGACACTTTTGCCTGCATATCCATGAAAGTGTGTTAGCCAGTTTTATAGAGCCTTTGTTATCAGAGATTTATGCAGAGGCGCCCAATGTAAAACTCTCTATCGCTAATTGGGGCAATCAAAGTTTTACTGAATTAGGTTTGTCTACTGTCGACCTTGGCATCGGCATGATTAACGGCACCCCTAATAGTATTCGCTCAAAATTAATCGGTCATATTGAAGGCTGTATCTTAATCAGTAGAGCCCATCCGCTATTTCATCAGGATGAGATCAAGGTTCAAGACCTAGTCGATTACCCTTTGGCGACTCATCATATTCAACGACAGTCGATGAGCCCCTCTATCACACTACAAAAATTACAACAGCAGGGTTTTGATATCACACCAAACTTAGAAACCGAAAGTCTGTTAGCCGCTATGAAGGCAATTAAAAATGGTATGACCTTAATTACCGGTTATGCCACCGCTAATTTGATGATGTCCTTTATGGCTGAATCCGGTAAAGCTGAGGATATCAAGCTAATGTCCTTACCTGATGATATCGTCCGGCTTGACCCTTATGATAATCAGCACCCTGTACAGATGTGCTGGCATGAAAGAAACAATAATGAGTTAGCCCATAAATGGTTACGTGAAAAAATTGCTAATCATATGAAAAACTCTCCTTGGATGATTAACAAAATAGTTAAACCGCTCTAATACCAAGTAAAAAATCAACAAACCTAAAATAACAGACTCACTGTTGATATCAGCTCAACAGTGAGTTTCGTCTTTTTAGTCTTATCAAAAGCGCATAAAAAACCTATAGTTTTGCCATTCTAAAATCAGGAAGAAACAAGGTGAGTCGACTTTATTCTCAAGCAGCTTTAGCTCTTTTTGCTGGTGCTATTTTAGCTATCATGATCAAACTAAATTCAAGCTTGGCGGGGCTTAACTCCCCTCTTGAAGCCTCATGGATAGCCCATGGTCTAGGTGCCGTAAGCGCACTCATTTTGTTACAAGGCATGGCTGCATTTAGAAAACACTCGTTAAGAAATGCTCGCACAGCAACTAACACTCGCGCCCCTTGGTATGCCTACCTTGGAGGATTACCCGGTGCCTTTACCGTGATATTAGCCGCCATTACCGTTAACTCACCATTAGGCTTGGCGGGCACCTTGGCATTAGCACTATTAGGACAAATACTATTCAGTTTATGGGTCGATCATTTTGGCTTATTTGGCAGTTTAAAGCGTCATATCACCTGGCATGATATTAAGGTTTTAGGCCTTATTATCATCGGCAGTTTATTCATTATTTTTGCTAGGAGGATGCTATGACTCTGTTTATTTTTTTAGCACTTATCAATGGTTTGTTTATCGGTTTGAGCCGCAGCCTAAATGGCCAATTAAGCCAACAAAAAGGCCCTTTTAAAGCCTCTTTTTACAATCATCTCGTCGGCTTTTTATTACTTAGTCTGATAATAGTTACTTTCGGTTTTGAGGTTAAAAGTCTGTCGTCAGCCTGGAATTGGGATAATGGCTATCTTTATCTGGGGGGCTTGATTGGCGCGCTTTACGTGGCACTCAATAGTTATGTGTTAAATCAGATGGGCGCCATGAAAGCGGCACTTTTAGTGATCAGTGGTCAAATGATGACAGGCGTCCTATTGGACTTTATTCTGAGCCCTATGGCGAGTAGCGTCTTACCTTACCTAATGCAGGTTTTGGGCGTTATACTCATAGTACTGGGCATTGCTCTTTCGCAAAAAAAGCCAAACAAGCAATCGACAAACATCCCTGTCTCTAAGTTAAAACAAACTCAGGCTCACTCTAAATAGTACTGTCTCTCGTGAGCCTCCCTCTTTTAAAGAGTCGAACACTTTAGTCTTTGTTTTCAGATTCTCTAATCCAATGGAAGCGCGGAATCTCTTCACCACCCACTTCA
>Ga0209396_1001530_pt1 | contig 25618 bp, 22 predicted proteins | sample GOMGulsemesocosm_6_FD_184638 | JGI IMG/M metagenome (GOLD analysis project Ga0209396, IMG submission 184638) | Methane-oxidizing microbial communities from mesocosms in the Gulf of Mexico - GOM8C Gulf of Mexico (SPAdes) (version 2) | ecosystem: Environmental > Aquatic > Marine > Cold seeps... | reverse complement strand
GATAATGTGTTACGCCGAGAAATGCGACAAATGGAAGGTGCTTGGTTATCTAATGGTGTTGTTGAGTCTTCTAAGTCATGGTTAATGCGATTACCTTACATGGAAACCGTTGAGTTTGAAACTAAGCAGATAGAAGGTGAAGATGATTTAGTTGATATCGACTTTACTGTTAAAGAGCAACCATCGGGTTCATTTAATGCTGGTATCGGCTACGGCTCAGAAACAAAGTTAAGTATTAATGCTGGTGTGCAACAGAACAACTTTTTAGGTACGGGTAATCAACTTGGTTTTAATGTTGCCAAGAATTACTATCAAAAAAATGCCACTATCTCGTATACAGACCCTTACTTTACCGTTGATGCTGTATCGCTTGGTGGTCAAGTGTATTACAGCGAATATGACGCCGGTAATGCTAATATGGTTGAATACAATAATAAAACCTTTGGTGTTGGGCTTAACTGGGGTTTTCCTGTTAACGAATACCTACGCCTAAATTTCGGTGTCGGTTGGAAGTACAACCAAATTTCACAGTTACAAGCGTATGACCAAATTCAAAATTTTTACGATATCTATGCTGATCCTAATGATCCAGATGGACAGTTAGCTTTTAAAACGTTGGATTTAAGTGCAGGTTTATCGCGAAGCACATTAAACCGAGGTACCTTCCCTACGGCAGGTTCACAGCAACGATTAAATGCAAAAATGACTTCGCCAAAATCTGATCTGCAGTACTTTAAGCTAAATTATGATGCAAAATTTTATTTCCCATTAACACGCAGTCAAAAATGGTCATTTTTAACACGTATACAGTTAGGTTATGCTAATGGATATGGAACGGTTGATGGTAATGATCAATTACTACCTTTCTGGGAGAACTTCAGTGCCGGTGGTGCAGATACTTTGCGTGGTTTTGAAAATAACACTATTGGTCCTCGTGCAATTTATAGAAGCCCACAAAAAATTCCAGGAGGTTGTTGTTTAGGTCCTGATAATGATTCTATTGCCATCTCTCAAAGCTCTGTTGGTGGTAATGCAATGGCACTTGCTGGCTTTGAATTAATTGTTCCAACACCATTTTTAGATGAAAGTTACTCAAACAGTGTGCGAACAAGTTTCTTTGTCGATGCGGGTAATGTTTGGGATACAGAATTTAGTATGGAAAGTTACGATAATCTGGCACCTAATGAATATGACAAGCTAGATGATTATTCAGATCCTAGTCGTTTTCGTAGCTCTGCTGGTATATCCATTCAGTGGTTATCACCAATGGGGCCAATGATTTTCAGTTTTGCTAAATCAATTCGAGAACAAGAAGGTGATGATCATGAATTCTTTAGCTTTAATATCGGAAAAACATTTTAAATTTTTAAAATGTAGATTTTTATCTGCATAAAATAAATTAATCTTGCTATTTTATCCGACAGAAATATTTATCTGTGTTAATAGCAAGCAACAAATAATAATTAAAGGGGAACAACATTGAATAAAGTTATCAAAACTATGGTTATGGGCGTAGCAGCATCAGGTATGTTATTAGCCAGTTCAGCAATGGCTGCGGATCAAAAGATTGCCGTAGTAAACTTTCAAGAAGTGATGGGTAAAATACCGCAAACAGCTGCATTAATGCAAAGCTTAGAAGCCGAATTTAAAGATGAAAAAGCAATTATTACGCAACTAGAAAAAGATATTAAATATTATCAAGAAAAGCTAAAGCGTGATGGTTCATTAATGAGTGAAAAAGAAAAAGAAGAGTTAAATGTAAAAGTTAAGTCTCTATTTCAAGAATACCAAGTAAAAGGTAAAGCTTTACAAGAAAAAGCAAGCCAACGTCAAAACCAAGAAACAAATAAAATTATTGCTTTAGTACGTCAAGCTGTCGATAACATCGCAGTTAAAGAAGATTACGATTTTGTACTTTCTCAACAAGCGGTTGTTTATGCTAAACCTACAGCTAGTATCACCGATACTGTTGTAGAGCATGTTAGTAAACTTAAGTAAGCGACTACGTATCATTACTATGGTTAATCATACAGTTAAATCGCGGTTAGAGGCACTAATATGACGTATACATTGGCTGAGATATCACTCAAGCTTGATGCAGGATTGATAGTGCCAACGGGATTTGACCAATCAAAGGAAGAGTTGGTTCAAATAAGTAGCATAGCAACGTTAGCTAATGCTACCCAGGGGCAGATAGCTTTCCTTTCTAATAGTAAATATCAACAACAACTAAGCGCTACCAAGGCCAGTGCCGTTATAGTGTCTCCTGACGCTGTAGAAGCATGCCCAGTAAGTGCTATTGTTATGGATAACCCTTACATGGGTTACGCAATATTAGCTAATTTATTGGACAGTACACCTAAGGCTGCTTGTGGGATCCACCCAAGTGCCGTGGTTGCTGATAATGTTGCCATTGGCGAAAATGTAAATATTGGCGCAAATGCGGTTATTGAATCGGGTGTTACATTAGCTGACAATGTTAGTATTGGTGCGGGCTGTTTTATTGGTCAGGCTGTCAAAATTGGTGAAGCGACTACGCTTTGGGCAAATACTACAATCTACCACCAAGTAGAAATTGGTCACCACTGCTTAATTCAAGCTAATACTGTTATTGGCTCAGATGGGTTTGGCTATGCCCCAGTTAAAGGCCAGTACAAGTGGCATAAAATCCCACAACTTGGCAGTGTTATTATTGGTAACCACGTTGAAATAGGTGCTAGCACTACAATTGACCGGGGTGCACTCGATAATACTGAAATAAGAGATGGTGTGATTTTGGATAATCAAATTCAAATTGCTCATAATGTTATTGTCGGTGAAAATACCGCTATGGCCGCCTGTAGTGTTATTGCTGGTAGTACAATTATTGGAAAAAACTGTACTATCGCTGGTTTGGTTGGCATTAATGGTCATATTACTATAGTTGATAACTGTGTCTTCACTGGCATGGCTATGGTAACAAAAGATATTTCTTCAGCGGGTGTATATTCTTCTGGTATGCCAGTAGCACCAAATACAGAATGGAATAGGACTAATGCTAGAGTCAGACGACTCGACAGTCTAACTAAACGGGTGAAAGAGTTAGAAAAATTACTTCCTAATAACTAGCTATTACCCCTACCAATGCGTAAAATACGCCAAAGTCTTTTCTGTCATTCAAGACACTGCTACGTAAATACAGTAAACGGTTAGTTAATTTATTAGCTAACCGTACTAGTTAACAAGGAATACTCATTTGGAAACTGTAAAAAAACCAATCGATCTTAACGAAATTAAAACATTGATACCTCACAGATATCCAATGTTGTTGGTTGATAAAGTTGTCGATCATGAGCCAGGTAAAACCTTACACGCTATTAAAAATGTCACGATAAACGAACCTGTTTTTACTGGTCATTTTCCAGAGTTAGCTATTTTTCCAGGTGTTTTAATTCTAGAAGCATTAGCACAAGCAACAGGGATTTTGGGTTTTAAGAGCACAGAAGGACGTGAGGAAAATGAAATGTATTTATTTGCCTCAATAGATAAAGCAAAATTCAAAAAGCCAGTTTTACCTGGTGATACCATGCACTTACACGTTGAGTTTATTAAAGAGCGTAGAGGTATGTGGAAATTTTATGGTGAAGCCAGAGTTGATGGAAAAGTGGTTTGTAGCGCTGATCTTATGTGTGCACGTCGTTCTTTGTAGAACCATTACTGTTTTGTTTTAGAAAATGCCTACTTACCTATAGAAGATTTAACATATGATTCATCCCCAAGCTATTATTGAACCAGGTGCTGTTATTGGCAAAAATGTTTCCATAGGTCCATGGACCTTTATTGCTAGTAACGTTGTTATTGGTGATAACTGTGAAATTAAATCTCATGTGGTTATTAACGGCCCGACACGTATCGGTAAAGGCAATCGTATATTTCAATTCGCCAGTATTGGTGAAGATTGTCAAGACCTGAAATATGCGAATGAACCAACCGAATTGATTATTGGAGACAATAATACTTTTCGTGAATCGTGTACTGTTCATCGTGGTACGATTCAAGATAATAGCCTTACCAAAATTGGTAGTAATAATTTATTTATGGCTTATACCCATGTTGCTCACGATTGTATTGTGGGTAGTCACTGTATATTTGCAAACAATGCATCTATCGCTGGCCACGTTCATGTTGGTGATCATGCAATAATTGGCGGTATGGTGGGTGTACATCAATTCTGTCATATTGGCGCTCACAGCTTTATTGCTGGCAATACTCTAGTACTTAAAGATGTTCCTGCCTATGTTATGGCATCAGGACAACCGGCTAAACCTTTTGGTTTAAATAGTGAAGGTCTTAAACGTCGCGGCTTTGATAGCGAAACTATTCTCACCATTAAGCGTGCATATAAATTAATGTACCGCAAAGGTCTGTCAGTTGAAGAAGCGTTAACTACTATAAGCGAAATGCCAACGCAGTCTCCAGAATTACAACTGTTTTGTGATTCTATTAAAGCATCAAATCGCGGCATCATTCGTTAAACTTAGTACATCATTTAGTACGTTAAACATGTGCCGTTAATACCTGTACTTTGGTGCAGGTACCGTTATTATTGGTACTGTTAATATAGGTACCGTTTACTTTAAGTACCTTTAGCGCCTATGACTATTCAGAATATAAATGAAGCCCAAGCAACAACGTTTGCCATTGTTGTTGGTGAACATTCAGGTGACACCCTAGGTGCAGGGCTAATAACTTCATTACGTCAAACACACCCCAATGCTAAGTTTATCGGTATAGGCGGCCCTAAAATGAAAGCGCTTGGTTTTGAAAGCCTATTTGCTATGGACGAGTTGTCTGTGATGGGCTTGGTTGAAGTACTTGGTCGTATCAGACGTTTATTATTTGTTCGTAAAACGTTAGTTAACTATTTTACTACTAACAAACCCGACGTCTTTATTGGCATCGACGCACCTGACTTTAATATTGGTCTTGAGTTGAAGCTTAAAACCTCAGGTATTAAAACCGTGCATTATGTTAGTCCATCAGTGTGGGCTTGGCGTGAAAATCGTATTTTTAAAATTGCCAAAGCTACAGATATGGTGCTGGCTTTATTGCCTTTTGAAAAAGCCTTTTATGATAAACATAATGTGCCTTGTACCTTTGTCGGTCATCCACTAGCTGATGACATTCCCCTACAAAGTAATAAAAACTCAGCAAGAACGCAACTTGGTTTACCGCAAGACAAAAAAATTCTCGCTCTGATGCCTGGCAGCCGTGGTGGAGAATTATCACGGTTACTTAGCGACTTCTTCGAAAGTGCCAAACTATTACAAGCACAAGATAGTGAGTTGATTTTTATTGCACCTATGATCAGTGAAAAGCGCACTGAGCAATTTAATAGCCTTAAAGCCGAACTAGCTCCGGATCTCGTGGTTGAAGTTATCGAAGGCCAAACACAAGCAGTGATGGCTGCCAGCGATTGTTTATTAACCGCATCGGGTACAGTTACTTTAGAAGCTGCTTTGATTAAAAGACCTATGGTCATTTGTTATAAGTTCAGCCCGGTAACGTTTTTCCTCGCGCGCTGGTTGGTGAAGCTGAAGTGGTTTTCTCTACCAAATTTATTGGCTAACAAATCCTTAGTACCTGAGTTATTACAAAAAGAAGTTTGTGCTGACAATATTGTCCCTTTAATTAAAGAGCGTTTATATCAAGATCAAAGCCAATTAAATGACAGTTATAATAATATTCATCAACAGCTTAAATGTGATGCAAGTGCACAAGCTGCGAAAGCGGTACTTGATGTTTTAACGAGTTAACTGTAATCATTGGTCTTGGTCATTAGCATCTAGCAATAGAAATATAAAAAGACCTTATCTCGAGTAAATAATGGTGAAAAAATAATATGGCGTCTAAGCAAATTTTTCCTGATTTTGAGTATCCTGTAGCCTACTGTATTGCTGGAGTTGATGAAGTGGGGCGTGGCCCTTTAGTCGGTGATGTCGTAACTGCGGCAGTTATTTTAGATCCCGACAACCCAATTGAAGGCTTGATGGACTCAAAGAAACTATCAGAAAAAAAACGTGCCTTGTTATCTATTGAAATAAAAGAAAAGGCAGTCGCTTGGTCATTAGGACGCGCAAATCCACAAGAGATAGATACCTTAAACATTTTGCACGCTACCATGCTTGCCATGCAACGCGCGGTGGAAGGGCTTAGTGTCGAGCCTGATTTTGTCCTGGTAGATGGCAATCGTTGCCCTACATTTTTAAGTAAAACCAGTGGGAACGAGCAGCAAAGTGATAAGATCGCTAGCCAAGCGGTGGTTAAAGGTGATGCAAGAGTTGCTGAAATTAGCGCAGCGTCAATTATTGCTAAAGTAGCACGTGATGATGAGATGATTGCCTTGGATAAACTCCATCCTGAGTATGGTTTTGCCAAACACAAGGGTTATCCAACCAAATTACATTTAGAAAAAATTATCGAGCACGGTGTACTTGACTGCTATCGACAAAGTTTTAAACCTGTAGCGAGAGTATTAGGGACTTACCATGACTGATAGTATGACTGAAACATTGGCTGATGAAATATTCACAGAAAATGAGTCAAACGCCTTTGTGCCGCCAAAATTTATCCACTTACGTGTGCATAGTGATTTTTCTATGTGTGATGGCCTCAAGAAAGTTAAACCTATCATTGCTAAAGCTGTTGAGCTTAATATGCCGGCACTTGCTTTAACGGACCAAACTAACTTATGTGGCCTTGTTAAGTATTATCATGCAGCTCATGGCGCAGGAATCAAGCCAATTATTGGTTGTGATTTTTGGGTGAAAAGTGAAGAGCTAGAAGATGAGTTATCACGCATAGTGGTGCTTACCACCAACAATGTTGGTTATAAAAATATAACCGAGCTTATCTCCAAAGCATATATGCGCGGACACGTACAAAATAAAGCCGTTATTGATAAGCAATGGCTGGCTGAATTTAAAGAAGGTTTAATCATTCTCTCTGGCGGTCGAGAAGGAGATATCGGTAAAGCCTTATTAAAAGGCAATACTGAACTTGTTACTGAAATGGTTAGCTTCTACCAACAGCATTTTGACCGTTGCTTCTTTCTTGAACTAATCAGAACGGGTCGTCAAGATGAAGAAAACTATATCCATCTAGCCGTTGAATTAGCCGAACAAGAAAACCTGCCAGTGGTAGCCACCAATGAGGTAATGTTCCTTTCTCCTGATAATTTTGATGCGCATGAGATCCGTGTTGCTATCCATGATGGCTTTACTCTCGATGATAAACGCCGTCCTAAGCGATATAGCTCTGAGCAATACTTACGCAGTGAAGAGGAGATGTGTGAGCTTTTTAGTGACATCCCTGAAGCGTTAGCTAATAGTGTAGAAATTGCTAAACGTTGTAATGTCACTGTTACCCTAGGAGAATATGTATTACCTGATTTTCCGACAGAAGGTCTGGAAATTAATGACTTTTTCATTAAAGTTTCTGAAAAAGGTTTAGAGAAACGTCTTGACCAATTATTTGACCGTCAAGCTGATGACTTTGCCCAAATAAGAGCGCCGTACGACGAACGTTTGAAAATTGAGCTGGAAGTTGTTAACAACATGGGTTTCCCTGGTTACTTCCTCATTGTAATGGAATTTATACAATGGAGTAAGGACAACAATATCCCTGTTGGCCCAGGCCGTGGATCAGGTGCAGGTTCACTTGTTGCTTACGCGCTTGATATTACCGATCTTGATCCCCTTGAATATGATTTACTTTTTGAGCGCTTCTTAAACCCTGAACGTGTCTCAATGCCAGATTTCGATATCGATTTCTGTATGGATAGACGTGATGAAGTTATCGATCATGTTGCTGAGCTTTATGGGCGAGATGCGGTATCGCAAATTATTACTTTTGGTACCATGGCAGCGAAAGCGGTAATTCGAGATGTAGGTCGCGTATTGGGTCACCCATACGGTTTTGTTGACAGAATTTCCAAACTTATTCCGCCGACACCTGGCATGACCTTAGCTAAAGCCTTTGAAGAAGAACCAAAGTTACCTGAAATTTACGCACAAGATACTGAGGTAAAAGACCTCATTGATATGTGCCGTATTCTTGAAGGTACCACTCGAAACGCCGGTAAACATGCCGGTGGGGTTGTTATTTCTCCAACCACTATCACTGACTTTGCCCCGCTATATTGTGATGATGAGGGTAAAAACCCTGTAACCCAGTTTGATAAAAACGATGTGGAAGATGCCGGTTTAGTTAAATTCGATTTCTTAGGACTGAGAACGTTAACTATTTTGCAGTGGGCTATTGAGATGGCTGATGTTAAGTTGCTTAAGGCTGGCAAAGAGCCCATAGATATCACTAAGATCAACCTTGAAGATAAAGCCAGTTTTAAGGTGTTACTTGCTTCTCAAACGACAGCAGTTTTCCAGCTTGAATCTAGTGGTATGAAGTCACTAATTGATAAATTAAAGCCAGATTGCTTTGAAGATATTATCGCTCTGGTAGCCTTATTTAGGCCTGGACCATTACAGTCAGGCATGGTAGATAACTTTATTGAACGTAAGCATGGTCGTGAAGAAGTTAGTTACCCTGATGAAACTTGGCAGCATATTGACTTAAAGCCCGTGTTAGAGCCGACTTACGGTATTATCTTGTATCAAGAGCAAGTAATGCAGATTGCGCAAGTACTTGCTGGCTATTCACTCGGTGGAGCAGATATGCTTCGTCGTGCAATGGGTAAGAAAAAACCTGAAGAAATGGCTAAACAGCGTGCTGGTTTTGAAAAAGGCGCCATTGATCGTGGTGTTGACGGCGAGCTAGCAATGAAAATCTTCGATTTAGTGGAGAAATTTGCTGGTTATGGCTTTAACAAGTCTCATTCTGCAGCCTATGCGTTGGTATCCTACCAAACGTTATGGATGAAAACGCACTTTCCTGCGCCATTCATGGCAGCGGTTATGTCTGCTGATATGGATAACACTGAAAAAATTGTTACTTTAGTTGACGAATGTAGCAATATGGAAATAGACCTGTTGCCACCTGATGTTAATGCTGGGCAATATAAGTTTACCGTCAATGAAGAAGATCAAATTGTTTATGGTATTGGCGCCGTTAAAGGTGTCGGTGAAGGCCCTATTGAGGCTATTATTGCTGCGCGGCTAGCAGGTGGACCTTTTACCGACCTTTTTGATTTTTGTGCTCGCCTAGATCTTAAAAAGACCAATAAGCGGATTTTACAAAAGCTGATAAAATCAGGGGCAATGGACAGTTTAGGCCCTAAATTTCAGCCAGGTAAGGCCAAAAACCAAGGAGCTAATCGTGCCGCGCTATTTGAAACATTACCAGAAGCAATTAAAGCTGCCGAACAACATGCTAAAGCAGAGTCTTTAGGACAAAATGATTTATTTGGCTTAATTAATGATGAGAAAACCGATTCGAGGCAAAGTTTTAAAGAAGTGAAAGCTTGGGCTGAAGAAGTTTGGTTAGACGGTGAAAAGGAAACTTTAGGGCTTTATTTAACCGGTCACCCAATTAATCGTTATTTAAGTGAAATAAAAAAATATTCTTCTAGTCGACTGGTCGGCATGCAACCAACGGGTCGAGATAGACAAGCCGTAGCGGTTGGTTTAGTGATTGGCGTTCGGGTCTTAGTCAATAAGCGCGGGCGTCGCTGGGCATTAGTGACCTTAGATGATAAGAGTGCTCGTATGGATATTCGTCTCTTTCCAGATGACTATGATCGGTTCGCAGAGCTGCTTGTAAGTGACGCTATTTTGGTTTGTAGCGGACAGGTCAGCTTTGATGATTATTCAGGTGGTAATACAATGACTGCTCGGGATATAATGACAGTCACTGATGCACGCGAAAATTATCTTAGCTCTATCGATGTTCAAGTCGATAACAGCTTGATAGCTGATGATTTTATCGAGCAGTTTTCTCAGGTTTTAACGCCTTATAAAGAAGGTACCTGTCCGGTGAGAGTATTTTATCAACGCGAAGAAGCCCAAGCTATGCTTGAGCTAGGCGTACAATGGCGAGTAACGCCAGCCGATATGTTACTGTACGAATTAAAAATATTGCTTGGTGAAGAGCGTGTCGCCATGGAGTTTAAATAATAATTATTTAGCGTAAAGTATTGAGAAAGGTATCAGGTTCACAATATTTTGGTTAAGTAGTGAGAAACGATTTTAAAAAATTAACTAGATTTATTAGGTAAAAATAAACATGTCATTAAACTTTTTAGATTTTGAGCAGCCTATTGCTGAACTTGATGCAAAAATAGAAGAGCTTCAGCTAGTCAATAACGGCCAAGAGCTTGACCTTGATATAGAAGAACAAATAACGCAATTACGCGAAAAAAACAAAGAGCAGACTAAGAAGATATTTTCTAACTTAGATCCTTGGCAAACTGCTCGAGTGGCTCGTCACCCACAACGCCCGTATACATTAGATTATATACCGCGTGTTTTTACTGAATTTGATGAGTTAGCCGGTGATCGTGCTTATGCAGATGATAGTGCTATTGTTGGTGGTACAGCTCGTTTAGATGGCAAGCCTGTAATGATTATAGGTCATCAAAAAGGTCGTTCAACGGCTGAAAAAGTTAAACGTAACTTTGGTATGCCTCGTCCAGAAGGTTACCGTAAAGCGCTACGATTAATGGAAATGGCTGAACGTTTTAATATGCCAATCATTACTTTTATTGACACTCCTGGTGCTTATCCAGGTGTAGGTGCAGAAGAACGTGGTCAAAGTGAAGCGATTGCCCGAAATTTAAAAGTGATGGCACGTTTAACTGTACCTATTATCTGTACCGTTATTGGTGAAGGTGGCTCCGGCGGCGCATTAGCTATTGGTGTTGGTGATAGAGTTAATATGCTGCAATATGCAACCTACTCAGTAATATCACCTGAAGGCTGTGCATCCATTTTATGGAAAACTGCTGAAAAAGCGCCTACAGCAGCCGCAGCAATGGGCATTACCGCAAGTCGAATCAAAGAATTAAACTTGATTAATAGCATTGTTGAAGAGCCATTAGGTGGCGCACATCGTGATATGGATATTATGGCTGCCCAGCTTAAACAAGCAATCAAAAAGGATTTATCGGACTTAGAGGGCTTAGGTAAAGATGAGCTTATCGAGCAACGCTACGAACGATTAATGTCATTTGGTTATTGCTAGACCGACCAGTAAAACAAGTGCCAAATATTCCGTCGACAGTTAATAACTGTCGACGATTTATCTATGAATAAACTCACCTCAACTCTTTATAATACCCTCAAGCCCCTTTTCGATACTCATGGAAACATTGAGTTAATTATTGCCTATAGTGGCGGTATCGATTCTCAGGTGCTCTTGCATGCGTTAACTCAATTAAAACAAAGCAAATTTATCTGTAATGAAATTACTGTCTGTCATGTAAACCATGGTTTAAGTGAAAATGCTGAAAATTGGCAGGAGTTTGCTAAACAAGAATGCATAAAATTGTCAGTTAACCTTATTGTAAAGCATGTTGATGTACAGATAAAACCCCAACGATCATTAGAAGCGCAAGCGCGTGACGCCAGATATAATGCGCTCAAATCATTGCGGGAACAGAAATCTATTGTACTAACCGGTCATCATAGTGACGACCAAAGCGAAACCTTTTTATTAGCCCTTAAACGTGGTGCTGGTTTAAAAGGGTTATCTGCTATGTCAGCACAAATTCAATTGGCACAGCATTTATTAGTAAGGCCGCTACTTAGTATTTCTCGTCAAGAAATAGAAGCTTATGCCGATACTAACCAGTTAAGTTGGGTCGAGGATGAGTCAAATACTGATACCTGTTTTGACCGAAACTTTATTCGCCAGAAAATAATCCCGCTTATGCGTGAGCGCTGGCCTAGTATCAATAATACAATTAATCGTAGTGCCAGCCATTGTTTAGCTGGGCAAGAGTTATTAGATGAACTTGCTGAACAAGATTTATCTCATTGTCAGGTTGGTGATAATAGTTTGCATGTCAAAGCATTAATTGAGTTATCAGACGCCAGATTCAATAACCTGATCCGGTTTTTCCTAAATCAGCATCATTGCTTGATGCCAAGTACAGAGCAGCTGAAGCAAGTTCGACTACAGTTATTAGCAAATGATGATAAGAATCCAGCAATTAAAGTTGCAGAACATTTTTTTAGACGTTTTAAAGGAACATTGTTTTTAACGCCTGAATATAAGGATATCAGCGACTGGAAAACTTCAATTGACCTAGATGATAGAAATTGTGAAATCACTTTACCAGATAACTTGGCTAGACTGATTTTTAGCCGCCAAAAACCTGAAGAAAAACAATTATCATATATTCGTTTTCCTAAGAAAGAGCAACAAGTAAGTATACGGTTTAGTCACAATAATCCTAAGTGTTTACCTGATTTTAGACAGCACAGTCGTAGCCTAAAAAAAGTATTGCAAGAGCTTGATATTGCACCATGGCAACGTAAGCGAATTGCATTCCTGTATTACGATGAAGAGTTAGTCGCTGCGATTGGTCATTTCATTTGTCAGCCTTTTATTGTCAATGATACTGAATTAGGTATTTATGTAAGCCAGGGTGATTTAAGAGAAAGTGTTAAATAGAGTAGGACGGTTTAGCAATATAAAATAGAGCTAGAGGTTTAAAATAGACTTAAACAAAAAAGCACTTAATACAGTTTGTATTAAGTGCTTTTTTTATGCGATTTAAGAAGTCTTAAAAAACTTATTTTTAAGACTTATATGAGTAGTTAGTCCTTAGTTATGTGGTGAGATGCTGCCGCTGAGAACACCACATCTGTCGAACTGTTTAAAGCTGTTTCAGCAGAGTCTTGCACAACACCAATAATAAAACCAATCGCGACAACTTGCATGGCAATATCGTTATTTATACCAAATAAGCTACAGGCTAAAGGGATAAGTAATAATGAGCCTCCTGCTACGCCTGAAGCGCCACAGGCTGAAATAGACGCAACAACGGACAATAATATTGCTGTCGCGAAGCTCACTTCAATATTTAAACTGTAAGCTGCAGCTAAGGTTAACACCGTAATTGTAATTGCCGCTCCCGCCATGTTGATGGTCGCACCTAAAGGAATCGATACTGAATAGGTATCTTCATGCAAGTTTAACTTTTTACACAAAGCCATATTCACCGGAATATTGGCAGCTGAACTACGAGTAAAGAAGGCAGTAATTCCAGACTCTCTAAGACAAGTAAAGACTAAAGGATAAGGGTTCTTCTTGGTGATGATATAAACAATAATTGGATTAACCACTAAGGCAATGATAAACATGGCACCAAGTAATACAGCGACAAGGTGACTGTACTGTGCTAATGCGCTAAAGCCTGTGGTAGCAACGGTATTGGCAACTAAACCAAAAATTCCTAATGGTGCAAAACGAATAACAATACGTACAATACTTGAAATTGCTTCGCTTAAATCATGCACCATGGCTTTGCTTGACTCATTTGCGTGTTTTAATGAAAATCCTAAGCCCAAGCCCCAGGCAAGAACAGCAATGAAGTTACCTGTGGCAACTGCTGTCACTGGATTTTCAACAACTTTAAATGCGAGTGTAGCTAATACTTCAGTTAATTTTTGTGGCGGATTAGCCGTCGCTCCAGCAAGATCTAGTGTGAGCGCTGTCGGAAAGGCAAAACTTAAAAGCACAGCGACAAAAGCAGCACTTAGGGTGCCAATAAAGTATAAGCTCACAATAGGTTTTAATTCTGCACTGCTGTCTACTTTTTGGTTAGCGATGGCAGAAGCCACGAGTACCAGCACTAGGATTGGCGCTACAGCCTTTAACGCGCTAACAAATAGGCTGCCGAGCATGCCAAATGTTTTGGCTGATTCGGGTGAAAGGGTTGCGAGTAGGCTAGCTAAAATAATAGCGACAATGATTTGGCTTACCAAACTAGTAGACTTTATTTTCTGAAAAAAAGAGGGAGTGTTAGTACTTGCTGTCGTCATTGCTTAACCTGTTAATTAATAGTTATATTTATCTGCTAGTTTTTATCATTGAAGAATAGCTATTGTCTAGGCTTATTCGGTAAGTAAGGATAATTAACAGTTAAAGCGAGTTTTTTTCGTAGAAATATAAATATACACGAGTATAATTACGCCAATTAAAATTAAGACCATCATTGGAAAAACCATGCCAACAGAACAAGCAGTAAAAAACCGTAGCAATAATAGCTGTGAACTTTGTACCAGTACCGATACTTTGGTTGTTTACCCTGTGCCTCCTACCAGTGATTTAAGTGCTCAGCAATCTATTTATCTATGTCAAAATTGTTTGTCGCAAATAGAAGGGCAAAGCGAATTAGACGTGAACCACTGGCGCTGCTTAAATGACAGCATGTGGAATCAAGAGCCAGCAGTTCAAGTTATGTCCTATCGTATGCTGCACAAACTCTCTGCTGAGAGTTGGGCACAAGATGCCTTAGATATGATTTACTTAGAAGATGAAGTTAAAACATGGGCTGAACAGGGCATTGCTGCAGAGCGTAGTAATGGACCAACCCGTGATAGTAATGGCGCTGAGTTACAAGATGGTGATAATGTTACTTTGATCAAAGATCTTAAAGTGAAAGGCGCTAACTTTACCGCTAAGCAAGGCACTATGGTTCGCGGTATTACGCTAACTGATAACCCTGAACACATTGAAGGTAAAGTAAATGGTACTCGTATTGTTTTAGTTTCAGCTTATCTAAAAAAAGCATAATACTTTCTTTGACTTGTTTTATATCAATCTGTAATTATCAGCAAGCAATATTAAAATTAAGACATTAAAAAACGCTGTGATATTGCTATCACAGCGTTTTTTATTTATTTTCAGCTCAAGTGATTGCGCTTATTATTGATTCTTTTTTCTAAAAGTTTCACAAGCAACTTGGTCTTCACATTCACCATATAAGTATAAACTATGGTTGGTTAACTTAATTTTATGTGCCACGGCTATATCTGCTTGTCTTTGCTCAATGACGTTATCTTCAAATTCAACAACTTTACCGCATTTTAAACAGACTAAGTGATCATGATGCGCTTTATGTGCCAGTTCAAAAACAGACTTACCACCTTCAAAATGGTGACGAGTAACAATACCGGCATCATCAAATTGGTTTAATACGCGATAAACTGTCGCTAGGCCAATTTCTTCGTTTTGGTCTAATAAAATCTTATAAACATCTTCTGCACTGATATGTTGATTATTTGGCTGTTGAAGAATACTTAGGATTTTTATTCTAGGCAGGGTGATTTTTAATCCAGCTCTTTTAAGTTCTTCGTTTTGTTCAGCCATATTTGGTCTCTAAAGTATTTAAGTAATGTATTGTCAAAATTATAGGGGGTTATAGAGAAAGAGAAAAGCTTTAGTTCTATTCTTTGAAGAAATTGTTCATTTTGGCTGTAAAAGCCAAAAAAAAAGCCCAAATAATGGGCTTTTTATAAAGTACCCTTAAGAAAACTAAGGTTACTAGGGTAATTCAACTAGGAAAATTCAGCCAAGCACATCTCATCATTCAATTGTGCAATCCATTTATCCACACGAGCTTCAGTTAACTCACTTTGTCTATCTTCATCAATACATAAGCCAATAAAAATATTTTCATCAACAAGGGCTTTTGATGCTTCAAATTCGTATCCGTCAGTTGACCAGTTACCAACGACGATAGCACCTTTACTTTCCACGATATCGCGTAATGGTTCCATGGCGTCACAAAAATACTCAGCATAATCTTCCTGATCACCTAAGCCATAAATAGCGACTAATTTATCAGTGAAGTCAATTGTTTCTAGGTCAGGTAAAAAATCATCCCAATCACATTGGTTTTCGCCGTAATACCAGGTAGGGATACCTAAAATAAGTAAATCGAATTCTGCGATTTCCTCTTTAGTGCTTTTGGCGATGTCTTTAACGTCGACCATTTGCTTGCCTAGTTTCTTCTGGATCATTTTACCAATTGCTTCAGTGTTACCTGTATCACTGCCGAAGAATAAACCTACGATTGCCATGAGATGTTACCTTATTGTGCTTTCTTTGAAAGAATATATTACTTTGTATGTGCAGCTAATGATTCTATTAGCAGCGACTCTATTAATTCACTACGACTCATTTGTTGAGTCTCAGCCAATTGTTCTAATTGTTCGAATAAGCTGTGATGGACTTTAAACTCTACACGTTTTAAGCCATTGTTTTTATCACGCTTAACCTGATTTCGTTTGTTAATTTTTATCTGTACACTACGTGAATTAGGGTTCGTCTTTGGACGCCCTGGACGTTTTTCATCACTAAAAAGATCAATTGTCGTTAAGTCAGCTATTTCTTTTGCCATGAGTTAACCGACACCCTGACTTTCCCAGATAAACTGGATGATGCCTTTAGCAATAAAACCAGCGCAACCTAGAAATAAAACACAATATACAACTACTTTACCCATTTTTGGTACATCATTTTTATTCATTACGTCGTGAATCGAAAGACCGATAAAGCCAAAGATAAAAAGAAAAAATAAATTAAGACCAATTGTCTCAATAAGCTCTAAATGTTCTGCTAGCATAGTATTTGACTGTTTCTTATACGCTAAGGCCAAAAAATATACGGCCAAAAAAATTGGCAGCATTATAGCATATCATTAACGCCATTCCATTAGCATTTTTACTAACGGCTAAAAAATAACAATAGCGCGTGTTGCTGGTAAGCATTTTGATCTTTATCAATGATAGCTAAAGTGGACAGCTTTAATTGATTTATGGGATTATGTTATTAGCTAATTTTAATAAAATCGGTGACAATTTTGTTAAATGCAATTGTCTTTTCAGCATGCAACCAATGCCCAGCACCTTGAATTATTTTAGCTTTACTATTGGGCAGAAGTGCAGTGATAGCTTCTTTATGTTCAGGCAGAATATAGTCAGAATTACTTCCTTTAATAAACAATGTTTGTCCTGAGTAAGGTTTTTTATTCGAAGGTAAGGTATTCGCTTTCATTATTTGCGGGTAACATAAACTTATATCGGCAAGGCTGCATTTAAAGGAAAAATCACCTTGTGAATCTAATGCTAAATTACGTAATAAAAACTGCCTAACGCCAATATTTTCAACAAACGGTGCTAATTGAGTATCAGCATCTTTACGTCTTATTACTTGTGTTAAATCGATGGCTTGTAAGCCTTCGATAATTCTTAAGTGGTGGGCAGGGTAACTGACCGGCGCAATATCGGCTATGACTAACTTAGTAATACGTTCAGGTTGCTCTATAGCGACCTGTATGGCAATTTTACCGCCCATGGAATGACCTAACAATAGGCATGACTCAATGCTTAAATGATCTAATAAATTAATGATATCTTGTGCTAATTCAACGTATTCCATCGTATCAGCATGGAATGAGTCACCATGATTTCTAACGTCGACACTAGTAACACAATAGTCTTGAGCTAAAGACTTTGCTACCATATTAAGGTTTTCTAAACTGCCAAATAAACCGTGTATCAGTACTATGTGAGGGCCAGTTCCTACTTGTTTATAATTCAATATTTCAGGTTTTTTTGTCATGGTGTTATTGGTTTTTATTTGGCTAATATTGGTAATATTGTCATGCTTTTAGCTACTATTTGCAAATAAATGAGTTCAACCGCGTGTAATTTCCCTATATAATATTCCGCGAATTATTCAAGTTAAGGGTAACAATGAAAAACATTGAAATAGATGAAGAGCTTTATCAATATATTGCCACCAATACTCAGTTTATCGGTGAAAGTGCTTCTGCCATTTTACGTCGTTTACTAAATTTTGGTGGAGAAGCTGAGCTTGAAACCGTTACCGTTAACGAATCGTCAAACCAGGTTGAAGTAAAAAATGAACCTAAACCTGTAGATCCTGTTTTGAAAATGGTGCCAGCCACGGAAGAAAAACCAAAAAATATTGCAGTTGTTAAGGTTAAGCCTGAAAGTAGTGAAACAGTCTTTAACTTTATTAATAAAGAAGAACTGGCAATGCAACGTGGCGCGGTTGGACGATTTTTATTGATTCTTGCCGCATTATATCGCGCTCATCCTGAGCAGTTTAATGTGGTCACTGAAATTAGTGGTCGTGATCGTTTATATTTTGCTAACAGTGAAAACAAACTAGCAGAAAGTGGTAGCAGTACTAAACCACGCCAGATACCAGAAAGCCCTTTTTGGGTTATCACTAATTCAAACACAACACGTAAAAAAATGATGTTAACTAAAGCCTCTATTTCATTAGGTTATAGTGACAGTGATGTTGAAAAAATTCGAGAATTACTTTAGCGTTTAACATTGAAATGACTTTAGCTAATACCCGTTACCAACCATAGTGCACTCTGAAACCTGTATCTTGAATGGTAACGGTTATAATACTGATAATAATTAGGAAGATAATATGAGTATCCACCCCTTTGCCGGCAAACCTGCACGTCCCGAAGATAGAATAAATATTGGCCAGTTAGTTAGTGATTATTTCTTACTGACACCAAATGTAAATTTGGCTGCAGAGAAAGTAACTTTTGGTACTTCGGGTCACCGAGGTAGTGCCAGTAAACGTAGTTTTAATGAGCATCATATAAGCGCTATTTGCCAAGCCGTTGCGGAATATCGTCAACAAAACTCTATTAATGGGCCACTTTATTTAGGTAAAGATACTCATGCGTTATCTGAGCCTGCTTTTGCCAGCGCTATTTCTGTGCTTATTGCTAATGGAGTTCATGTTGTTATCCAAAGCGACAGTGGCTTTACTCCAACACCAGTAATATCTCGTTTAATCATAACTCATAATAACGTTAATTCTGACCTTCTTGCTGATGGTCTTATTATCACTCCTTCGCATAACCCTCCAAGTGATGGTGGTATTAAATATAATCCACCTCATGGCGGCCCTGCAGAAGGTGGCATCACTAAAAAAATTGAACAACGTGCTAATGAAATCATTATCACTGGTTTAGTTGATATTAAACAATTGGCTTATCAAGACGCTTTGCAATCAGCACTACTTAGCAAAGAAGACTTTATTAGTCATTATGTTGAGCAGCTTGACCAAGTGATAGACATAGAAGCTATTGTCAAAGCTGGCATTAACATTGGTGTTGATCCTCTTGGTGGTTCTGGTATTGCTTATTGGCCAGTCATTGCTGAAAAATATCAATTGAAAATTAATGTTGTCAATGAAGTTGTTGATGGCAGTTTTGCTTTCATGCCGTTAGATAAAGATGGAAAAATCCGTATGGATTGTTCGTCTAAGTATGCCATGGCAGGACTTATTGCCATGAAAGATGATTTTGATATCAGTGTTGGTAATGATCCCGATTTTGACCGACATGGCATTGTTACCCCAAGTGGTGGTTTGATGAACCCCAACCACTACCTTGCCGTTGCTATTCATTATTTAATGACACATCGTGATTGGTCGAAAAACTGTAAAATTGGTAAAACCTTAGTATCTAGCTCTCTTATTGACAGAGTTGCTAAACAATTATCACGCCCGTTATCAGAAGTACCTGTTGGCTTTAAATGGTTTGTTGATGGTTTAGCGGATGCTAGTTATGCGTTTGGTGGTGAAGAAAGTGCCGGTGCGTCTTTTTTATCTCGTGATGGTAGTACTTGGACCACAGATAAAGATGGCTTTATCTTAGCTTTATTGGCAGCTGAAATCCTAGCGGTTACAGGTAAAGACCCTTATAAATACTATCTTGATCTTGCCCAAGAGTTAGGTAAACCTTGTTATGGTCGAGTTGAAGCTGTGGCTTCTTTTGAACAAAAGCAGGTGTTAACAGCCTTATCAGCTAATGATGTTCAAGCCGATACACTCGCCGGTGATGCTATTATTCAAGTGCTTTCACATGCACCGGGTAATAATGCGGCAATAGGTGGTATTAAAGTTGTAACTGATAATGGTTGGTTTGCTGCTCGTCCATCGGGTACTGAAGATATTTATAAAATTTATGCTGAAAGTTTTATAGATGACAATCATTTGCAAATTATTATTACTGAAGCGCAAGCTATTGTTAGTGACGCATTTAAGGCATCAGGCCTCTAAGTTATTGCTATTAAGGAGTTATCACTATCCTTAGTGATAACTCCTGCCTTTCTCAAATTCTCTTTGTTGTTTGAATCTAATTTTAACAGTCTTCAAACTAACTCTGTGATCATTTCTCCTGTTAAAACCACTAAGTACTTCGATATGTAATCATTAACTCTGCATGGATGTAGCTTAATAGACAATCCTGTAGCACATTGCCCTGAACAACTAGTTATAACTGTAAATGTATTGTGTTTTGTCATTTTCTGGCCAGTTAAAATAGATGATTTAATCAATGTAACGGGTATTACTGTAAAGAATATTGCTCACTTTTTATCGTCAATAGAGCAATTCTTTATCTTCGAATATTGAATGTCAGTTGACGTAAAGGTAAAGTAAAGTGAGTATTACGACATATTTATTTCTTACTTAGAGATAGGTATAAATTAGCTATACTAAAAATTATAATTAAAGATAGCTGATTACTTTCGCATTCCACTGACTTTAACGCACATTACTTTGTGTGTTGCAGTAATAGAAGAGAACATTATGAGCACAGAACTTTATAATGATGGACCAGTAGTGCACCAGCCTACTTTTATCGATGGCCACAGTGTTGAAATTCCTGAATTAAGAATTTTACATCAAGACGGCACTACCTATCCCGATGCTGATTTACCCGATATAGATCAAGTGCTAGCCACTAAGATATATCAGACGCTTGCTTTTCATCGGGTATTAGATGAACGCATGGTCGCATCACAACGTCAAGGTCGACTAAGTTTTTATATGACTGCATTAGGTGAAGAAGCCACCAGTGTAGGCGGTGCTGCGGCATTACAACCACAAGATATGATTATGATGCAATACCGTGAACAAGGTGCATTAATGTTTCGTGGTTTTAGTCTTAAAAATTTCATGAATCAATTGTTTAGTAATGCTGAAGATTTAGGTAAAGGCCGTCAAATGCCCATTCATTACGGCTCTAAAGAATTGAACTGTATGACAGTATCTTCGACACTTGCTACGCAAATTCCGCAAGCAACAGGTTATGCTTACGGGCAAAAACTGCAAGGTCTTGATGCTGTAACCATTTGTTATTTTGGTGAGGGAGCAGCATCAGAAGGTGACTTTCATGCTGGTTTAAATATGGCAGCAGTGCAAGAAGCACCAGTCATTTTTTTCTGTCGAAATAACGGTTATGCGATTTCAACACCTTCAGATGAGCAGTTTAAAGGTAACGGCATTGCTTCACGTGGTGTTGGTTATGGCATAAAGACTATTAGAATTGACGGAAACGACATCCTAGCAGTACTTAAAGCAACACAAATTGCCCGTGCTTACGCGGTAAAAGAGAGTAAACCGGTATTAATTGAAGCGATGTCCTATCGTCTTGGTGCCCACTCAACGTCGGATGATCCATCCGGTTACCGCACTAAAGAAGAAGAAGCAAAATGGCAGAGCCATGATCCTATTTTACGCATGAAAAATTGGATGCTTAAACAAAAGTGGTGGGATGAAGCACAAGAAACTGCTTTATTTGAAAAGTATCGAGAAGAAGTGTTGGCAGCAGTAAAAGTGGCTGAGGTCATAGATAAACCTCACATAGATACTATGATAACGGATGTTTATGATGTTCCTTCAGCTCAGTTACAAGCACAATTAGATGAAGTGAAAGCTCACGTCAACAAATACCCAGAAGCATATCCGTTCACAGCAGGGAAATTTTAATCATGGCGCAAGTTAATTTATTACACGCTATTAATAGCGCACTAGACATTGCCATGGCTGACAATGAGCGTACGGTATGTTTTGGTGAAGATGTTGGTCATTTTGGTGGTGTATTTCGCGCGACCAGTGGCCTCCAAGAAAAATATGGTAAAGCGCGCTGTTTTAATAGCCCGCTAGTAGAGCAGGGTATTATTGGTTTTGCTAATGGTTTAGCTGCTCAAGGTACTGTTGCTATTGCTGAAATTCAATTTGCTGATTATATCTTTCCTGCCTTTGATCAAATAGTCAATGAAGCAGCTAAATTTCGTTACCGTACCGGTAATGAATTCGATGTAGGTAAATTGACTATTCGTAGTCCCTACGGTGGTGGTATTGCTGGTGGTTTGTATCATAGTCAATCGCCAGAAGCTTATTTTGCCCATACACCTGGCTTAAAAGTTGTTATTCCACGTAATCCATATCAAGCGAAAGGTTTATTACTTGCTTCTATTCGTGACGATAACCCGGTGATATTTTTTGAACCGAAGCGTTTATATCGTGCATCGGTTGGTGAAGTGCCTGAAGAAGATTATCAGTTACCATTAGGTAAAGCTGAGGTGGTACAAACGGGTACTGATATCACTTTGCTTGCTTGGGGCGCACAAATGGAAATCATTGAAAAAGCCGCACAAATGGCGAGTAACGAGGGTATATCTTGTGAAGTAGTCGATTTACGTACTATTTTACCTTGGGATATAGAAACGATTAGTCAATCGGTTATGAAAACCGGTCGTTTGCTTATCAGTCAAGAAGCGCCATTAACCGCTGGTTTTGCCAGTGAAATTGCGGCGACTATACAAAGCGAATGTTTCTTACACCTTGAATCACCTATTGCTCGCGTGTGTGGTTTAGATACTCCATACCCATTAGCGTTAGAAAAAGAATATATTAGCGATCATCTTAAAGTGTATGAAGCCATTAAAAAGACCGTTAACTTTTAACGATAACCAGCAGGAAACAGAACATGAGTATTGATTTTATATTACCTGATATTGGTGAAGGTATCGTTGAGTGCGAACTTGTCGAATGGTTAGTTAAAGAAGGTGAAGTGATTGTTGAAGATCAGCCTATTGCTGATGTGATGACTGACAAAGCGTTAGTACAAATACCTTCTATGTATTCTGGCGTTGTCGAAAAGCTTTATTATAAGCAAGGTGATATTGCTAAAGTGCATTCGCCACTTTTTTCTATGACCCCAGAAGGTGACAGCAACGCTGATAATACGGCGAGCGCTGAACTAGAAGCGCAACGTGAAGTTAACGCACAAGTTGATAGCGTAACAACGGCACAAGTAAACAAAGAAGTCGTTGCTCAGTCAGCTGAGCCTGTTGTTAGCAATACTAAAACTGACAATGGTAAAGCATTAGCAAGTCCCGCAGTTAGGCGTGTAGCACGTGAACTTGATATTAATATTCATCAAGTTGCCGGTAGTGGTAAAAAAGGCCGAGTTTATAAAGATGACGTGGTTGCTTATAGCCAAAATGGCGCAAATGTCGTATCTACTGTTGCTGTTGGCGGTGCTATTATTGGTGGTACCAGTGTAGAGCCTATTCGTGGCATTAAAAAGGTCATGGCAACCGCAATGCAAAATAGTGTAAGTACCATTCCTCACTTTACGTATTGTGAGGAAATCGATATGACTGAATTGATTGCTTTACGTGGTGAACTAAAAGAAGTTTACGCTAAGCAAGATATTAAATTAACTATGATGCCGTTCTTTATGAAAGCTATGTCATTAGCGATTAAAGAATACCCATTAGTTAATACAAAGGTAAATGATGACTGTACAGAACTTACTTATTTTAATGACCACAATATAGGTATGGCGGTTGACTCTAAAGTAGGCCTACTTGTACCTAACATTAAACAAGTACAAACGAAGTCAATTTTAGATTTAGCTAACGACATCATGCGCTTAACCAACGATGCGCGTAGTGGTCGTGTTGCCAGCGAAGACTTAAAAGGTGGCACAATTACTATTTCAAATATTGGCGCCATTGGCGGCACTGTGGCAACACCAATTATTAACAAACCGGAAGTGGCTATTGTTGCGTTAGGTAAACTGCAGAAATTGCCACGCTTTAATGAGCAAGGTGAAGTGGAAGCACGTAGTATCATGCAAGTGAGTTGGTCTGGTGATCATAGAGTTATAGATGGCGGCACTATCGCGCGTTTTTGTAACCTATGGAAGTCATTCCTAGAGAAACCAAGTCATATGTTAGTACATATGAGTTAGTGTATAAATAGTGATTTTAACAAGTATATAGGCGGCCTTTGTAGAGGTATAGTTGATTTTGGTAATGGGTAGCTATTACCTACAATAAATGCCTTGCCTCTAAGCTTGTTAAAGCTCGCTGAATAGTCTGTTAAGTATAAAAAAGCCCCGTTATCTAAAGGTTAATACCTAAGATAACGGGGCTTTTTAGTAGCTCATGGTTAGACTAATCTGTTTTAGATTAACCTTGTTTAGATGCACAAGGTTAATCAGTAGCGATTGCCCAACAATTAATTACTTAATGCTAAAGCATTAAAAACCACATTGTTTACCTTGGTTTTTGTTTTTCAACCAAACATGTAGCGGCGCAAAGTAATCTAAGATTGCGCTAGCGTCCATTTGCTCATTACCCGTTACTACTTTGTAAGCTTGTTGCCATGGTTGGCTAGAGCCCATTTCTAACATGGTATTAAGTGCTGCACCGGCTTCTTTTGAATTGTATATAGAACAACGGTGAATTGGATCAGTATTACCTGAAATTTCACATAATGCACGATGGAATTCAAATTGTTGAATGTGTGCTAAGAAGTAACGGCTATAAGGAACGCCACCAGGTACGTGGTATTTAGCGCCGGGATCAAATGCATTAGCATCGCGATCTATTGGAGCTGCAACACCTTGGTATTTCTCACGTAATTCCCACCATGATGTGTTGTAGTTCTCAGGTGTGATCTCACCTGAGTAAACTTTCCAACGCCATTGATCAACCATCAAACCAAACGGGATGAAAGCGATTTTATCAAGGGCTTGCTTCATTAATAGGCCAATATCTTTTGACTCATCTGGAATGGTGTCAATTAAGCCAATTTCTTTTAAATACTTAGGCGTAACTGATAAAGCAATAGTATCGCCAATTGCTTCATGGAAACCGTCATTAGCGCTGTTTTGGAAGTATACCGGTTGGTCTTTATAAGCACGCTGATAGAAATTGTGACCTAATTCATGATGAATTACGTTAAATTCTTCACCTGTTTTCTGGATACACATTTTGATTCTAATATCATCTTTTGCATCAAGATCCCATGCGCTGGCGTGACAGACTACATCTCTATCTTCAGGTTTAGTGAATAATGAACGTTCATAAAAGGTCTCTGGTAAAGCGTCAAAACCTAATGAAGTGAAGAATTTCTCAGCGCCTCTAACCATTTGTATTTCATCGTAGTTATTGGCAGCTAATTGCTTAGTTACATCGTAACCAGGATCGGCATCTTCAGGCGCGACTAGGTCATAGATATTGCCCCAAGATTGTGCCCACATATTACCCAATAAATGTGCAGGGATAGGTTTATCTTGCGCTACTTTATCAGTACCGTAAGTTTCACCTAATTCAGTTCTTACATAACAATGTAAGTCATCATACAAAGGTTTAACTTGTCCCCATAAACGATCAAGCTCTTTAGCAAAATCATCTGCAGGCATATCATAGTTTGAACGCCACATTGCGCCCAAATCTTTATAACCTAAGCCTTTAGCACCTTCATTGGCAAGCTCAGCTTGACGAGTGTAAAGGGGCTTCATTTCAGG
>Ga0209396_1001528_pt1 | contig 25626 bp, 23 predicted proteins | sample GOMGulsemesocosm_6_FD_184638 | JGI IMG/M metagenome (GOLD analysis project Ga0209396, IMG submission 184638) | Methane-oxidizing microbial communities from mesocosms in the Gulf of Mexico - GOM8C Gulf of Mexico (SPAdes) (version 2) | ecosystem: Environmental > Aquatic > Marine > Cold seeps... | reverse complement strand
ATCAAAAGTTCCCTGTGGTATTTGCTGATATAAAAGAATCGGCGCTTGAGCAAGTGAAAAGTACCCTAACCAGTAAACATGGTGAGTTACATTCATCGGCAAGCTTTTGGCAAATTGATTTTGAACAAGGCAGTGTTAAAGAGAAGCATGAGCACCCTTTAGCGGCTAAGTCTTTTTCAGCAATTATGGTATTTCGCTATTTGCACCGACCTTTATTTGAGGAAATCAAACAAGCTGTTATTAATGGTGGCTATGTTGTTTATGAAACCTTTACCGTAGAACATCCTCAATTTGGACGCCCTAAAAATCCTAATTTTTTATTAAAACAGGGTGAGTTGGCTGAACTGTTTGCTGATTGGGAAATTATTCACAGCTTTGAAGGCGTCATTGATGCAAATAACGACTCTGGAAGACAGGCTATTGCACAGATTATTGCGAGGAAACCCAAATAAGCACTCAGAAAGGGACGATGAATTACCAAGTCTCGATAGCCATCTTACACTGCAAGGAAATAGTGATGTTAGATTAGATATTAGAAAACCAACTAATAGCACATAGCATTCATAAATATCAGAGCCTAAACAGGCTTTGGGAGTACCTATAATGAAATACAATGGTAAGTGTGACTATCATAAGCATGGAACTGAGATAAAATGAACGGTGAAAAAGGATAGCTAAATATAACTTAAGTCTAGGGTGTACTTGAAATATACAAGGGTAAATCATCCATATGTAAAAATGGCTAAGCAATCAGACGGGTGACATCACAAATATAGCTATGGTTAACTAAATTGGGTTGTCCTAAGCTACGTCAACGTAGCTACAGGAACCCTAAAGTTTGCTTATTTATAAACACTCAGCATCTTACGAACTCTTTTTATTTTACCTTTTGGATCAATGTAGCTGATATCCCATACCAGCTCATTGTTGCCTGTAGCACCAGATATATCAGAAAGAATCGCCACACCCTCGGTGTAAATATCTTGGTTTCGTATATAGAAATCACCGCATACGCGCATAGGTACATAGCCACGCATCAAACGATGTTTAGTTTCACCACTATGCTCAATGATTGAGACAATATCGACCACTTGAGATGGCAAAGTGACATTAACCTTGAGGTGAACATCTTGCTGTTGTCTATTAATGTATAGGCTACTTTTCACTTCATTTATTTGAAAATTTAGCTCATAGTCTTTCGCTTGATTTGTATTACAGCTCCACTGAGTACGATAGGCGTTTTTACCCGAAGACCCTGTTGATTTACAACCAGAAAGAACAACAATACAGGACAATAATAAAGAGGTTACTAATTTATGGTTTAACATAGGGCTATTTCTCTACTTGTTGGTAAATTGGCTTTAATCCTGCACTCGGTTCATTGAGTATTTCAAAAATAAGTTGTGTATATACTTCAGTTAAAATAGCTAACTCGTTATAGTGAAACTTGCTCATTACCACTTTCCATTCTGTTTGCTTATCGCCATCGTAGCCATTAAGAGACACAATAACTTGGTTTTCTAAATCGTCAAATTCAAGTTGTCCAAATAAAATAAGAGCTTGTTCACCTTGTTTTGTTAAAGTTGCCAAAAACACGCCGCCATCAAGATCGTATTCCTGATAAAAATTCGAGTGTTCCAGTTCACTGATAGTGGGCGCTACCGGATAATATCTCGGTAATTCATTGAGTACATTCTCAATAGCCGTGGCGAAGCTGCGGCTATTGACTTGTGCTAATTTCGAAATGGCCTGTTGTGGTGCTTCTGTCTCATAAAGGAGTTCAGGCTCAAGGTAGTGAATGCTTTGCCATGAATTTGCATGGCTAGCTGTGCCAGCTAGTAATAAAAACAGCATGATATGTAAATTTTGAATTAAATTAAACATTGGCAATAGCCCCCTTGTTAATAATAATGTTTTGAGTAAAATCAGTGTCTTGAAGTAAATAGCTATTGTGTGTGATCAGTAAAAAGCCTATTTTATATTCTCGACAAATCTGTTTAATACTTTGCCAGGTTGTTTCTTGTAATTCAGGCTCCAAGGAATTCAAAATTTCATCGGCAAATATATATTTTGGCAAACTAATGATGGCTCGAATAATGGAAATTCGTTGCATTTGACCACCTGAATATCGTGATACTTTCATATCGAGCAACGCATCAAGTTCCTGCTGAGTCATTCCTTGACCAATAAATAAAGTATCCAGTAATGTCTTAATTAAACCTTTATTAAATACCTGCATACGACCAGATAACTTAAGCGGTAATAATATATTCTCCCAACCAGATAGGTTTTTAGCGAGTCTAGGCTCTTGGAAAATAATGCTTATCCATTCAAGGCGGAGTTTATCTAATTTGTTAAAGTTGTCGTGTATATCATGGTGGCCCCATTTTATCTCGCCAGCGCTTGCGGGTAATAGCCCTGAAAGCAAATTGATAAAGGTAGTTTTACCACCACCAGATGGACCACTGATACATACTAAGTCAGACCTCTGCATTTGAAACGGGCCTAGATTATCGAGGATGTTTTTGTCACCAATCTGATAAGTTAATTTGTTTACCGACAGTGATTCTGATTGTTTAGTCTCCACGAGAGGCTCCTTGTTGCATAATACTTGAATTAAGACTGACCGTGAGTATGCTCCATACAGTCATCCAGGCGATAAAATTCAGTGCTAACCCTGATACTAATAGCTGGATATCAAATACCATCAAGGGCACATTGAAATAGATAAGTACAGCGTGGTTGACATAATGCAAGGTTAAAGAGCCGACTAAAACACAAAGCAGACAACTGACTAAATAAATAAACAAACAGCTTAAGATAAGGGCTAGGTATGGCTTGCCACCAAAGAGTTTTATTAGGAATAGTTCTTTACATAAAACACGTCTAAAAGGCAGTGCCAGGGCGAAAAACATAAAGGTTATCGTGATAACAATTAACGCGAGTAAGAGTCTAGCTGCCCACAATGAAGTGAGGTTAGTTTGACTGGCTACAAAATCAACTTGGTTTATACCCAGTGAAGATAATTGTTTTTTAAGGGCTCTTTTAGCCATAGCCAACTCGCCTAAGTCTTTAATTAAAAACCGGTTAACGACTCCATGACTGAGTTTTGTATAACCTTGACTTAAAAATACCTGATTTGGGTTGTGTGTTAGCTCCGTTTGATAATCATAGTGTCCCCAGGCGGTAAATTCTTGTGTGAAATTCAGTGTGTCACTGCCACAGTGGACTTTAACTTTTTTATAATCAAAATTATGACCGAAAATTTTACGAAACAAAGGGTCTGATATCATTGCCTTAGCGAGCTCATTGTCACCATTGAATGATAAACCAGCCAATAAGGTAGCATTATTTAAATTGCTTTGGTCGTTGCTATATTCAAAATCAGTTTCCGTCATTTGCTCAAACTGTACACCAGAAACAAACGGCATATTAGCGCGGTTAATTTCCAGAATAAGTTGATTATGACTTATTCTGGCAAGCTCAGCATTTACACTATCACTTTCTTCAAGTTCATCATCGTCTACCAAATAAAAACGTGCATCTTGTTCATCAAACACGTAAGGACCAATAGGTTTATTTGGCATATTACGATGAGAAAATAAATAAAGTTCCCCATCTAAAAACTGATGATCCAAATTTGGCAGCGATACACTTAACGTTTCTTCTGAGATACTATCAAGTTCATAGGTTCCGATACTTTTATCGTGAAAGAAGGCAGACAATTGAGTACGTGTTGAGTCGAGTAATAACTCATTGAGTTCAATATTATATTCACCACTTGGAACCCAGCTGGCAACATGACGATAGCGCTTTTTCACTTTGCCATTTACAAGGATACTGACTCTTTTCCGCTCCGAAACAGACACATAAAACTGACAATTTAAATCGAAAGTGTTTGCTACTGGCACGATCAGTACTTGGTATTGTCTGTTTATAATTTGAGCTAACGAATTTGCTTTAGTGGCCGTTAACTGGCTAGATTTGATATCTAGATAAGCATCAGATACTAAACCTCGACTAGCGAGTTCTTGTATACTTGATTGTTGCTGTAAATATAAAATAAAGCTGAGTAACATACCTGTAGCGACAAGCAAACAGATAAACCCAGGCCACAGCTTTTTATGGGCATTTAACAGCATTCGAATTGCTGTGATCAAACTAAGCATATTATTCATTTATTCCAAGTGGCTTTAATGTTGCGTGTCTTTCCAGCGATGACTGAACTTTCGCGTGTAGAAATGACTAAGAATATAAATCAGTGGAAAAATCAGCGTACCGAGCAGGGTGATGATATAGGTGTACCACGGTATACTTGCCAAAAAGTTAAATAGCTCGAAGCTATCATAGAGAGGCTTTGATATAACACCTAATGCGGCATATGCACAGGTGAGTGCTGAGCTAAACATCAATAACCAAAATACAGTTAACGCGATACCAGCATGTCGTAGTAGATGGGATTTGTTACAGCCATAAAAGCGCATCATATAGAAACCTTCCTGCAAGCTTTTTTGCGTCATGAGGTATAAGTTGGTAATAAATGCCAATGACATAAGGGCTGTTAAGGTTAAGAAAATTAATGCACCTAACTGCAATTTTTTTAAAATTAGTTTTAAGTGGTAGGGTAATTGTTCTATCCAGTAACTAACCTCAGCGTGTGTTTTAAGGTAGTTGAATACCTCACGTTCATTATGGGGTTTACCATAAAAAACATCGACTTGTGCGAGTCTAATCGCTATGTTTAACGGCTCTACGTCTTGGTAACGTAGTACTAACCAACGCTCGTGACTATGTAAAGGAAGTACACCTAGAATAGGGTAGCTATTCAATTCAGCGTCACTTTGACAGGTGTTTAAATTGAAATAAGTGCCTTCGCTTCTATATAATTCGATGACTTTTTTCGTGTCTTTAAGGGCATTGTAGGGGCGGCCAAAAATGACTTCGTAGAGTTCGTTGCTCAACCACACACCGGCTTGATTATTTTGAGGATACCGTTGATTTTGCTTAGCCAGGCTCTCTATTGTTAGGGAGCGTACGCCTGTTTCAATTGGTCTTACGCCAAAGCCTCGACTATCACCTATGCAAACAGTCAGTCTCTCCATGAAGTGCTCTTTTCTACGATGAACATTTGCTGGAATTATTTGTTCATCGACCTCTCCAGGTTGGCTAAATAGTGGCGGATAAATACCACGTAACTCATCGAAATAAGTAACCTTGTATTGAAAGGTAAGCATATTCACTAACCACAAAGTGATTAAAGAAGTGAATATAAGTAGTAAAGAAAATACGCCTAAACGGTTTTGGTAGGGTCTTAACACCCAACCAAAACCATTTAATTGTTTAGCTTTTTGTAAAATATCACTATATTTCATTGCTGTTATTTGGCATCAAGTGAAATATGGTTTACTTTTATTTCCATTACCGCTAAACACTCAGCAATCCTTTGGCTAGTCATATCTGTTGGTTTACGAGTACCTTGATGTAGGTAACTGATAACCTCACTGAGATTTTCCATCACAGCATTTTTAGCATTATTGAAACCAAACTGACGTAATTCACTCTTATGTTCAGCGTTAAGGGAAAACTTACCTCGTTTCTTTGATTTAAAGCTAAGCTTATTTATGATTAACTCATCATAGCTCTCTGAAGCTAATGACTTGGTGGTCATACCTATATTCACGGCGTAGTTAAGCTTATTGGCTTTAGATTTTCTGACTTGAACGTCAATCATATTAACTTGTGTGTCAAAGTTAACATATTTGCTTTTTTTCAAATAATAACACTTAGATGTATTATCCATTAGGTCATTTTCAAACTCATAAAGGTAACGGTTGCCACCCTTTTTGATTTCGCGTAATACAATGTGGCGTTTGTAAAAATTTTCGTCCCAGTCAACACTTGATGTTAGTGTATTATCGAGTGTAAAACTGATACGAACAGGGCCTTTTTCACGCTTTTTAGCTTTGGTATAGTGTTTTGAATATTCAGCTACAGTTTGTGCTGATTCAGTAGCCCAAGCATTTGCAGGTACTATATTAAGACTCACTATAGTTAAACATGTTACTAGAGCTAATTTATTCAGATGCTTGATCAAAAATTTGCTCCTTAATATTTTTAATATGGTTAAAGATTTGTGTAGAAACGGTTTCTAATGCCTGCTTTCTACTTGTCATCGGTAACTCAAGCTCAATAAAGAAGGGGGTTTGCACTTCATTGTCTAAATCATACACTGTGTACATAACCTCTAAGATTCCTGTTTCAAAGCCTTCTTTAACATCTTCTTCAAAGACAGTATCCCAAAAAATTAACATCGACATTTTATTGCCTTGCAACTCAAGTTGGTCCGATAAAAAATCTTCGCCTTCACTATCAAAATTGTCATAAAACTCTGTGACCAGATTAGGGATACTATGGTTCTTCTTTTTTACCGGCTTGAGGGGCTTAGTTTCACCATCATCGCTGTGATAACGAAATGGTGTAGTTTCGATACAGGCATCTTTATATACCAAAGAGGCAAAGGCTTTATTTAAGCCATTCCATAACGCCATTGGTACCATACGAGTTTTACGCGTTTGCATAAAAGGTTCTTGATCTATGGTGATTTTACCTATTACTTTAACATTCAGGCCGCCGCCACAACTAGCATAGGAAAAAACGCTAAAACAAGAGAAAACCAGCACTATGGCCAATTTTATAAGTTTATTAAATATCATGATTTAAGAACCTATTTCCAAAGAGCTTGTTTAGTTAGTGATGCAACACTACATTTAAGCTCAACCACAAGTGCTTGAGTTGTTGTTTTTACATCACTACATTGTTGACCAGATGCAGAAAGTAATTTTGTAAAGTCAGCTAATGAAGCGATCGTTTTTTGTTGGCTGTTTAAGTAATGATTCTTCTCTGTTCTACTTGGTTTTAATTTATGTATTTTGATCAATTGTCTACTGCTGTTACTGGCTTTATTGACAACAGATTTTGCGACGAAAAACTCATATTGATCATTTGTTTTATTGTATTTGAAAGCATTATTACTACTTCTTCTTGCTTTGCTGATTAAGCGACTAATGTTTATTGTTTTGTCTGCTTTAATCGCGTCGGCAACTTGAGCAAGTTGTTGCTGAGATATTGGGTAAGATTGTGTAAACCCGACTTCAAAGCTATCACCTGTAAAACCTTCATCAAGTGATAATTTAAGCTGATTGACATTTAATGATGGAAGGCTTTTATTACTCAGTTTATATTTTAATCGGGTACAAATAGAGCCGCCGTTTTTACTTATAACGTAGCGATTAGCTTGTGCACAGGTGAAAGTTTTTGGGGCTTTTACTTTATCGTTAATTTCAGCAGAGATACTATCTAACGAGACCTGTAGATCATCACTTTGGGCCGTTAATTCAGAGCAACTTTTATTTAATGTATATTTCAGGTATTCTTTATCTACCTCTTCTACGCGCTCTTGTGCTTGCTTACAAACGAAGTCCCTTGATACTGATGCGTAGTAATAATTATTTTTATTCGATACTTCTATTTCATCATTTAATTCAGAGTACTTACTATTGAGAATCGCTGCTATTGCTTTATTTTTAGCCTGAGTATCGGTATTTAATTTAAATACCTGTTCTTTCTCAACTATTATCTTATTATTACGTTTAGTAACGATAATATTATTGCTGATAGATGTTAGACTTTCGTCTTTTATTTGCTTATCTTGAGAAAAATAAAGTTGATCAAGCTTTGACTGTGACATTTTTATTGCCACTTTATGTAGGTCTTTCTTGATAACACTTTCCACACCAACAAAATCTAATCCTAACTTCCATTTACCTGATTGTGATGACAACTCAATAGGGTAGCCCTTATTATTAAAATAAATGGCATACATTGGTGTGGTAATATTTTTTCGTTTATTAAACTGTGATACTTGCATTTTTTGAGCGGCAATGCTCGGGTAAGCGGTTAAGGTGGTATCCTTTTTACCTTGCATTTCAACCAACATACGCTTACTGCGCTTAGGCTCAAACCAATGTAAATTGTCAGACAGGCCAGCATTACCTGTTGTAAGTTGATTTAAAAGTAGTGATTCTACGCTGACTAATGAAATTGCTTTGTCTGATACGATACGCGCTCGAGCCAGTTTCTTACCCTTAGCATTTTTAGTTTCTACACGCGCTTTTACTTTTTTGTGCTTTAGGTTGTATGTTACTTGATGAGTACGAAGTACTTGTCCATTCTGGCTTTCAATGATCTTATTAACGGATAAATTCTTAGGATTAAAGAAAACTTCTTTTTTGATTAGTTTACTTTGATCATCGCCACTTTTACCACCGCAAAAAGGGATGCTGGTAATATTTTCCCCTTCACACCATGATGTTACGCTATTAGGCCAATTTGACATATCTAAAGAGTAAATTGCACTAGGCAGTCCCTGTTTGCTCAAATCTACACTAAAAGAAAATACTTCATCTTGCTTGAATGTTTCTGCACTTACAGGTGAGAAGCATATGCATACTGCGATTGCAGCTGCACCAAGTAGAGTTTTTGTCTGGGTAAACATCTGGTTATCCTTTGTAATTTGCTTATTGATGTTGAAATTCACATTGTAAAGCGGTGAATCGTCGCTGTTTTCTTGGTAAGTCTGTGACTTTGACTGAGCTTGTTCCTATAGTGCAAAGAGATAGTTCACCTTTAAAAATGCAAGGTAATTTTTGTCCTCTTTCATCAAAGGGCAAACAAAGTCTTAAATTATCAAGGGCATTGTAGCTTGGGATATCCCCACCACATTGTGTGCATAATTTTTCAAAAAATTTGGCTGAAATAGTAGAGCCTTGTAAATTTTTACCTTGGCTCATTATTTCACTACTGCAATTAGGCAAGCTTAATAATTGGGTAGCGGTATTTAGGCGACACTTTTTTAGCTGTTTAAAGGCGCCAGCAATTCGATCTTTGGCAAATAAAGAGATTTGCTGTTGGCACATGCGTTCACATTCACATTTTACCGGGTTGGTGAAATATTTAGCAGGCTTACCTTTAACAAGGTAATTATCGACTAGCATTAATTTACTGTCTTCGGTTCTAATCACTTTTAAGGTGAGTTTAGCAATCGACTTACCTGAATCATGCAAGTAATGAGTGCTTATTTGAATGAAAATGACTAAATCAACTAGCCAGTCTTGTTCATCAAACTGGTCATTTTCAGCATAGAAAGACAATAGTTCTGCTTGCTCAAACGCAGGAAATCGTAGTTGTGGTAACTTATTCAATAAGCGACTTGTTAAGGCTTGCTTTAGCTCAATAGATCCTTTTGATTGACAAGGTCGATCATTATTAGCAGCTAAGATCATTTTTATTGCTACTTGCGAGTTTGCAGCAAACTTTCTTTTTTTAATTAGTTTCTTTACTTGCTTAACTGAATCTGAAACCAAGTCATCAAAGCTCAGCAAATTAAAGTGTTGCTGAGCATTTGATGTAGAGGTAGATAAGATAAATAAGGTTAAAAACGTAAAAACAAGGCTAAAATTAGTCATTGATACCAAAACCGTGCTTTTCAGTCAGTATGACCGTTATGGGTTCAATAATAGCGGTTGTTAAGCGTATTTTTTTATCTGTATTAGCATTAATGTGATCATAACTCTGTGATATTTCGCGACCATTGCGACCATAGATGGTTAAATTAACACTATCAAGATCTGTGCTACCAGCGTTTAAAATCTGAATAGATTTAGCTGAAACCTTTCTTGGTAAGCTAAACGAACGCATTCCCCATGAATCAGCTTTAGTGGTGTAACTGATGATTACAGCTGGTTTTGGTGGATGCGCACGTTTGATGTTTAACACTAACTGATTAGGGTAATATTTAGCTTTGGCTGGACATTCAGATACTGAAATATCGCTTAAATAAGCGGTACTGTTATCGATTAAACAAAGCTTGGTATAGGATACTTCGTCATCCAAGGGCAGCAATGCAATGGCTTGTTCTGCTTTGCTTTTTGCTTGTTGCCATTCTCCGTCTTTTTGATGCTGAATGGCTTCTTGGTAAATACTGAGTGTTTCGCAGGTATTTTCTGGTGAACTACACTCTTCGCTAGCGAAGAGTGTAGTTGAGAAAATAGCGAATACCATTATTAGGTATTTAGCCATAATATTTACCAGTTATAACGAAAAGCAAATGATGTAAAAGTTTCATCGAGTGATTGATTATCGCTCTCTTTATCACACCAACTGTCATTATCACTATCAATACATACCATAGTATTCTTAAGTGTTCTCATTTCTTGAGCAAACTCAAGAGCAATGCCGCCGTCAAAGGCAATTTGCATGCCCCATGATGTTGCATTTACATTAGGGTAAATTAAACCAGTAGGAAACTCTCTGCCTTCATTTCTCTGTTCAATTGCTGCATTATAAATACTATCGGATTCACTTGAATAACTACCGACACGCAATTCAACTTGCTTTACGAATGAATCGATAGGAGCCCAGCGAATAGACGCACCGATTGAGCTACGTTCGTAATTCATGTTAGTAACTACACTGTCAAATTCTGTTTCGCCAACTTGAAACGATAACTCAGCTGAAAACAAACCATAGTGTACGCTCTGTCCAAGTAATGTACTGGCACTTAAGCCCATATCCCAGCTGCTAGGTTTTTTGTTGAAAAAATCGTCACTGTTTAAATTGACGTCGTCTCTATTACGATCCATCATTTCTATGTCAGAGCTGGAATCAAGCGATATAGCTTTAAGGCGGTATACTGCACCAAACTTAACGGTTGGTGAAAACACTTGTCTACTATCACCTTTGTAAATAGTTGAAAGTACACCGACGGAACCAGATACTGCCTCGTTTGACTCATCGAGATTAACTCGGTCAATACCACCGTTTGAACTCATGCCATAAAAATCAATGTCAGATGAGCCATAGTCTGTCATAACGAGTTCCAAAGTCAGGCCATAATGTAAGCTTGAGAACCATGTTTTCTCGGGAGTATTCCATAATACGCTAGACCAGCCAGCGCCCAAAATACTTACTTCTTCTTCAATTTTTCCAAAAACTTCAGATGCATCGTTAATTTTTGCAACGACAGGCATAGAGATAAAATATGGAGAATAGTAATAGAGACTAAAGCCAGAGTTTTTGCCATCGCCATCATTATATGAAGCAAAAATAGACTGGTTGTCTGCGGCCATCTCACCCCAGCTAGTTGCATAAAACGTTTCGATTGTATCATTAGGCATGTCGACATTATTAAATGTAACCAAGCTATCACCGGGGTTGCTTGGGTGATCAAATGACGGGGCACCACTTACTTCAATGGTTACATTGCTGCCATTCATTTGGTATAAACCTGCAGGGTTATGCCAAGCAGCAGAAGGGTCGTTGGCTATCGCTACAAAACTATTACCCATAGCGCGTGCTTTTGTACCAGGAGATACAGCCCACGGATCTGCACTTACAGAAGTTGAAATACTAACCAAACCCAGAGACACCAATATTGATGAAATAATTTTATTCGTTTTAAACACTACTTACCCCTAACTTTACACTCGGTATTCATAAATGATGAATAGTTTGAGTGCTATTTGAATTTACTGTCTTATTTAGACATTTTGATACTGAAACATACGACATTTGTGCTATTTAAAGAGACAAGTAGAAGTGTTCTGTACTTAATGCGGCGGCGAGTATACCAACTAAAATTACAATTTCTAGATAAAAATAACACTTATTTACAACTTGCTGATTATCCTATTTATTTAGTTAATATCTCCTCTAGCCCTCTAAACTAGTAGTGTCATCGAAATTGCGGGGGTTATGTAAAATATGAAAAAATATTTTATTGGTAAGTTTATGTAACTAATGGTTATTAATTTTAATCGCTTTTTTTTTACTCTATCGAGATTTTATTTAAACTGTTTTTTATTATTTTTTACTATAGACTCTGCGGCCGAATTTATAATTTCGGCCAAATTACCTTATCAAAAAGGGAATGTTCATTTTTTGATCTGACTGTCCATACCGACAGTTGATGATTTCGCCAGCCCTAAATAAGAGAATAACCTCACATGAAATATCTATTAAACAGCCTTACTCTGTTTGCCTTTGCAATCGGACTTTCTTTTAGTGCACTCGCAGCAGATAATCCTAACCTTCTAGTTATGGGCGAAGATGCAGATAAGGATACAATCCCACGAGATAGTCGTGTTTTTAAACGTGTATTAGGTGCTTTAGACAACCAGATGCATGAACAGAATTTCAATGTATTTGATGAAACGACGATCACCTTAGATAACTTTACACAAGGCCGTCTTCATCGTACAGACGCAGAGATCATTGATGTAGCGCGCTCGGTTAAGCGTCCGCCAATTGATATAACCGTTATTTTTTCAATTTATGCCAGTGCCATAGATAAGGGTTATACCACTAAGGTTAATACCCGCATTGAAGGTCGTTTGTTAAATGTAAAAACGGGTCAGAAATTAGGTAACTTTGAGGTTACAGCACGGAATTATAGTGCTCCTGCTAATTGTAATCGTGAATGTATCTTGGGCGTTGTCGGCGATAAATCTCGCATACTTGGTAACGACTTAGGTGCAGTACTTGCTGAGAAATTAGCTTGGATGGTTGATGGTGGTGCCCAATTAACGGGACAAAACCGTGCCGGCACCAATAACATGATGACTAATTATAATTTGGTGTTTTCGGGCTTTACCGACCGTGAATTTTCAGAAATGGAAGAATATCTAGTTATTTTCTCGGGTTATCATAGTCACCGTCCAACACAAGCAAGTAAAACGCACACTGAAGTATGGTATTCATCAGCTATTGGTACAGCCAAGTTAAACCGTAACTTAAAACGCATGCTAGCCGAGCTAAACCTGTCTGGTTACCCTAGCTTCGATCAAAATACGCAAACTTTTACCATCAAAAAAGTAAGTATGCGTGGTAAAACACGTAAAGCTGAAAACGACGGCAGTTGGTAAACAGATATAAATAGGGCCAGCTTAGCTGGCCTTATTTAGGTATTTAATCATGCGTATGCAACTCATTGTTATACCGATTTTTTGGTTATTGTCTTTGCAAGTCTCTAGCAATGAAATAAGCAGTGCTTTTCAAGAGCAAAGTTCGGTAAATGTGATAGTGGCTTTGAAAACTAGGTCGCCTAGTCACTCTCATTGGCGTAATTTAGAACAGCATATTGATGTTATGCAACAAAAGCTAATTGATGACATGGGATGGATAAATATCAACCATCTTGTGCGTTATAAAAATGCGCCTTTGATCGCTAAATCAGTTGCGAAACCTGAGTATGACCGTTTAAGAAAATCTGCATTGGTTGATACTATTTATTTAGATAAATTTACCTTGTTGCAAACGCCAAAGGTAGCACGCCAATTACCAAGTCACCACTCGATTGATGTTAATGTCAAAGTTAAAGAGGTTAACGCTGTTGCAGTAATTGATTCGGGCATTGATTTTAATCATCCGTATCTGAAAAATAAAACTGTTGCTGGCGCCTGCTTCTCGGCGTCGGGGCATTGTCCAAATGGTCGTAATAAGCAATTCGGTATTGCAGCAGCTAAACCATGTACATTTAATGGCTGTAGTCATGGTACACATGTGGCGGGTATAGCAGTTGGTGAAAGTGCACTTCATCAGGGTGTAGCACCTAAATCTCAATTGGTGAGTATCAATGCTATGTCCCATAATGGTTTTGGTACTGGTTTTACCTATTCAGATATTTTGCAAAGTTTGGATTGGGTGTTAACCCATCATAAAAAATACAATATTAGCGTTGTGAATATGAGCTTAGGCGGCGGCCGATTTTATGATAACTGTGATGGGGATTACCCATATACTGCGTTGATAAATCAATTGCGGGATAAAAATATTTTGACCGTAATTGCCTCTGGTAATGAATATTTAACGGACAGCATTGGCGCCCCTGCTTGTATCAGTAGTGCGGTGAGCGTTGGCTCTGTTAATCATAACGGTGAAGTTTCTGATTTCTCTAATAGTTATAAGCGAATAACTATTATGGCGTATGGCTCAAAAATTCTGTCTTCTGTACCTGGCGGTAAATTAGAAGCCATGTCGGGTACTTCTATGGCATCACCTCAAGTTGCTGGTGCGGTTGCCTTATTAAAATCTATTTACCCAGCTGCCACAGCGGAGCAATTATACCAAGCAATATTAAGTGGGGACGATTTTTTGGATAGCCGGAATCAGGTTAAAACCAAAAAACTTAATGTCAAAAAATCATTAGTTTATCTAAGGCAGAAATTTAACAGAGTACCTGATAAATCTAGGCCTATAAAAGAGGAGTCCAGTAATTGTAGTACCAAGGTTGATGGTATTTTAATTGAAAAATCAAATACTGATTGTGGAAAAACCATTAGATGGTAATGCCATTTTCAAATACATTTTATGAATAAAGGAAAGTAAATGCGTTTAGTTATTATCACTTTGATGTCGCTGTTGCTTACAGCTTGTAGTTGTACATCTAATTATGCGGTAAATGCCGTGGTATTTATAGAGAGTAATAGTGATTACTCTCTACCAAAGGAGCATCGTGCTCTTAAACGCCTAGAAAGAAAACTGACTAATGACCTGATTTCTCAAGGGATTAATGTTTATGACGATACAGTAATTAATCTAGATGATTTTAATTTAGACTTTAATAACTACAGTCGCCATGATTTAATTAATGCTGTTCGAGACCTTAAGGGTATTGAAATTGACTATTTGTATGTCGTTTCTGCCGATGCGATGATTGCAGAGAAGGGGCACCGTAAGCAGATCAGCACTGATGTATATGCAACAAGCATCGATATTAATTCAGGCAGGATATTATTAAATGTTGAGGAAAGTGGTCGCGTCATTAATGCCGCAAATGACTGTTTTAATACTTGTATAGCAGAGCATATCTCCACCTCGATGAAAGAGGCTGCTAGTGCATTGTCACATGCTTTATACTCTAAACTACCGTTAAATCAGTGTGACGACGTGCAGCCACAGCCATCGCAAGTAACTAGCCAATATTCACTTTTTTTCGAAGGTTTTTCATCTGCTGAATTAAGCGATATTGAAGATTACTTATTACACTTTCGTGGCTATCAGGGCTTACGTTATAGCCAAACGGGTTTAACTTACAGTGAAATTTGGTATAGCGCCAATACCTCGTCAGCAACGCTGTTAAGAGATGTAAAAAAAGCATTTATTGAGATGGATATATCTGTTTATACATCAATGCAGGGTAATGAACTCAGTGTTAAAAAAGTAAATTTACGTGGTAAGCCTCATAGAGCTAAAGCGCAACCATTAAAAAATATTAATGATTGGTAGTCTATAAATTCTTAGCGCATTTTAGCATGGGGTAATCATGACATATGTCATATTCATTTCTAATAAAAAACGCTTTGGCAACCTGAAAATTCGATTTAGAGTTGAATGATGTCACGTACGTTTTGATGCTATTCAATCAGGCAGCCAAATGTTTAATAACATTTGGCTGTTCACTCTTTGTTATATTTAGTTGCCAGTTAAAGCACAGAGTATTATTTTATGCTGATAACAAGTCTATTTTTAACCCTCGCATGTCTTGAGTGTGATGCAGACTAATTAAACACTAATTCACCAAAGTGTTCAGGTCTGTGGTAATCAGGCTCAGCTACATCGATATTATTCCATACCGCATATTGGGGCTCTGTTCTACCGCCACAGCGATAGAAGTTAGCAAACCATTTATCTCTATTTACAGCTTCACCAGTAAGTTGTTCAATCGCGGTAAAGGGTAGTGCAATTTCAATACTCCACTGCTTGTCATTGCTGCTTTCAATTTTTACAGGACAGTCCATATTACTATTAAGGCTGCTTTGACATTGTATTAAGCTTGCTGCTTCTACGCTGATAAATTGACGATTGTCGCGTCCAGCGCCATAAGCTAAGTGTAAAGTGCCACAACAGTTTACTTCTAGATTAACGTAGCTACTGCCAAGTACTCCTGAAGGACTAAAGAAGAATTCAACACATGAATCTTCACAAATAAGCATATGATTGAGTTCAGTTTGTTTGGAAAAGCTGTAGTTGTCTTGGGCAATAATTTGTATAAACAAGGTCTCGCTATCGGCACTAAGTTTAACTTGGGTATCTTGTTTTCTACCTTCTAGGTACCAAGGATAGTGGCTGATTTGTAAAGCAGTAATATTTTGCCAATCAGGGCTGTTGAGATTATTCTCGCTAACTTCAGTTACTTTTTTTATCGAATATTGGCTCATGGTTATCTCTTTACTATGGTGTAGATTACAATTTATTTTATTTGTTTTCAGTACTAACGATTTAACGCTTAGTTTGACCGTTTAATTATTGAATAACATGGGTAATATTAAGTACTAATACTGTATTCAATGAGCTTAATTGCCACTGAATATTTAAGTCATATAAACGCATGCCATAAATTTTATCATCGTTTTTACCCTGTTTATAGGCGGGTCGGGGATCTTGTTGCAACACTTGTTCTATTAGTAGTGCCAATTCACTGTCATGTTGTTCATACTGTGTTAGCGACATTTTTGCTTGCTCGCTAAATACCACGGATAAAGCGGCATCGGGTTGCTCTTGAGCAAAACCAGCACCTGCATTGATAATTGCATCAGAGTAGGGCACATAAGGTTTAATGTCGACAATAGGCGTACCATCTAATAAATCTAAGCCTGAAATATGTAAAACTGTTTTCTGCTTAGTTGTGACAACTTTATCAAGTTTCACTACAGACATACCAATGGGATTTGGCCGAAATGTTGAGCGTGTTGCCAAAACACCTGTTTTTTTATTACCGCCAAGTCTAGGTGGGCGCACTAAGGGTTTCCAGCCTTGCGCTTGCGTGCCATGAAATACAAAGAGTAACCACAGATGACTAAATTGCTCAATGTCTCGTACTAACTCGTGATTATTTGCTTCACCAATGAGTACGACCTTTCCTTTTGCCGCACTGACCAAATTTGGTTGGCGGGGAATAGCAAACTTTTCTCGGTAAGGGGATTCAATAATGGCTATTGCGTCAAATGTAAAGTGTTGTACCTCATGCGTTTTCTCAGTAAGTTTTGACATCTTATTGTTCTGTTTTATCATCTGGCGAGCCTAAACGATAAGCTTTACCGTAACACACGACTTGTGCGACACAATGCTTGGTTTCAATTGGCACACAACTGGTAAAAATAATGGCATTGGCTTGCTGAGAATAAGCGCTTTGCCTGGCTTGAGTACGTGCATTAATGGCATCAGGCGGCGCTAGGTGGGGTTCCTTTTGGCAATCATCTCCTTCTACTAAACCGACATATTGATATTTTGCATTGAACTCTTGCTCATCATTATAAATTTTTACTTTGCTGGCACTAAAGTATTGTTGGGCACTATCGGCTTTAACATTACTTTCAAAGGTATAATTGCCGCTACAACTGGCGATAATTGGCAATACAATGAGTACAGCTACTATATATTTGTTCATCAACGTTTCCTTTATAATACTCTACTGTCCTAAAACAATAAGGGTTTGAGGCTTTTTACCCGCAATCCAATAGTTAAAGAGGTGGTCAATATCTTTGTTTTTTTGCTTCATAACTATCCAATTACGCATGAAAATTTCGAAGGCATGGTCATTAGTACTAATAGCAAATGCCATTGATAATTCTGGCCTGGCTGGTTTTGGTACAATTACCGTATAATTAGGGTGTAATAGTGTCCAAGCTGATGCCGTTGCAGCACCAAAGAGCATACCATCAATGTTTTGATGCTCTTCTTTAAAAAAGAGTCGAGGTGTTGATATTTCCCACGCTGTGGTTTTTTCAAAATATCGATTCACTACATTTTCGCTGTAAAAAATCTCGGGAATACCAATGATTAAATCCTCTCGGGAAATAATATTTTGCCAATCACTGAACTCCTTACGTCGCTCTTCTTTTACCAGGAAAGCCATGGATTGACTCGAATAAGGTACAGTCAACGTATAGTCTTGCATGTTCCTAGGCGTTACTGGCATACCAGTGGTCATATCTAAATAACCGGAAGCAAGGAGCTTTTGCGCTTGTTTATGGAAAATACGCACAAACTCAATTGTTATTCCCAGATCATCAGCGAGCAGGTTAATGATTTCAATATCAAAACCAACCAACTTACCTTCATTATTATGAAAGCTATAAGGTAAATCATCACGGAAATAGCCAACGCGAATAAAACCACGCTCTTTAATTCGTTCTAATACAGAGTTATCTTTAAATAAGTTGTTCTGTACTGTATTTTGATTGTTTGGCTCAGATAATACTTTGGTAGGAACATTCATCAAGATGAAGTCTCGTTTAATAAATTTATCATAACCTTGATATTGATAACTGATGGCAGCGAAGGTGAAGCGTAATGCTGCGAAGGCGAAAATAGACACTAGTGGTAATAACACCAAATAACTGATAAATGCACGCCATTTGAAAGTAAAGCTTTTTAACATGCTAGTCGCAATAAGCAAAACTAAACTGATTGCAAAGGTAACGCTAAGTAGTGCACTTAGCCGGCTGACAATGATATTTTCGGCAACTAAGAATAAATCAAAAAGTGATCCCGGTACGCTAAATATCTCTAATAAATTGGGTATTGCTAAAGTCGTTGAGCCAAATAATTGTGGGATACCCGCAATTAATAAGTGTAGGTAATCACTGCTGTTAACTTGTGAACCTGAAAACCAAGCGGCGAATAAAGTAAACAATATACCAAGTAATTTACCACCAACGGGTAAACTAAAGCTAATGGGCACAATGATACTAGGTAGATTACTAACATCAGCTTTGAGTACTTTACTACATGATTGAGCATGTGAATTTTGTTCTATTAATTCTTTTGCTTTTTCAACAATGGTTGGGATAACGATAAAGAAACTTCCCGTGGCAAAAGCAGTAATCATAGCTTCGCGTGAGCTTTTCAGTATTTGCCTATAAGTAAAAGGGGTAATGATGGCAACAATTGCAGGCAGTACGACAAACGTAAGTAAGAATACTAATACCGCGGAGGTAACAATATAGACTTGTAGTCCATCGAGTTGCTCACTGTCAACAGTAACAGCAGCACGTTGTGCGATACAGAATATGCCGATAGGCGCAAACTTCATCACCATATTGCTGACATTAACGACAGCGTTATTTAAACCATTTAATACTGATAAGGTGCTTTTTTTAGTTTTCACCTGCATTAAACCAATGCCAATAAAAATACTGAATAATACCACGCTAGGGATTAAGCCATTTGCTAAGGCATAAAAAGGGTTTGTTGGGATAAATAATGAGATAATGTCAAATTCAGGGCTAGTACTTATGGTGTTAAGACTATAGAAATCCGCACTTTTCCAATTTGGAAATGAAATAGGCGCGAGTAATATAAAGACTAAAACAATGCTAAGTAATGCCAGTAAAATGACCAAGGTCTTCTTTAGGGTCGTTGTTACCTTGCTAGGGGATAAACTTCCTATGCCGACAATGAGTGATAAGGCAATATAAGGGATTGCAGTCATTTGTAACAACATGACAAAAGCATTCGCTAGCTCATCTACACCTAGATAGACCGAAGAAGAAAACGAGCCTAAGATTAAGCCTGCAATCATTGCTATTATGATACGAAAGGTTGAAGGGACCTTGCTGGTTAAGTGGCTTAGTCTAGTTAACAAAGGAGATTACCTATTGAGTGTGAGTGCAGAGCGTAAAGTCTACTTGTTACTACCCAATTTTAAAACAAAAAAAGGTATCAAAATGATACCTTTTCTATAGGGGCTGTTGATCTTTCAGGGTTAAAATTTATTCAATTTAAAACGGATTTAATCGCGGCGTGAGCTTTGTATCATAGTCATTCTATTAAAAAAGCGAGCAACAATGAGTCAATTCGTTTTAAATGAACCCTAGAGGGCAGCACTTGTTTGAAATTTATACGGCGTTATCGTATGTTCGAGTAGCTAGCTACACGTCACATACTCTGCCTTGTCTAAATACCAAACAAGTTGCTGTAAAAGTAATCTCGAAAGATCAACAGCCCCTAGTTAACCCAAAATAAAGCTATGAGTTATTTAACGCGCATACCCGCTATAGCGCCGTCATCTGGATTTAATATCCACAAGTCTTTATCACCAGGCCCAGCAGCAAGTACCATACCTTCTGACATACCAAAGCGCATTTTACGTGGCGCTAAATTAGCCACCATAACAGTATGCTTGCCAATTAAGTCTTCAGGGTTATAAGCTGACTTAATACCTGCAAACACTTGACGAGTTTCAGTGCCTTCTTCATTAAGCGCCAAGGTTAACTGAATTAATTTATCGGCTTTTTCTACGTGCTCAGCATTAATAATTTTAACGATACGTAAATCGACTTTAGCAAAGTCATCAAATTGAATTTCTTCAGAGATTGGATCAGCAGCTAATGGATCGGCTAAGGCAGCAGAGTTATCTACGACTTTAGGTGCTTTCTTTTTCTTGGCTGGTTTTTTCTCTTTTTCTTCTGCAGCGCCGGCTAAGCTATCTTTTGACGCTTCAGTCATCGCAGTCACTTTATCCATATCAACACGCTGTAATAAGGCTTTAAACTTATTAATTTTATGGTCTGTTAATAAGGCTTTGTGTCCTTCCCAAACTAGCTCATCATTTAAGAACGCAGCAGTACTATCGGCAAGTGCAGGTAATACCGGCTTTAAGTAAATCATTAACGTGCGGAACATGTTGATACCTAATGAACAGATATCGTGCACTTCTTGTTGCTTAGTTTCGTCTTTCACTAACTGCCAAGGTTCTTTAACCGCAATATATTCATTCACTTTATCAGCAAGTGCCATAATTTCACGCATGCCACGACCAAAATCACGGGCTTCATAATGAGCAGCAATGCTATCGCCTGCAGCCATTACTTCATCAGCCAGAACTTGATCATCAATGTTAGGTGATAACATGCCATCAAAACGTTTGGTGATGAAACTTGCACAACGAGAAGCGATATTAACGACTTTACCTACTAAGTCTGAATTTACACGTTGTACGAAATCTTCAAGATTTAAATCCAAATCATCAATTTTGTGCGTTAACTTAGTTGCGTAATAATAACGTAAGTATTCAGGGTTTAAATGCGCTAAGTAGGTATTGGCTTTAATAAAGGTACCTTTTGACTTAGACATTTTTTCGCCGTTCACGGTAACAAAACCATGAGCGAAAACAGCCGTAGGCTTGCGGATATCAGCGCCTTCTAACATGGCAGGCCAAAATAAGCTGTGGAAATTAATAATATCTTTACCGATAAAGTGATATAGCTCGGCGTCTGAATTTTTATTCCAAAAGCTGTCAAAATCGATACTTGAGTCTTTATCACATAAGTTTTTGAAGCTGCCAATGTAACCAATAGGCGCATCTAACCAAACATAAAAGAACTTACCTGGTGCATTAGGTATTTCAAAACCAAAGTAGGGCGCATCACGGCTAATATCCCATTGTTTTAAACCTTGTTCGAACCATTCGTTAAGTTTATTCGCCACTTCTTCTTGTAAGGTACCTGAGCGAATCCAGTCAGCTAACATGGTTTCAAAAGCAGGTAAGTCGAAGAAGTAATGTTCTGAATCTTTTAATACTGGTGTAGCGCCTGAGATAGCTGAACGTGGGTTAAGCACTTCTGTTGGTGAATAAGTCGCACCACAGTTGTCACAGCTATCGCCGTTTTCATCTTCACTTTTACACTTTGGACAAGTACCTTTAACAAAGCGATCGGCTAAGAACATACCTTTTTCAGGATCAAATAACTGAGAAATAGTGCGGGTTTTAATATGACCTTTCGCGTGTAAACGATTGTATATCTCTTCTGAGAACGCTTTGTTTTCATCACTGTGCGTTGTATGGTAATTATCAAAGCTGATATGAAAGTCGCTAAAGTCTTTAATGCGCTCTTCACGCACACCTTTGATCATTTCTTCCGGTGTTATGCCCAGCTCTTGTGCTTTAAGCATAATCGGTGTGCCGTGCGCATCATCAGCACAGACAAAATAGGTTTCATGTCCACGCATTCGTTGAAAACGAACCCAAATATCGGTTTGAATGTGCTCTAGCATATGACCTAAATGGATAGAGCCATTGGCGTAAGGAAGGGCACAAGTAACGAGAATTTTTCGCTTTTCTTGTAAAGAATGCGATGCTGTGTTTGATGTAGCTTCAGATAAAGTAGTGTCAGACATGAAAAATAGTTGTTTTTGATGGTAATAATGTCGGCAATAGTACAGAATTTAGCGATGATTTTCATTAGTTGAATGCAACTAATTTAGCAATTTCTTTTATAAAGGTCTCTAAGTTACTATGCTTGGTAAAAAGTTTGGACAAATCTTCTCAAAATCTACGTCTAAAACAGACGTAAAATCAAACGATGAATTACTTAATACGTCTGACATTGAACATCTGATTAAAGATTCATTAACGCATTATAATTCAGATAATTTTCCTCAAGGTATTCTTGTCGTTTGTCAGCAATTTTCAATGAGTCAAAAGAGTAAAAAAATTCTAATCAATTTGACTATGCCATTTGTCTGCCAAGGCGAATTAGATGTGCTCGCGCAAACATTAAGTGAGAGCTTAGCTTGTACGGTAAACATTAATGTCGAGCTCGCGATAAAGCCGGTACGCCAATTCTCGCTCGATAAAACGAAAGAGGGCAGTACGCAAGGCTCTTTACCTCAAGGAAAGGTCGCTAATATAATCGCCATCGCATCAGGTAAAGGCGGGGTAGGTAAGTCGACCACGACAGTCAACTTAGCTTACGCCTTAATAGCAGAAGGTGCCAGAGTAGGAATTTTGGATGCTGATATATATGGGCCATCAATTCCTTCCATGTTAGGTATTAAAGATGAAAAGCCAAGCTCTAGTGATGGCAAGATGATGACTCCCTTAGATGCTAAAGGTGTGTGTGCCATGTCAATCGGCTTTCTCGTCAATGAAGCTGATGCCACAGTTTGGCGAGGCCCTATGGCGAGCTCTGCTTTTAATCAACTATTAAATGAAACTGATTGGCCTGAGCTTGATTATTTACTAATTGATATGCCGCCAGGCACGGGAGATATTCAATTGACCTTAGCGCAAAAAGTACCTGTTGCAGCCGCCGTCATTGTGACAACACCTCAAGACATTGCGTTGATTGATGCTGTTAAAGGTATTGCCATGTTCGATAAGGTTAAAGTGCCGGTTTTAGGCATTGTCGAAAATATGAGTTACCACCTGTGTGAAAACTGTGGTCATCAAAGTCATATCTTTGGCGACGAGGGGGGCAAGCACATGGCAGAAGATCAAGAAACACAATTATTAGGGCAGTTACCTCTAGATATTGCTATTCGCCAAGATGCTGATTTTGGAGAATCTGACATAATTGAAAATAGCGCTGGTGATATAGCCAATCATTACCGTAAAATAGCCCGAAATGTTTCCGCGCAATTATTTTTACAGTGTGACAGCGCCAGTCCGCTAACAGCAACAATAACCACGCGAACTTAAACCCTAAGGTTTAAGCGCAACTAAGGTAAAGACAAGCCATTATGAGATTATGTGATAAAGATATAGAGCAATACCTTGATGATGAAAAAATTATTATCGAGCCAAAACCAGACAGTTCGATGATCTCAGGCGTTAGTGTAGACATTCGTTTGGGTAACGAGTTCAGAGTTTTTAGAGACCATACCGCACCCTATATCGATTTAAGTGCGCCTAAAGCAGAAGTACAAGAAGCGATGAATTCTATAATGAGTGATGAAATTCATATCGCGGACGGTGATGCATTCTTTTTACATCCAGGAGAATTAGCATTGGCTGTGACTCACGAGTCAGTAACCTTGCCTGATAATATAGTTGGTTGGCTTGATGGTCGCTCATCATTAGCACGGTTAGGCTTAATGGTTCATGTAACTGCGCATCGCATTGATCCCGGTTGGTCAGGTCAAATAGTACTAGAGTTTTATAACAGTGGTAAATTACCCTTAGCGCTGCGTCCAAAAATGAAAATTGCAGCACTAAACTTTGAGACAATGTCATCAAGTGCTTCTCGCCCATATAACAAACGTGAAGATGCTAAATATAAAGATCAAAAAGGCGCTGTGGCGAGTCGAATCAGCCAAGATGATTCTATTTAATTCCTTTTAAGCACCAAACAGCGTGTTATTAACGTGAAATAGCGAGCCTTTAGCTCGCTATTTCTGTATTTGAAAGGTTAGATATTTGTCTAACACAGGTTTCTAACGCATGAATGAGTTTTTCATTGTCATGATGATGTGGGACTTTATTGTGGGCTAAGTCTTGGCAAACTATATCGACTCTTTCTGAATGGATTTGCTCATCTTGACAAATCACGGTGTCAATTGGCAAGCAGCCAATGTTACTTTCAATCCAGTCCAGCTTTTCATCTAATGATAATTTAGCCGCAGGGCTCTTCTCGGCAACAATATTGTCAATAAAGACACAATGACCATTACGATTATTTAGCGCTTTAGCAATATCCCTCACTAAAAGGGGAGGGACAACGCTTGTTAGGAAACTCCCTGGACCTAAAATAATAAGATCAGCGTTGTTAATAGCTTCAATACAAGGTTTAACAGACTTAACTAAAGGGGCTAACATTAAATCCGTTGGCATGATGGGCATTTCATCTACGGATAGTTCACCTAGACGACAGCGACCTTCAGGATAAAAAGCCATTAAGTCGGTAGGAGTTTCAGACATAGGTAATACTTGTGTTCTAACACGCAGTAACCGACGCACTAGTTTAATAGAATCCATCGGGCTTGATTGCACTTTACCAAGGCCATAAAGAATCAAATTACCAAGGTTATGACCACCGAGCTCGTCTTCGCCTTCAAAACGAAAGTTAAAGAGTTGGCTGCCTATTGAGTTTTCATCAACTAACTGAGTCAAACAGTTACGTAAATCGCCCCAAGCAATAGTACTACTTCTTTTTCTTAAGCGTCCAGTTGAGCCACCGTTGTCTGTGGTGGTAACAATACCGGTGAGCTGGTGCCCCATAAAAGAGAGAGTTGATAGCACACGACCTAAACCGTGTCCGCCGCCAATGGCGACTATGTTAAGTTTTTTGAGCTGCATACGGTTTACTACTTCATCATTGTATGGCTAATTTATATGAACCATACCCCTAAACTGCAAAAAGATAAAGTAACTAACGGTTCGCAATCTAATATGCTTATATCGCATGTTGAAATAGTTTTGTATATCAAGGGTAAAGTTAGAGGGGAATATAGAATCTGACAATGCTATTTATATAAGGTTAATAATTATACTGCTTTTACAGCGAGTTAGTTTAAATTAGACGATAAATGAGCAGCTTGCTCATTAAGCGATCAGCTAACGCATTTCTTATGAAATAAATGCTTTTTTTTACAAATAAGTGTTGACAGTTTATCGGCTGCTGCTCATAATGCGCCTCGTTTTCAGCAAGTGTTAGGTCCACGGGTTGAAAGCATAATTTAATAACTATTAGGCCAGTTATTAAATGACTCGAAAATTTCGGGGCTATAGCTCAGCTGGGAGAGCGCTTCGCTGGCAGCGAAGAGGTCTGCGGTTCGATCCCGCATAGC
>Ga0209396_1001518_pt1 | contig 25703 bp, 24 predicted proteins | sample GOMGulsemesocosm_6_FD_184638 | JGI IMG/M metagenome (GOLD analysis project Ga0209396, IMG submission 184638) | Methane-oxidizing microbial communities from mesocosms in the Gulf of Mexico - GOM8C Gulf of Mexico (SPAdes) (version 2) | ecosystem: Environmental > Aquatic > Marine > Cold seeps... | reverse complement strand
AGTGGACTATCTGACCACTTCAGCTCATGTGTAAATTTGATAGCGGCTAATTATAGAGATCCTCTCGACTAAGTGAAAGTAAAAAGTGCAGTTAATTTAAACTAATTTGCATAAAAAACGATTTTTTCACTATTTTAGGGCCAAACCACCTAAAAAATTTTATTTATAGCCAGCCTCGCTCGGCAAAAGAGACTGTTTTATTACTTGCTACTATTAGATGGTCTAAAATTTGAACATCAATTAATTGCAAAGCTTGTTTAAGTTTATTGGTGATAAGTCTATCGGCCTCACTTGGCTCTGCAACTCCTGAAGGATGATTATGTGCCAAAATAACAGAAGCAGCATTATGCTTTAAAACAGACTTCACCACTTCTCTTGGATAAACGCTCGCCGCGTTAATTGTGCCATAAAATAATGCCTCATCTTTTAGTAAGCGGTTTTGGCTATCTAAATAAAGCAACATGAAAACCTCTTGCTGCTGTGCTTTTAATTTTAAAGATAAAAAGTCACGCACCGCTTTTGGTGAATCAAATAAAGTTTGCTGTTGGCACTGCTCAGCCAAGTAGCGCTTGTTTAATTCTAATACAGCTTGAAGCTGCACATATTTAGCACTTCCTAAACCTTTTAGCTTTATAAATTCAGATAATGGCGCATTAAACAAATTTTGTAATGATCCAGACTCTTGTAACAAATGTTGTGCTAACTCTATTGCATTCATACCTGGCGTACCGGTTCGCAGAAAAATCGCTAATAACTCTGCATCAAGTAATGCATCTGCACCTTTTGCTAATAACTTTTCTCTTGGACGAGTCTCTTTAGGCATAGCAGTCAATTGCATATTAATTTCCTTATAAAGATACAGATATATACTTTAAATTAATTGGCTGTAAGTTTGGGTACAAGTATAGCCTCGCGTTTATATTTCACACAAAAACTTGACCTATTGCTGCTAGCAATTTACTTTATAATGAAAATGCCATGCATGGCCAAAATAAATCGTTATTTCAGGTTTATATAATAAGAAGAATATAAAATGTCAGTTAAGCATCCCATAATCGCGATCACAGGCTCATCAGGTGCTGGTACCACCACTACCACCAATGCTATTCAACATATTTTTCGTAGTTTAAATATTGATGCCGCCACGATAGAAGGTGATAGCTTTCATCGATATACTAGACCTGAAATGGACAAACGTGTGCGTGAAGCCCATCAAGATGGCAAACATATTAGCTATTTTGGTACCGAAGCTAATGATTTTTCGGCACTTGAAAACTTATTTACCAGCTATGCCGAATCGGGCCAAGGTAAAACCCGTCGTTATTTACACTCCTTTGATGAAGCCGTGCCATATAATCAATTACCTGGTACTTTTACGCCCTGGCAAGATTTAGAAGCCACTACTGATGTACTTTTTTATGAAGGTTTGCATGGTGGTGTGGTTGATGATGAACATAATGTTGCGAAACACGTTGACCTATTAATCGGCATGGTACCTATTATTAACTTGGAGTGGATCCAAAAGTTAATTCGCGATACCAGAGATCGAGGCCATTCTCATGAAGCTGTAAGAGATTCGATTGTTCGTAGTATGGATGACTATATTAACCATATTACACCACAATTTTCACGTACCCATATTAATTTCCAACGAGTACCGACTGTTGATACCTCAAATCCCTTTAGTGCTAAAGATATTCCATCATTAGATGAAAGCTTTGTGGTAATTCGTTTTAGAGATATTGCTGATGTTAACTTCCCCTACTATTTACAAATGATAGAGGGTAGTTTTATGTCGCGTATAAATACTATGGTTGTACCCGGTGGTAAAATGGGTTTGGCAATGGAGTTAATACTGAGACCTTTAATTGAAGATATAATCGTTAAAAAACGTGCTTCATTGCATTTAGCACCTGCTGGATTACCAGTTTAGGTTTAAACACTGAAATCAACAGATGTTATCCCCGAAGTGTTTTATTGGGGATCTGGTTTTAATGCTTTATATCAGATGATAAGATTTCCGATACAATCACTTTGAAATGATGAGGTTGGAGTTCTGTGTTTGAATTTAGGATACTGTTTTGATTGTGACTCTCACTATAACCTACCGGTTTTAAATAAATAAGGCTGAAGCCTTATTACAAACCTTATTCTGAAAAATTCCTTCCATTGAATATCTCTTTCATTTCACTTTGTAGTTTTTTGGTAATATCTATTTGCTCTTGATCTGATAAATCCCGAGCCGTAGTGCCAAATAAATACTGATCTAAATTAAATTCTTTGAGCATCATTTTTGTATGAAATAGATTTTCTTGGTAAATATTCACATCAAGCATTTGATAGGCAGCTAAGGTATCTTCTGTCATAAAGTTTTGAATTGAATTGATCGCATGATCTATATAGTGCTTTTTACCTGTCTCATCTCTAGTGAAACCGCGAACACGATAATCTAAAGTTACGATGTCCGACTCTAAGGAATGAATTAAATAGTTAACGGCTTTTAATGGCGAAATGACCCCACAAGTAGATACTTCAATATCGACTCTAAATGTACAAATGCCTTCTACGGGGTGTGTTTCTGGATAGGTATGAACACAAATATGGCTTTTATCTAAATGAGCAACAACAGAATCTGGTAAAGGGCCAGGTCTGGCTTGTTGAACTTGGTTTTGTGCTTCCTTTCCTAATTGTGCTTCATCAGAAATAAGTAAAGTGACACTTGCACCTTGGGGCTCATAATCTTGGCGTGCAATATTGAGTATATTAGCACCAATAATATCAACAACTTCCCCTAAAATATCAGTTAAACGCTCAGCACTATATTGCTCACCAATATATTCTAAATATTCTTTGCGCTGCTGTTGTGTTTTGGCATAACGAATATCATAAATGCTAAAGCTTAAACTTTTGGTCAAATTATTAAAACCATAAAGCTTGAGTCTTTCAAATGGTCTATGCACTAAAAAACCATCCTTGTTAAAGTCTATTTATCTGCAATTGCAGGGATCAATTTCCCAAAGTTTATACGAAAAAAGCCCTGCAAAAAAGCTTTATTACTTGATTCTTACTTTGCTCTAAGCTGCTAATACTTCAAAGCTATGCGTTATTTCAACTGACTCTTCTAGCATCAAGGCAACTGAACAGTACTTTTCAGCTGATAATTTAACTGCACGCTCCACATGTTTTTCCGATACATCATTACCAGTTACAACAAAATGAAGATTGATTTTTTTAAATACACGAGGTGCAGTTTCTGCTCTTTCGCTACTCAGTTCAACACGTGCAGCGGTTACTTCTTGTCTTGATTTTTTTAGAATACTTACCACATCAACAGAAGAACAGCAGCCTATCGACATGAGTACCATTTCCATAGGACTTGGTGCAGCGCCGTCAGAACCCGTATCAAATACCACGTTATGACCTGATTCAGATTTACCTATAAATGTATCACCCTCAACCCACTTTACATTTGCCTGCATTTCAATTCCTAATCAATAATATAAAAGTATATTACTGCATATTAATTATGTGAGTATTTAGTGCAACAAAATGAGATAAGTTTTTATTTGAAATTGAAGAAACTGTAAAGTTAACTGATGGTAAATATGGCTTTCCCAAGTGCTTACTTGGGAATAATATAAATATTTATTTTATTCAAGTGGTGATGATTTAAGTGTCGCAATTGCTGAATCAAATAAATTTTTAACTAAAGTTGCAAACTCATCAATAAAGGCGTGTTGTTCAATTGTTACCGGTTGATGGATCACACCTGATAATACTTCTTGTAAGTCATAAACAATACCGTCAACTTCTCTCACTATTTGACCACGCTGATCTGTATCTAGTTCAGTATGCTGTTGACATAGTGCAATAATTTGCTCTGCGATATCATCTTCTATTAATGTGATCACCGTAGGCGCATTGGGTGCCACTTTACCTGGCTTTTCAAAGATAGATAAATGTTGTGTTAAATACATGATGAGATCATCATAACCTTGCTGGTCGGTAACCATAAAAAACCTTTGTCGTTTTTATTTTTTATTAATTTGATTTAAGCAGATATAAATAGGAAATACTAGCGAGAAAAGAAAAAAGACCTTTGATGTTTAAATCTAAGGCCTTTTGCATTGTTGTATTATTTACTAAAAATTAGCTTATTACGAATGAACGTAATTAAACTTTGTATTACAAGCTTAAGCCTGGGCTTAATGTTGCTGGTAATGACACTTTATCTAATTCAACTGATGCTACAGGGTATGCACAGTAATCTGCTGCATAGTATGCACTAGCTCTATGATTACCAGAAGCACCGATACCACCAAATGGTGCAGCACTTGATGCACCTGTAATTGGGCGATTCCAATTTACGATACCAGCACGTACACGACGTAAGAAGTAATCATAATCTTCACTGTTATCACTTAATAAGCCAGCAGATAAACCATAAGCAGTATCATTGCCTAGCTCAATTGCTTGATCAAAATCAGTGTAACGGAATACTTTTAATAATGGACCAAAATGCTCATCATCTGGGAAGTCACTTACGTTAGTACATTCTAAGATACCCGGAGTAACAAAGCCTGTATTTTCTGTATGTACTAGTTCAACTAAACTTGTTGCGCCTAATTCAATTAATTGGCTTTGAGCAGCAACCATAGACTTTGCAGCAGCGATTGAAATCATCGAGCCCATAAACGGCTGCTCTTGATCATCATAAAAGCCCACTTTAATCGCTTTAGTTGCTTCGATTAGTTGATTTAATATTAAGTCGCCTTGCTCACCTTGTGGTAAAAATAATTTACGTGCACAAGTACAACGTTGGCCACTTGAGATAAACGCAGATTGAATGATATCGTGAACAACCGCTTTAGTATCAGCAACGTCTTTTACGATTAACGGGTTATTACCACCCATTTCAATTGCTAAAATTTTGCCAGGTTGACCCGCAAATTGCTCATGAATAAAATGACCGGTACGAGAAGAACCCGTAAAGAATAAACCATCAATACCACGATGAGATGCTAATGCTTTACCTGTTTCAACTTCACCTTGCACTAAGTTAATTACGCCAGCCGGTAAACCTGCTTGTTGCCATAATTTAAGCGTTAACTCAGCAACCATAGGTGTTAATTCCGATGGTTTAAATACAACTGTATTACCCGCTAATAATGCAGGAACAATATGTCCATTAGGTAAGTGACCAGGGAAATTATATGGACCAAATACTGCAACTACGCCATGCGCTTTATGACGAATAACCGCTTTACCTACTGGCATTGCATTTTCGACTGTACCAGTACGTTCATGATACGCTTTTTCAGAAATAGCAATTTTGCCCATCATAGCGCCTACTTCAGTACGCGTTTCCCAAATTGGCTTGCCTGTTTCTTTAGCGATTGCATCGGCCATTTGTTCTTTATTTTCGCCTAATACTTCGCCAAATTTTTTAACGATGTTTAGTCTTTCTTCGAAGCTTAAGTCACTCCATGAGAAAAAAGCATTACGCGCTGATTTTACCGCTGTATCAACTTGCTGCTCTGAAGCGCTATTTGCAGTCCAGATTACTTCATTTTTTGCTGGGTTTACTGAATTGAATTCGGCGCCTTCGCCTGCTGACCATTGGTCATTGATAAACTGAGCTGCATGAGTCATTTCAATCTCTCTTAAATTTGTTTGGATAATATTCGTATTGTCATCTGTGAATGAATTTTCTCACAGAGCTAAATAGATTCCCGACTGAACACTTCGGGAATAAAGAACTTTTATTATAGCGTTGCGATGCGAATTATATCGCCTTCGTTTATTTGTAATGCTTCAGCCATTTTTGCTGTGATCACAATATCATCGCCATCTTTATCAAAAGCTAAATCAACTAAAGTCGCTCTAAAGTTATCTAGTTCTGTATTTGCGATTATGATTTGTTGACCGCCGGCATTATCACCGATAATAACTTTTTTATGGCTAGATGATCTTACTGTACGAACATTATTTAATTTAGCTTCTACAGTTGGGCCTGCATCAAAAATATCAACATAGCCATTAAAGGTGAAACCTTCATTTTTTAGCAGTTGAATTGCTGGCTTAGTTTTTTCGTGAACTTGGCCAACAACAGCTTGCGCTTCTTTGCTTAGCAAGTTCACATAAATTGGGTATTTAGGCATAAGTTCAGCAATAAATACTTTCTGGCCTATGCCAGTTAAATAATCGGCTGTTGGAAAATCCATTGAGAAGAAATGCTCTTCTAGCCATTTCCAGAATGGGCTTTTACCATTTTCATCAGAAACACCACGCATTTCTGCTAATAAAGTATCTGAAAATCTGTCTTCATGTTCTTTAATAAACATGAAACGTACTTTTGATAATAATTTACCATTGCCATTTTTACGGGCTTTTTCACGTAAAAATAAAGTACATAATTCTGTTGCGCCAGTATAGTCATTACACAAAGTAAGGATTTCAACTGGGTTATAAACATTTAAAGTGCGAGATGAATGGATCACCTTACTTAAATGATAATGATAAAAAGCATCATCTAAACCAACAGCCGCTTCAATTGCAGATGTACCTACAACCTCACCTGTTTCAGTATTTTCTAAAACAAATAAATAACCTTCATCTTGTGGACAATCAACTGTTTTTTTAAATGAAGCTTCTGAACGAGCTATTTTATTAGCTAATAATTCTTCATTATTAGGTAATGAAGTAAAGCCATGACCAGATTCGTCTGCTATTTTAACTAATTCAGCAAAATCATTTTTTCGGATTGGGCGAATAACCATCATAGTGCCGCTTACTCCCTTATGTTTATAATGATAATAAAAGGTGGCCAAAAACCACCTTTATATGTGTCACTTATCAAGTAACTTACAAAGCTTTAAATTAAGCGTTTGCTTTAACTACGTCTGCTACTGCTTTTTCAAAACGCGCCATGCCTTCACGGATATCATCATTAGAAATAACTAATGATGGTGTGAAACGTACCACATCTGCACCAGCTACTAATGACATTAAGCCATGCGCTGTTGATGCGACTAAAAACTCTTTTGCTTTGCCTTTATATTGCTCAGTAACTACTGCACCAATTAATAAACCTTTGCCACGCACTTCAGAAAACACATTGTATTTTTCATTGATAGCAGCTAGTAATTCGCGAAATAAAGCTTCTTTTTGTTTAACGCCTGTTAGTACTTCTTCAGTATTAACAGTATCAAATGCAGCTTCAGCAACAGCACACGCTAGTGGATTGCCGCCATAAGTAGAACCATGAGTACCTACTTTTAAATGCTTTGCGAATTCAGTTTTAGTGATCATAGCACCAATTGGGAAACCGCCACCTAATGCTTTCGCTGTTGTTAAGATATCTGGAGTAACATCTAAACCTTGGTATGCGTATAAGTCACCAGTACGGCCAACACCTGTTTGTACTTCATCAAAAATCAATAGTGCATTATGTTGATCACATAAGGCGCGAACACCTTTAATGAAATCAGCAGTGGGAGAAACAATGCCGCCCTCACCTTGTAATGGCTCAATCATTACCGCGCAAGTATCATCTGAGATAAGCTCTTTAAAGCTTTCTAAATCATTGTAGTCTGTATGAACGATATCAGCAGGTTTTGGACCAAAACCATCAGAATAAGCAGCTTGACCACCAACAGTTACGGTAAAGAAAGTACGACCGTGGAAACCTTTATTAAATGCGATGATTTGAGATTTTTGCTCACCTGCTGTATCTAGTGCCCAACGACGCGCTAATTTTAATGCAGCTTCATTTGCTTCAGCGCCAGAGTTAGCGAAATAAACTTTATCAGCAAAAGTAGCATCAACTAATTTTTTAGCTAAACGTAGTGCAGGTTCATTTGCCATTACATTTGATAGATGCCAAATTTTTTCACCTTGCTCTTTTAATGCATTAACTAATGCAGGATGACAATGACCTAAACAATTTACAGCAATACCGCCAGCAAAATCGATATATTCACGACCTTCCTGATCCCATACACGAGAGCCCTCACCCTTTACTGGGATCACAGCCGAAGGAGCGTAGTTTGGTACCATTACTTCATCAAAAAGTGCACGGTTTATAGTCATTTTTTTTCCTCTATTAACAAGCAAAATATCGTTAAATAATAGCTTTTCACTTTGAATACTATTCGATTAGGAGATGCATTATTTCAAAAAAAAACGCTTTTGTCTCCTTTGAAATTTAGCTCAAGGCCTTGGTTTATAAGGAAAGCGGGTATAATTTCATTGATAGTGAATAAGTATCTAATATTATACTAAGATCTGGCTTGTAAAGCCTATTGATGGTTAATTTTAATAATAAAAGAGAGACTGAATGAATAGTCGAAAATAAAAAACTAAAAAATGAGAGATTGCAGCGATTTTATCTAGTTTAAATTAAAAAAAGTAATTATTAATGTTCAATTCTTAGCTGTAAGTTATGCAAACTGGTACTTGCTAAGGTTTTAAGTTCTGTCATTTTAAACTGATATCCACTAAACCAAGTTTTCACTTCATCGGGCTCAACCAGGTTATGCTCTTTTAGTTTTTTATATTGGCTATAACATTGGGCCTTCGCTACCACTTTTGCCAAGTCATCCATTTTTGTAAATTCAGTATTATTTGCGAGTTGTTCCATTGAAATTTGTATCGGTAGATACTTAAAAGCCATTTTACGAATCAATTTATATGATAGTTCAGCCGAGTGCTCTATCATTAAATTTCGTAAGCATAAAGGGTCTGGTTTTAGTTCTAGTAATGCATCGTGTAAATCTTTTTCTTTATTATCACGGCTATCTTTGGTTTGTTGCTCCCAAATAGTGTCAAATGTTCTTAAATAGAGCCGCACTAAAGCGATTTTACCCACATCATGAAACATGCCTAATACAAAGGCGTGATATGGATCAACATCATTCATTTCAGCTAATGTTTTAGCCGCTATAGCGGTTGTCATACCTGATTCCCATAACTTTCGTTTTAATAAACGAAACGGCATAGTGCTAAAAGGTGCCCAATGCTTTAAAGAGAAAGTGGGAATAATAAGCTTTAAATTCTCTAGACCTAAATACCTAAGAGCAAGTGATGGATCGTCCACTTTAACTGCCTTTTTGGGGTCTTTATCGTTACGATATTGAGGTAAGTTAATCAACTTAACTATATCATCACCTAACCAAAGTAAGTCTTTCACAAGAGGATCTATTCGACCAACTGAAGCTGAGTTCACTGATAATAGATCTAAAATAGCGGGAATATTATCTTGAATATGAATAATATCGTTATAAATATAATCGATATCTGCTAAATAAGTGTGTATCTGTGCTTCAACATCCTGATGTAATAAGGCATTTACATGTGCGATATATTTAAGTTTTTTAGTATCTTCTTTATTTCTATTTTTTTGTGCTTTTTCTTCAACTTCCAATAAAGTACGAGAAGGTAATTTTTCACCGTAATCAAGATCTAAAGAATGAATATAACCTAATTGTTGTTGCGCAAAGTTATGTCCTAACAATAAGTCATGAAACCTTCCATATAATACTTCAGCGGTTTCATTTTTTTGTAAAGACTCACTCATATACTTTTTGATACCTTAATTATTTTTTACAGTTTTAGGCAATAACCTAACCTAAAACAAATATTTAAATCACACCTGAATACAACAAACCTAAAACTATTAATTCAAGCCAAAACCAATACATCAAATTTAAGATCCCGTCTCCCCGAAGTCTTTTATCGAGGATCTCGTTTGAATACTATATATCCGATCATGAGATTTCCGAAAAAGCAACTCGGAAATAACGCTTTGATTTACAGTTTAAGTATAAACAACAGCTTAGCGATATTCTTTAATAAAGTTATCTAATAATTCTAGGCCTGATTCGGTTAAAATAGCTTCTGGGTGAAATTGCACACCTTCAAGTGCTAGTGAGCGATGTTTAAATCCCATAATTTCAGTGACTTCATTTTTATCATTATTTAACCATGCTGTTATTTCTAATTCTTTTGGCACAGTTTTAGGGTCAACCACCAAAGAATGATAACGACATACGGTCAAGGGAGATGCTAACCCTTTAAAAACACCTTTATTATTATGCATGATCTGTGATGTTTTGCCATGCATTACCTTTTTAGCTCGTATAATTTTAGCGCCTAATGACTGCGCTATTGTTTGATGGCCTAAACACACACCTAAAATAGGGATCTCACCCTTAAATTGATCAATTAACTCTAAAGAGACACCAGCCTCATTGGGAGTACAAGGACCTGGGGAGACAACTAAATATTTTGGATTAAGGGTTTTTACTTCAGCACAAGATATTTCATCATTGCGCTTAACTAATACTTCAACATCTAGGCTTTGAAAATATTGAACAAGGTTATAAGTGAAAGAATCATAATTATCTATCATTAATAGCATATTAAAACCTAAATGCCCAAAAGGAATTGATTGGTTGCAAGGTACGAATCTGGTTGTAAGTTAGCGAGTGTCTAATCTCAAACTGCTCGCTAACGATGATATATAACTGATTATTTAGATTACGGGCGAGGAATGAAACCGACAGCATTATAAACAGCTTTAAGTGTTTGCTCTGCACGTGCGCCTGCTTTTTCAGCTCCATCGCGCATTATTTCATTTAATAAAGTTTGATCTTCGCGGATCTCTTTAAATCGAGCTTGAATAGGCTCTAACATAGAAACCACAGCTGCAGCCGTATCTTTTTTCAGATGGCCATACATTTTGTCTTCGTATTCTGGTACTAAATCTGTAATTGATCGTTTTGTTGCAACCGACATTAAAGTTAATAAATTTGAAACGCCTGGCTTTTCTTTATTATCAAAGTAAATTCGTGCTTGTTCATCAGAATCCGTTACCGCTTTTTTCAGTTTCTTTTCAATCTTTTTAGGCTCATCTAATAACATAATATAACCATTTGGATTTTCATCTGACTTTGACATTTTTTTAGTTGGATCTTGTAAGCTCATTACACGTGCACCAAACTCCGGAATATAAGGTTCCGGTACAGTGAATACATCGCCATAAAGATTGTTAAAACGATTTGCAATATCACGCGTTAACTCTAAATGTTGTTTTTGATCTTCACCTACAGGTACTTGAGTTGCTTGATACAATAAAATATCAGCAGCTTGTAATACAGGGTAACTATAAAGACCCACATTGATATTATTAGTATTTTTAGCTGATTTGTCTTTGAACTGTGTCATACGGTTAAGCTCGCCCATTTGCGCATAACAGTTTAAAACCCAGCTTAGTTGAGCGTGCTCTGGCACTTGAGACTGTACAAATAAGGCTGATTTTTTAGGATCGATGCCACATGCAGTATAAAGTGCGATACCGTCTAAAACACGTTCTTGTAATAACGCAGGATCTTGGCGCGTGGTAATTGCGTGTAAATCAACAAGCATGAAATAACACTCGCTGCTTTGCTGTAGTGTAAGCCATTGGTTTATTGCACCAATATAGTTACCAATTGTCATACCACCAGTTGGTTGAATACCACTTAATACTACAGGCTTGCTCATGTTATTTCTTCACTCTTTATTTAATTAATAGATCTACATTGTCTACATAAAACGATGTAGTTAGGTTATGTCATAAACTAAAACCTATGTTTCTCTATTGAAGCCACTGTGTGGCGGAATTTAATCGGTAATTTTAAATGTTTCAGAATTTGAAGCAAGGTAAATTTTCACCAATTTCACTAACACACATTGGAATATTTACCTTAACTTCAATTTAATATGAACTTTTGAATATTCGATTATACTTGGTCTAATTCAATTCTCATTTTATCTATTACAGCTTTATAATCAGGTTGGTTAAAAATAGCCGATCCTGCAACAAACATATCCGCACCTGCTTGCGCTATTTCTTTAATATTATCAACTTTAACGCCACCATCAACTTGTAAGCGAATATCAAAACCAGATTCATCAATTAACTTTCTTACTTGCTTTAATTTCTCAAGGGTTTGAGGAATAAAAGATTGCCCACCAAAACCAGGATTTACTGACATTAATAAAATCACATCAAGTTTATCCATTACAAACTCTAAACATGTTAATGGTGTTGCGGGGTTTAATACTAAGCCTGCTTTACAGCCTTGCTCTTTGATTAGCTGCAAACTACGGTCGATATGCTCACTTGCTTCGGGATGAAAAGTAATAATACTTGCACCCGCTTGCGCAAATTGTGTGATCATTGTATCAACTGGTTTTACCATTAAATGTACATCAATTGGGGCTGTAACACCATAATCTCTTAATGCCTTACATACCATTGGGCCAATGGTTAAATTTGGTACATAGTGATTATCCATTACATCAAAATGAACAACGTCAGCTCCCGCTTTTAAAACAGCGTCAACATCTTCACCTAAACGTGCAAAATCTGCAGATAGAATCGAAGGGGCAATTAAAAATTTTGACATAATAAATCTACACTCTTTAAATGACGGTAAAATACAGGCAGATCATTGCAGGAATGGGGCTTTAAAGCAAGCCGAGCTAAAGAGTGCAAATGGCTGTTTAATTACTATAATTTCAACGAAATTATAAAATACACTTTAAATACATTTAAACTTTACAATTGATTAACAGCTGATATATATTAATAGATGAATAGCTATAAATATGGGACTAATAACCATTGTATTCTTATTTAACTTTGGTTAAGCTTTAACCATTGCTTAAACAGAGGGTATTGTTATGAAGTTCAATAAGTCAAAAGGGATATTTTTAGTATCTTCGAGCGCTATATTTTTTGCATCCACATTTTCATTAGTAGCCTATGCTCAACAAATTAATGAAGAATGCTGTCCTACAGTTTATAAAACTCAAATTTCACTATCCCAATGCCAAGCATCTAATAAAAGTTGGTTTTCTTGGTTAACCGGGAATAGCAGAAGTGCGCAATTTCATTACCTAGATTTACTTGAACTATTAAGTGATTCAGAAAAGAAAACACAAGAAACTGCCGCTATCACTAAACACTTTAAATGAATCATTTTCTAAATCTAATACAAAGTGTTTTGGCGGCTGCATTTGGCGTACAAAGTGAGAAAAAACGCAAGCAAGACTTCCAACAAGCCTCACCAATACATTTAATCGTTGTTGGAGTTATGTTTTTAGCTATTTTTATCGCTTTAGTGATATTCGTGGTTAGCCTAGTGATGCCTTCGACTCAGTAATAATAAATCTACCAGAAAGATCCTATTACCTGCCCCTGTAAAGCGCCATAATTTCATCAACTTTATTTCGCGAACCGCCCTTAGGGCTTATAGTTCTTTTCACTTGAATTGTATCAAGCGAAGCTTTTTCATATATTTTACGCGTAATAATAGTATCGTGATTTGAAATTAAGACAGGAATGTCTTTATCAAAAGCGCTCCGCTCCGCTAAATTAGCTAATTGAGCTTGATCGTCAAAATTAAACCCGCCTTTAGCGTAAGAAGTAAAAGAGGCAGTTTTACTTAACGGCACATATGGAGGATCGCAATAAACCACCGAATTTTTTGGTAGATTAGCAAAAACATCAGCATAGCTATGACATGTAAAAGTCGCTTTTTGCGATTTCTCAGCAAAGAAATATAGTTCGGCTTCTGGGAAGTAGGGTTTTTTGTATTTTCCAAAGGGCACATTAAAAATGCCCTTTAAATTATAGCGACATAAGCCGTTATAACCATGGCGATTCATATACAAAAATAAAATGGCTCTTTCGTAAATATCCTGACTTTCGTTAAACTGTTTACGATAAGCATAATAAGCATCAGCGTCATTATTCTGCGCTACAAATAACTTTCTGGCATCAAGAATAAATTCGTCTGGGGAGTTTCTCAACTCTTCGTATAAGTTAATTAAATCGGCGTTAATATCATTAAGTATATAATGCTTAAAATCTGAATTTAAAAAAACAGAACCTGCTCCCATAAATGGTTCAACCAAAGTATCGGCCTCAGGTAATCGCTTAGTGATTTCTTCTACTAAACTGTATTTCCCACCTGCCCACTTTAAAAAAGCTCGTGTTTTTTTCATTTATTGTTTCTGTGCCTTTTTAAATAACTGAGTGAAGATTACTAAATCGAAAACAAGCGGCTAATTTTACACTAATCAAATGGATTTGAGTAATGCAATCTCTGTTTTAATCACTTTGATTTTTTTACTGAATGGTTGTAGTTGCTTTAACTCAGCAGATAATGAGTTTTTATAAGTCTGGCTTTGAACAATGTCCTTAAAAGGCCCCACGGTCACTACCCACCATTCTCCACCGTATCGTGTGCTTTTATATATTTTGATACTGTTCAACTCATGATCGAATAAAAATTTATTAATTAAATGCTCCTGGCTAATACCTATCAATTGCAACATAACCAAAGATTCTTGTTGATTTATAAACCAGGTATTATCGTAATCATTTAGCTTTTCTTTAGTATCTAAAATAGTCTCATTAAGTGGTTTAAAAACTTGAATAGGCTTAGTTTCATTTTCATCTATTTCAGTCTGATTTTTCATCTCTATTTTTGTATTTTTTAATACTTCAACTTTCTCTGTTTTTAATGATTCAGCAATCATATTAAGGTCTGAAGAATCTATTACTGTTTTTTTATAATTATCCGTTTCAGAGTCTATCGATTGTAAAGTTTGTGATTGTTTAATAACATCAACTTTAATTAAGAGGTCACTTTCATTATCAAGCTTAGCGACTTTATTTTCTTGCTCTTTATTTTGGACGATTTTTATATTTAGCTTATTAACTTCATTTTTTTGCTCTGTATTTTGAACGCTTTTTATATTTAGCTCATCAACTTCACTTTCTTGTCCTGTATTCTGAACACTTAATTGCCTTAGGCTTTCAATTTGCTCTTTTTGTGATAACGATTCAAAAAGATATGACAAAGATAAGGTTGTTAAAACGACAAATGCCAAACAAAATAACATAAAGCCATGTTTACTTTTCTTCGAGTCCACTTCTACACTGCTTGGATCCCAACTAAGTAATAACGCAGGGTTCCCCTGTGCACTTTCAACAAATGCTTTGAATACAGGTTCATGCTTATTAGGTAACTGTGAAAAATACATAGACATCAATTCAGTACTTTCATCAAAAGATAAAGATTCAAAATAAATATTAGTTGAATTTTTAAAGTTTAACTTTGACGTTGATGCGGTTAAAACATAGAAAATCGTTTCTGAAATTTGTGTTAAATAAGCAATTTCATCAGCCAACTCTTCACTTAAGAATTGTGCATTATCAATTACGATAACGGTATTTTTACTCGCTTGCTGCTTATTTAATTGTAAGTAGTTTTCACTTAATGAAAGACTAAAGTCTATTAATGGCTGGCTAAATGATTGTTCTAATAACTGAGATATAACTTGTTGATCTGACGTTTTATGATTTAACTGTAAATAAATCTTATTAAAATCAGGATATTTATCAGTGACAAATGACTCTAATATATAGCTTTTCCCAAGCCCTGGACCACCTAATAAAGTGACAATTGATTGACCGTATTCATACTGTAACTCAATTCGGTCAACTAGTGCCTGTCTACTAGGTAATATTTTGACTTGCATCATTCAACCTAAAATAATGACTTTAATTGCTGCTCTGTAACATCAGATACCAGTGCACAACGGCCGAATTCAGTTGGTATAATAAAACGAATTGTACCTTTCAAGTTCTTTTTATCTTTAGACATATGGCCAATAAAATCTTCACATGTCATTTCTTTTGGTGCTTTAACCGGTAAATCAAACGCATTTAATAAATTTATTACACGAGTAACTTCTGAATCACTAAGTGAATTTCTCAATTTAGCTAATTCACACGCCATAACCATACCAGCAGATACGGCCTCACCATGAAGCCACACGCCATAACCCATTTGAGCTTCAATTGCATGCCCAAAGGTATGACCTAAATTTAATAACGCTCTTAAGCCCGATTCTTTCTCATCTTGAGCAACTATATCAGCTTTAATTTGGCAACAACGCTGAATAATATGTTGCATTGCAGTTTCGTCTAAGGATTTAAGAAGTGCAACATTATTTTCTATATATGAAAATAACTCAGTATCATAAATTAAACCATATTTTATGACTTCTGCCATACCAGCTGAAAACTCTCTAGAATCTAATGTAGATAAACTTTGAGTATCAATAAATACGGCTTCAGGTTGATAAAAAGCACCTATCATATTTTTACCTAAAGGATGATTTACCGCTGTTTTACCACCAACAGAAGAATCAACTTGAGATAATACAGTTGTAGGTACTTGGATAAACGGTACACCACGCTGATAACATGCAGCCACAAATCCGGTTAAATCACCTATGACACCGCCACCTAAAGCGATTAAGCAAGTATCTCTACCACAATTATTTTGCAATAAAAAAGCATTTATTTTTTCAAAAGAGGAAAGTGTTTTAAATTGCTCACCATCAGGAAGTATATAGGTAAGTGCTGAGAGATCTTCAAATTGTGATTTGAATTGTTCTAGATAAAGAGGAGCTATGGTTTCATTTGTGACTATGACTGGACGACAATCGCCGATATAAGTTTTAAGCCTTATTTCGTCATTAAGTACACCAGATGCAATAAAAATAGGATAGCTACGCTCACCTAAATTAACATTTAACTCAAGCATAACATAGCTCCTGCTATTTTTTATTTTACTTAATTTTGAATACTAAAAATCAAGTTTTGCAATTATTTGGTTTGCTACAACTTTTGCACTTTGCTCATCAGTACGAACAACAAAGTCAGAAACTTCTTCATAGAGAGGATTGCGCTCTTCAGCTAAACGTTCCAAAACTTGTTTTGGATCTTCTTTAGTTTGAAGTAAAGGGCGCTTCTTATCACGTTGAGTACGTGCAACTTGTTTTTCGATCGGAGTTTCAAGATAAACAACAATGCCTCGTGCAGATAGTTTATTTCGAACATCTTTGCTAATTACTGAACCACCACCAGTCGCAAGAACAATTCCTTGCATTTCGGTTAAGTCAGAAATAACACCTTCTTCACGAACTCTAAAGCCCTCTTCACCTTCAATGTCGAATACCCATGCTATTTCAGCACCAGTTCTGCGTTCGATCTCTTGATCTGAATCGAAAAATTCAAGGTGTAACTGGTCAGCTAAATGACGACCAATTGTGCTTTTACCTGCGCCCATAGGGCCCACTAGAAATATATTACGTTTTTCAGCCATATTTTTTGTACAAACGAACTCTAATTTAAATAAAAATAACCCCGTCCTACGACATGGCCCCAAAATTAAGGGGGTGATTATCTCAGTAATTGAATAGGTATATCAAGAAAAATAACAAAAAAAAGACCTTAACAGGTCTTTTTTATTTTTTGAATGCGATATTAATCGTTAAATCACGATTTAATCGCTATAACGAGCTATTTATAATTTTTGGCGTAACAAATATTAATAGTTCTTTTTTCTCATTAAACTCACTTGTCGTTCTAAATAAATAACCTAAATATGGAATATCTCCTAATAAAGGTACTTTTTTAACTGAGTTCACTATTTGCTGCTGAAAAATACCACCTAACACCACCGTTTGACCATTATTAACCAAGACTTGTGTTTCAATACGTTGCGTATTAATTGCTGTTGCTGGTCCTGTTGGTGTAGATACGGTATCACCACGGGTATCTTGAGTGATAATGAGATCTAAAATAACTTTATTATCAGGCGTAATATGTGGTGTCACCTCTAAGCTTAATACTGCTTTTTTAAATGTTACCGTTGTTGCACCACTTGAAGCCGCTTGCACATATGGTATTTCAGTACCTTGCTCTATACGTGCTTTCTTTTGATTTGCTGTTGTTATGCGTGGACTCGCAATAATTTCAGCTTTATTCTCTTGCTCTAGAGCCGATAACTCCAAATCAATTAAGGTACCATCAGCTAATTTAGCGACATGCATGCCTATGCTTCCGGCTGGATTTGATACGGCTAAATTTACATTTAAGCGTTCTGTTAATGTTGGAATTTGACCATTAGCAATTTTTTCTGCACCGGAAATTGTACCAGCAACACCATCTGAACCCTGTTGATCACTGAATCCCCAACGAATACCTAAATCTTCTTGAACATTATCAGTTACCGTCACCATACGAGATTCAATCAATACTTGTTTGACTGGAATATCTAGTACTTCGATCATACGGCGCACGCTTTCAATGCTTTTTGCTGTATCTTTAAGTAATAACGTATTTGTTCTTTGATCTACTGCCACACTACCGCGTGAAGATAAAATAGTATTACTATCAGTTTTAAGTAAATTTACAAAATTCTCAGCTTTTGCATAATTGAGTTGGATGTATTCACTATAAAGAGGTTCTAAGTCTTCGACCTGCTGCTTAGCTTTTAATTCTTTTGCTTCTCTTGCAGCTAACTCTTCTGTCGGCGCAACCATTAATATGCTGCCATCCATACGTTTATCTAAGCCTTTAACTTTTAATACAATATCTAAAGCCTGATCCCAAGGAACACCGTCTAAGCGCAAAGTAATATTACCGCCCACAGAGTCACTTGTTACTAAGTTAAAGCCATTATAATCTGCGATAATTTGTAATACTGAACGTATCGCAATATCTTGAAAGTTAAGCGACATAGGTTTACCTTGATAGTCTTTACCATCGCCTAAAAAGCTTTTCTTAGATTCATCTTTCTCGACTGTTAGCGTAAATATATTATCAAGCTGTTGATAGTTATAATCAAAAGCATTGGTTGTATCGATTACAATTCGGCTATTTGCACCATCTTTAAAAGTTTCTATTGTACTTACAATAGTACCGTAATCTAAAACATCTAATTGGTATAACAAATCATCTAGAATATCTGTATTATGAAATTCAACAACAACTTTGCCAGCCTCTTCTCTTACATCAATTGCCGCCATATTTTCTTGCATAAAGATTAATACGCGCGCTTCACCTTTTTCGCCTCGTCTAAAGTCAACAGCTTGAATCTTATTAATATAAGTTTGATCATCATCAATTATAGAAGCTTCAGCGATATCTTGTGTTGGATTATCAGATACATGTAGATAAAATAAGTTTTTATCTGTTCGAGTTTGATAGATTTTTAAGTAATCTAAAAATACAGTCACTTTGAAACCATCATTTTTAAATTCACTAACAACTTTTTTAACGCCAGCTTTATTGATTAAAACTTCACCTAAATTTTCTTCATAATCAGCTTCATCAAAAAATAATTCAATACGCGCGGGTTCACTAAAAACTTGAATTTTAGGTTCAATATAAATTTCTTCATCAAAAACAAATTCAATTTCGGTTTCCCCTTCTAACAATGGGTTATAACGCACATCGTATAACAAAGGCACAGCATTAGCCGATGTCATAAAAAATAATGCTACCATAGCAAAAAATACTGACATCATTTTATTCAGTAAATTACCATCGAACATAGTTGTTCTCTTGTACATACAAGACCCTTTTTTGTTATTCAGATGCATCAGTAGCCTCCACGATTTCAACTTTCGTCAGGCGTTCCTTCCAACATCCTGCACCATCTGGTATTAATTCTAATAATTCTATAAAACTGCTATGAACCTGAAGCACCTTGCCATGATATAACCCCATAAAATTATCTCGAGTTACACGATGTAAAGTATCATCAGAAGCGGTTATTAAAGCCCAAGTTTCTTCACCTGCTCCCAATGTTCCTTTCATCATAATATTATCTAAAGGATACCTTTCTAAAGGCTCCTTTTTTCGACGAGGATCTGGATGAAGACAATTTTGTATTTGCAATAATTTGTCTTGTATTACTTCCGGTTTAGGTGCAACAAATGGACTTCTTAAATCTGTAGTACTATACGCAAAATGTTCAAACTTTTTTATTTCTGGAATAGGTTCTATTTTTGCTACTGTACTTGCTTGCACTTTATTAATAAATTCTTGCTGTGCAGTTGTGTCGTCAAAACAACCACTTAAAATTAAAGGGAGCGCAATATAAGTTATTTTTTTCATTATTGCACCTCTTTATAGCGATAAGTTTTAGCAATAACGCTAAACATTAAACGTCCCGTACCTTCTGGTTTGATACTAAAGTCGTGTAAACTTACAATTCGAGGTAACAGTGCAACTTTACTTACAAACTCACCAAACTCATGATATTGACCAACAACTTCTATTTTAATCGGTAATTCGGTATAGAATTCATTTTCTATTTCAGGTAACCAACCAATTTTATTGAAAATTAGTCCGCTTGTAGTACCCACATAAGACAAATCATCTAATGTACCTGGGATCTCACTTGATGTAGGAAGTCTTTTCAATAACTTTGAAAATTTATCTTCCATTTCAATCATCTGCTGTTTATAAATTTCTAAGTTTGACGCTACAGCATATTTAGCCTTAAAAGTACTTCGTAGCTGACTTTCCTTACTTAATGCACTTTCATATCCTGATACTTCATCAGCAACAAATAAGTTATATGTTAATAAGCTGACAACAACAGCTACAACGATTCCAGCAATCGCTTTAACGGCTAAAGGCCAAGCGCCTATATTCTCTAGATCTAGGTCATTGAAATCTATTTCATTTAATGATTTTAAATCAATATTCATTACTTAACCTCACCAATTTGTTCATAAGGTTTTACGGTAAATTGCATATTAAAGTCACTTAACAATCTCGCCTGTTGTTGACCAGCGATAATATCTTGAAGTGTTGCTCCTTGAAACAAATAAGAACTTTCTAATTGGCGTAACATTCTAGAAAGGCGGTTATTTGATTCGCTTTTTCCTATTATTTGTATTGCATTATCACGACGTTCGAGCTTAGTTAAATAAACACCAGAAGATACAACCGTCGCAATTTCATCCATTATTTGCGTACCTAAATTACGGTTACTTTGTAACTCTTCAATTAAACGCATTCTTTGATGTAAATTTTCTTTTTTCTTATCTAATTCTTTAATTTGTGAAATTCTTTTATCTAAAACTGAGATCTCTGAGGTTAAAAATTGATTTCTTTTAATTTGGCCATCTTTCATTGAACCATATACCATACTAATGGCAAAAACCGAACCAAATGAAATTAAAGTTACTAAGAAAAGTATAGATAAGAATTGTTTTTGTGCTTCTTTTCTTGAAGCTTCTCGCCAGGATAGTAGATTTATATGTGGCATGAAGAAAAACTCCTTAATGCTAAACCAGATGCAACAGCTAATTGAGCGCGGTGTTTATCTAAAAGTTCTCGATCTAGCTCTGGTGATAATTCCATATCAGCAAAAGGGTCAATTATGATTGAATGTATACCTAACTCATCAATTAAAAGCCTATCGATACCTTGAATTAAAGATGTGCCACCAGATAAAACAATATAATCAAGTTGATCATTACCACTGGTAGTCAAAAACATCTGCACTGCTCTACGTACTTGTTGTAAAAAAGTAGTTTGAAACGGCGCTAATACTTCAAAAGTATAGTTTGGTGGTAAATCGCCGGTAATTTTAGCTTGCTCTGCTTCATCAAAACTTTTGTTATAATAAGATACAATTGTTTTAGTATATTGTTCACCACCAAAAACTTGATCTCTGGTGTAAATCGTTTTGCCTTTTTGTACAACACTAAACAAAGTTGTTGAGGCGCCAACATCAATAAAGGCAACTATCTTATCTTCAGCATCTTCAGGTAAGGCATTAGCACACAATGATATCGTTCTACTTAAAGCATAAGATTCGACATCAACAACCTTTGGTTCAAACCCGCCAGCATCAAGTGCTCCAGCTCGAGCTTCAACACTTTCAGTTCTAGCAGCTGATAATAAAACATTTACTTTTGATGGATCAGCTTCATTTATATCTAGTTTTTCGAAATCTAAGCTAACTTCATCTAGTGGATAAGGAATTAAGCTGTCGGCTTCAATTTCGATTTGTGATTCAAGCTCACTATCAGATAAAGAAACATCCATAAATATTACTTTAGTGATTACAGTTTGACCAGACACAGCTACAGCTGCCTGAGTAACTGACTTTGGCATTTTTTTTCTTATTTTATGTATCACACGTCCGACAGATTCAATATCTTGTATCGAACGTTCAACCATTGCCCCTTTAGGCATTGCCTCAACAGCAAATGCTTCAAGTCTATAGTGCTCATCTTTTTTGCTGAGCAATACGGCTTTAATCGAATGTGAACCAATATCAATCCCGACCATCCAGGTAACTGGTTTTTTAAAAAGTTGACTTAACATGACCTAACGCTAATCCTTTTTTTATAATTATAATAAGCTTATAAAATATAGCGAAAAAATTTTATTCATTTATTAATCAATATATACTAGCAGTCTTACCCCAAAAATGGGAGTTTATTTAGGGAAAATTAAGTGACTTTGTTAAAAAATATTTTACGTTTCATTATCATATCGTGCTTATTAGGGCTTTTTACCCTAGTTGGGCTTTATTATTATGTTAAGTCAGACATTCCCAGTGTTTCAGTTTTAAAAGATGTGCAATTACAAACACCTATGCTTGTGTATACTAAAGATGGCAAGCTTATTAATCAATTTGGTGAAAAACGTCGAATTCCTGTATCAATTGAGCAGATCCCACAGCCACTTATTAATGCGTTTTTAGCAACAGAAGATAATCGTTTTTATCAACATTTTGGCATTGATCCTATAGGAATTGTACGGTCAGCTATTGTATTAATTACCACAGGACAAAAAAAGCAAGGTGCGAGCACAATCACCATGCAGTTAGCTCGTAATTTCTTTTTAACCCGCGAAAAAGCATATATTCGTAAGGTAAAAGAAATATTTATAGCGATGCATATAGAAAATCTTTTGTCCAAAGATGAAATCCTTGCATTATATTTAAATAAAATTGAATTAGGTAATCGTGCTTTTGGTATTGGCGCTGCGGCACAAGTTTATTATGGTAAAACTTTAAGTGAGTTAACCCTGCCACAAATGGCTATGCTAGCCGGTTTACCTAAAGCGCCGTCAGCACTTAATCCAATAAGAAACCCAAAACGCGCTAAAGCACGTCGAAATGTCGTACTAGGTAGATTGTTAACAGAAAGTTACATATCTCAAGAGCAATATAATAAAGCAATTAAGCAACCTATCACAGCACGTTTCCACGGTGCAGAAATTGAAATTTCAGCACCTTATATTTCTGAAATGGTGCGTGCCGAAATGGTAAAACGATATGGATTAGAAGACGCTTATAATAATGGTTACCATGTATATACAAGCGTGACTTCTGAGATGCAATTAGCTGCACAGCATGCCGTTACAAACAATTTACAGCAATATGATGTAAGGCATGGCTATAGAGGTGCTAAAATTCATTTATGGAATTCAGATGAAGAAGAAGCGTGGCATCCTTCTGATATATTAGTCCATTTAAAATCAATAAAAGAAATTGCAAATTTAAAAGTAGGCATTGTCACTTCAGTTTTTGAAAATAGTATCGAAGTATTATTAAAAGATGGCCAGTTTATCTCTGTTGAGTGGGACGGTTTAAAATGGGCTAGACCTTATATCAATAATACAAGACAAGGAACACCACCTAAAGTTGCATTAGATATTTTAAATGTAGGCGCTCAAATATGGCTTAAAAGCAATGATCATAATCAATATATGCTAAGCCAAATCCCTGAAGCATCAGGTGCTTTAGTATCTTTAAACCCTCAGGACGGTGCAATTTTAGCTATCATGGGAGGCTATAGTTTTAAATTAAGTCAATATAACCGTGCAATACAAGCTAAACGCCAAGTAGGTTCTAATATAAAACCATTTATATATTCTGCAGCGATTAATAATAATTATACTTTAGCTAGCATCATGAATGATGCAGCGATACATCAATGGGATAAAAGCCAAGGCATCGCATGGCGACCTAAAAATAGCCCTGATGTATATAATGGCCCTATTCGTGTACGTCGTGCATTAGCACAATCAAAAAATGTAATATCCGTAAGATTATTACGTGGTGTTGGTTTAAATAAAACTGCAGATCATTTATTAAACTTTGGATTTAAGCCTCAGGATATACATAGAAATGAAACACTTGCACTCGGTAGTGCCTCTTTAACTCCATTAGAGCTAGCTACCGGTATGGCAACCTTTGCCAATGGCGGTCACTTAATTGAGCCCTATTTCATTAGTAAAATAGATGATGCCTTTGGTAATGAGCTATTTAAGGCCAAACCATTAATTGCTTGCGTTACTTGTAATGAGCAAGAGATTAGAGATGGATTTAATTATGCCCCCAGAGTTATCAACAAACAAAATGCATTTTTAATAGCCAACGCAATGACAAGTACAATAATGGGTGGTGGTAATTGGAAATATAAAACCGGCTGGAATGGCACAGGCTGGCGCGCACAAAGAATAAAATTAAACAAGCGTCCACGCAAAGATTTATCAGGTAAAACTGGCACCACCAATGATCAAGTTGATACTTGGTTTACAGGTTTTAATAGTAAGATTTTAACAACAACTTGGGTTGGATTTGATAACTCAGGTAAATCGTTAGGTAAGGCTAGTTATAATAACAACCTAGGTAAAAATCAAAGTTATGGCACTGAATCAGGGGCTAAAACAGCACAACCAGCTTGGGTTGATTTTATGCAATTCGCTTTAAAGGATCAGCCTTTAGCACCAATTGAGCAACCTGAAGATTTAGTATCTGTCAGAATTGATCTTAAAACAGGACTTTTAAGTCATAAAACAGATCACACAAGCCGTTTTGAATTCTTTGTCAAAGGTACTGCTCCCACTCAATATGCTCAAGTCACTGAGCCTGATATATTTGAAGATGATGGTGAAGGTACCGTTATTGAAGAAGATGAGTTATTTTAGAGTCATATCCTATGCAGTTAAGCTAATAATACCAATTATTTCAAGTTAGTGAACACACATTGGTTTAACTGCATTTTTTGATTTTTATTACCGCACAGCTGAACTAAAAAATGCGATTAGAGGCCTGCAGATTTAAAGATATTGCCAACCTTTAAATACCAGCCTTGGTGGTATTGCTACTCCACCATTATTACCAGATTTAGCCTGCCTTAGCGCTTCATCATAATGTACACCGCCAGCACCAGTAACACTGACAGACTTACCTAATAAGGAACCTTTAAATCCCACAGAAGAACCTATTTGAATATCAGTTAAAGGCGCATAAATAGCAGCATAAATTTCTTCTGTACCACCCGTTATACTAATTCCAGTGCCGCTATAACTACTATAAATTGAAAAAACAGGAATTCCTTGTGAAGTTAAACCTTTATCTGGGGTATATACTTGAGAACCAGCACTTATGTCTAATGCGCCTTTTATAATTAAAGTGAGGCTACTGTCATTTGGGATTGTTAAACTACTCGCCCCGCTCATTTTAAAGTTACCTTTTACATATATAGTCACACTCTCTCCAGGCTTTAATTTTAAATGGCCTTTAATGGTGACATTGTCATACATCAAAATATAAGATGACTTGTTAAGGAATGAAGCTGCAACAGCTTCTATTTCTTCTAATGGCGTTGAAGAGTTTCCATAATGTGTTAAAAATTTAGCCTTACTTTGGCTCAGTTGATAAATATCCCCTTGGCCAGAACCGCTAATAAATAAGTCTTTTGCATCTGTAGCATGGGTATCAACAACTAATATTTCATTTTCGATATTTAAA